>ERZ791624.967-NODE-967-length-15663-cov-1.827076_pt1 | contig 15663 bp, 16 predicted proteins | sample MGYA00510058_ERZ791624 | MGnify/ENA primary metagenome ERZ791624 (study PRJEB30046, sample SAMN00715158) | human gut metagenome | study: EMG produced TPA metagenomics assembly of the A metagenome-wide association study of gut microbiota in type 2... | reverse complement strand
TTGGAAAGGGTGCATATGATGGTACAAGCGAGCGTTATACCGGCATGATCGGAATGCACGGAACCAAGGTATCGAATCTTGGAGTATCCAGATCCGATCTTGTAATCGTGGTAGAGCACGTTTCTCCGACCGTGTAATCGGAAATGCTTCCAAGTTCGCACCAAATGCAAAGATCATCCATATTGATATCGATGCAGCCGAGATTGATAAGAATATTCCGGCAAATGCAAGCATTGTGGGTGATGCAAAAGAAGTCCTGACGATATTAAACAGTAAACTTCCAACTCAGTCAAATCGTTCCTGGATGGCAGAAATCAAGGATTTAACAGAGAAAAATCCGGTTACATACGACATGGATTACTTAAATGGACCGGCAACTATCAAAAAAATCTATGAAATTACCGAAGGAAATGCTATAATCACTACTGATGTAGGTCAGCACCAGATGTGGGCGGCACAGAATTACACTTATAAGGAGCCGAGAACTTTCCTTTCATCAGGCGGACTTGGTACTATGGGATACGGTGTCGGTGCAGCTATCGGTGCAAAATATGGCAGACCGGATAAGACTGTAGTAAATATCGCAGGAGACGGATGCTTCCGTATGAACATGAACGAGATCGCAACAGCGGCTCGTTATAAAGTACCGATCATTCAGGTGGTATTAAATAACCACGTTCTCGGAATGGTAAGACAGTGGCAGAATCTGTTCTACGGACAGCGGTATTCGAATACAGTATTAGATGATTCTGTTGATTTTGTAGCAGTATCAAAAGCACTTGGTGCAAATGCAAGTAAGATCACATCGATTGAAGAGTTTGAAACAGAGTTTAAGAAGGCATTGACAGCAGATGGTCCGACCGTACTGGATGTTATGATCGATTCCGATGATAAGGTATGGCCTATGGTAGCTCCGGGTGCTGCGATCGACACCTGTTTCACAGATAAAGATCTTGATAATTAAAAATAACAATATTTAATAAAGAAGGAGATAAAAAATGGCAAGAGTATTTAACTTTTCAGCAGGTCCATCCATGCTTCCTGAATCTGTATTAAGAGAAGCAGCAGAAGAAATGCTTGACTACAGAGGAACAGGCATGAGTGTTATGGAGATGAGTCATCGATCGAAAGCATTCGATACGATCATCAAAGAGGCAGAACAGGATCTTCGTGATATCATGGAAATCCCTGATAATTACAAAGTATTATTCTTACAGGGTGGTGCTTCCCAGCAGTTCGCTGCAATTCCTATGAACCTTATGAAGAATGGTGTAGCTGATTACATTATCACAGGTCAGTGGGCAAAGAAAGCATACGAAGAAGCTAAAAAATATGGAAAGGTAAATGCTGTTGCTTCATCAGCAGATAAGACATTCTCCTATATTCCGGATTGTTCTGATCTTCCGATTGATGAGGATGCAGATTATGTATATATCTGTCATAACAATACAATCTATGGAACTACATATCACAAGCTTCCAAATACAAAGGGCAAGATCCTGGTAGCAGATATGTCATCTGACATTCTGTCCCAGCCGGTCAATGTATCTGACTATGGTATGATCTACTTTGGTGTACAGAAGAATGTAGGCCCGGCCGGTGTAGTAGTTGCTATCATCCGTGAAGATCTGATCCGTGATGACGTTATGCCATTCACACCAACCATGTTAAAGTATAAGACACAGGCAGATGCTGATTCTCTTTACAATACACCACCATGCTACGGTATCTATATCTGTGGCAAGGTATTCAAATGGGTAAAAGAGATGGGTGGCCTTGCAGCTATGAAAGAGCACAATGAGAAGAAGGCGGCAATCCTTTATAATTTCTTAGACAGCTCTAAGATGTTCAAGGGAACTGTTGTAAAAGAGGATCGTTCTTTAATGAATGTTCCGTTTGTTACAGGTGATGAAGAATTAGATGCCAAGTTCGTAAAGGCTGCAACAGAAGCCGGTTTTGTAAACCTGAAGGGACACAGAACTGTTGGTGGTATGAGAGCATCCATCTACAATGCAATGCCAATCGAGGGTGTTGAGAAGTTAGTAGAATTCATGAAGGATTTCGAAGAGAAGAATTCATAATAAAGGAGAATTTAAAATGGCAGTTAAAGTGAATTGTTTAAATCCGATCGCTGCATGTGGCATGGAGCTGTTACCGGATACATATGAAATAACGGATAATTATGCAGACGCAGATGCAGTTCTGGTAAGAAGCGCATCCATGCATGATCTGGAGCTTTCAGATAAACTCCTGTGTGTTGCAAGAGCAGGTGCAGGTGTAAATATATTCCGCTTGATAAATGCGCAGAAAAGGGTGTTGTAGTATTCAACACACCTGGTGCAAATGCAAATGGTGTTAAGGAACTGGTTGTAGCAGGTCTGCTTCTTGCTTCCCGTGATCTGATGGGCGGATACAACTGGGTAAAGGACAATGCTTCTGATGAGAACCTTGCAAAAGCAGTTGAGAAGCAGAAGAAGCAGTATGCAGGTAATGAGATTGCCGGCAAGAAGCTCGGTGTTATCGGTCTTGGTGCGATCGGTGCCAAGGTAGCAAATATCGCAGTCAGACTTGGAATGGAAGTATATGGTTATGATCCGTTTGTATCAGTTGATGCAGCATGGGGCTTATCCAAATACATCAAACATATTACAAATGTAGAAGATATCTATAAAGAATGTGATTATATCACAATCCATGTTCCTGCACTTCCTGCAACAAAGGGAATGTTGAATGCAGATGCATTTGCAATGATGAAGGATGGTGTCAGAATCCTGAACTTTGCAAGAGATGTTCTTGTGAATGATGAAGATATCAAGGCAGCACTTGCAAGTGGCAAGGTAGCAAAATATGTAACAGATTTCCCAAATCCGGCAATCGCAGGTACAGAAAATGTAATCGCATTACCACACCTTGGTGCCTCCACAGAAGAATCTGAAGATAACTGTGCGATCATGGCATGCAAGGAGATCAAGGACTTTATGGAGAATGGTAATATCAAGAACTCCGTAAACTATCCAAATGTAAATATGGGTGTATGCGGTGACACTGCCAGAGTTACGATCTGCCATAAGAATATTCCTAACATGCTGACACAGTTTACCGGAGTATTTGCAAAGCAGGGTGGAAATGTATCAGGAATGATCAGTCAGGCAAAGGGTGAATATGCATATTCAATCCTTGATATTGATAAGGTTCCTACAGAAGACGATATCAATGCATTACTTGCAATTGATGGCGTTATCAAAGTTCGTGCGATCTAAGAAAAAAGATTAGGAGATTAGTAAAAATGAGTGATAAACTGAAAGTCGGTATTCTTGGTGCTACCGGTATGGTAGGACAGAGATTTATAGCATTATTAGAGAATCATCCATGGTTTGAGGTTGTAACAGTGGCTGCAAGCCCAAGAAGTGCCGGAAAGACATATGAAGAGGCAGTCGGCGACAGATGGAAGATGGATACTCCGATGCCGGAGGGCGTTAAGAAGCTCATCGTTCATAATGTAAATGAAGTAGAACAGGTTGCTGCAACTGTAGATTTCGTATTCAGTGCAGTTGATATGTCAAAGGAAGAGATCAAGGCGATCGAAGAAGCATATGCAAAGACAGAGACTCCTGTAGTATCCAACAACTCAGCACACCGATGGACACCGGATGTTCCTATGGTAGTACCTGAGATCAATCCGGAGCATATGAAGGTCATTGATTTCCAGAAGAAGAGACTTGGAACAACCAGAGGCTTTGTAGCAGTAAAACCAAACTGCTCCATCCAGTCTTATGCGCCGGTTCTTACAGCATGGAAAGAGTTTGAACCATATGAGGTAGTTGCTACCACATATCAGGCAATTTCAGGTGCAGGTAAGACATTTAAGGACTGGCCGGAAATGTTGGAAATATCATTCCATATATCGGTGGAGAAGAAGAAAAGTCAGAGAAGGAACCACTTCGTATCTGGGGTAAGATCGAGGATGGTGTGATCGTTCCTGCAACAACACCGGTTATCACATGTCAGTGTATCCGTGTCCCTGTATTAAACGGACACACAGCAGCTGTATTTGTTAAGTTCAAGAAGAATCCTACAAAGGAACAGTTGATCGAAAAACTGGTATCCTATAAGGGCGTTCCTCAGGAACTTGAGCTTCCGAGCGCACCAAAGCAGTTTATCCAGTATCTGGAAGAAGACAATCGTCCACAGGTATCAATGGATGTTGACTTTGAACACGGTATGGGAATCAGCGTTGGCCGTCTTCGTGAAGACACTGTATATGACTGGAAGTTTGTTGGTTTATCCCATAATACAGTCAGAGGTGCAGCAGGTGGTGCTGTTCTTTGCGCAGAGCTGTTGAAGGCACAGGGATATATTACAAAGAAATAAATATATGATGGAAGATATCGCATAAGTAACTGTTAGCGAATAACAGAGATGTAGATATGTATCATATAAAGAAATAGAATAGGCATGGAATATGACGTTTTAGTTGTATTCCATGCCTGTTTGCATTAAAATGATAAATGAATTAAAAGAAAGGAATGGATCATTAAGTGACTTAGAGATCATATAGTGTTCCATAAATAGTATATAGTAATGCGACATTCGAGAATCACACATTTGTTGTCTGTGCTTATAAAGAGTCACCATATCTGGAAGAATGTATCCGGTCATTGGTAGCACAGACTGTAAGATCAAATATCGAAATCTATACATCAACGCCTAATGAACATATCAGAAATATTGGTGAGAAATATCATATTCCTGTATATGTAAACGAAGAAGCGGGACAGGGAATACAGGCAGACTGGAATTATGCATATAATCATGCAAAGACAGATTATGTAACTGTTGCTCATCAGGATGATGTGTATGAACCGGAGTATGTCCGCGCTTTCTTAAAATGTATAAAGACATATGATGATTGGAGCATATACTATACTGATTATACACCGATCAAGCATGGGGACAGTAGCAAGCGGGATGTAAACAGTAAAATCCGAAGGCTTCTTCGTTTTCCTGTAAAGAATCGTAGAAAGGCGAATAAAATCTGGCGGAAGAAATTAACTCTCTGTCTGGGTAATTCAATCGTATGTCCGCTTGTTACATATAACAAGAAACGACTTGGTGATACTGTGTTTACATCGGAATATGGGTTTAATCTCGACTGGGATACCTTCTACAAGCTGGCATGCCAGCCGGGAAGGTTCTTATATATGGATATGGTACTCGGTCATTACCGCGTCCATGATGGCGCCACCAGTAAGGACTTTATAGAGAACCATAACCGCGAGATCGAAGACCAGAGCATGTTCGAGAAGTTCTGGCCGAAATGGGTTGTGAAGGTGATCATGGTGTTCTACCGGCTGGCGTATAGGACGTATGATTAGCAGAAAGATAAGAGTAAGTATAATTGGAAATTATCATATAAAATCTATGAAAGTGAACATAAGAAAAGTATGAGAGATATATTATATATTGTTGTACCTTGCTATAACGAGGAAGCAGTTATTGATGAAACAACAAAAAGATTAACAGAAAAATTGAAAAATTTAATTATAACAGAGCGCATATCGGAAAAAAGCCGCATTTTATATGTAAATGATGGTTCTAAAGATAATACATGGACTATTATTGAGCGATTGTATAACGAAAACGAATTTGTTACCGGATTAACGCTATCCAGAAACAGAGGACATCAGAATGCATTGTTAGCAGGTCTGTTCGAGGCAAAAGAGTATGCGGACATGATTATATCAATGGATGCAGATTTGCAGGATGATATAGATGTTATTGATAAATTTGTAGATGAATATTATAACGGTTCTCAGATAGTTTATGGAGTTAGAAAATCCAGAAAGACGGATACTTTTTTTAAACGGACGACGGCGATAGCTTTTTATAAATTGATGCGTATGATGGGAGTTGAATTAGTTTATAATCATGCTGATTATCGATTGATGAGCAAGAGGGCAGTAGAGGAACTGGAGCAATATAAAGAAGTAAATTTATTTTTACGTGGACTTGTACCATTGATTGGCTTTAAAAGTTCTGTTGTGGAATATGACAGAGGTAAGAGATATGCAGGGGAGAGCAAATATCCTTTAAAGAAAATGATCTTTTTTGCAATAGATGGCATAACATCAACGAGTGTAAAACCTATAAGAATGATTACAGCCCTTGGATTTATAACAGCATTTATTAGTGTAATATTTTTGATTTATGTTATAATAGGACATTTAGTTGGACATACTGTATTAGGATGGACGACCATTATTGTATTAGTTTGTCTGTTTGGAGGTATGCAGATTATGTGCATTGGAATAGTTGGGGAGTATGTAGGAAAAATATATCTTGAAACGAAGAAAAGGCCGAGATATATTGTTGAGGAGAAAAAGCTAAAATAAAGACAATAAATAAAAAACACTAAGGCTTTATTAGATTAAAACCTTAGTGTTTTTGTATATATTAATTCCATATCCTTAGGACACCTGTACGGACATATGGTTCTGAGAAGTAAAAATCGTAATAGTATAGCATATAACCATTCGATGAGCAGATATTCCAGTTGTGAAATAGTTCCCTAAAATATTTTTCATGCCATGCACAGTGATAGACGCATAGTGCAAGTTGAATTGATTGTTTAGAAGAGAAAAGAAATGATCCGCCTTTGATAATGTCTGGTTCGCTTCCTTCGGCGTCGATTTTAATGAATAAATTTTCATTTTCAAGATGTTTTTCTTTTATAAAATCATCAAGGGAAATGTGTGTATCATCAGAATAGGATGAAACAAATTTTTTAATTATGACAACTTTATCTTTGTAGTTTTTGTATGTTTTTTCCAGTGCCTGAATCCATTCATTAGAGCATTCAAAAATGTATACTTTCTTTACAGCGTCGATATAATCAATAGGGAAAAAACCTTCAGCACCACCAATATCAAGAATTACACTATCTTTTTGAGGATGAAATTCTTCTGTTGTATATCGATGTGGTGATTGCGTGTCCTGCTCAAGTAGGATATTTTTAAAATAGCGTGCAGCACGGTATTTATTTGTAAATGCAGGTTTTAAATAAATATCAAAATTATGATAATTTGTAAAATATAAATTACTTGTCTTATCTTTTTTGATAGAAATATCAGAAGATTTGTATTGCTCTGTAAATTTATATGGAAATACATTTACTTTATTATCGTTTAAATATTTAGCTATTTTCATGTAGTCAGGGTTATCTTGTCTGGCTAGGTAATTGATTATTTTTTTCTTTTTTAATCGGCCGGATAATTCACATAAAATAAATTCCAAATCGTTTTGAGCTAGTTTATATGGTAATCTTTGCATAATGTTTACTCCTTTTCAAAGGTTATTTCATATACGTTAAATTCTGCACCGAAGTCAACTGCATCGGTAATAAGATTTAAGTATTTAATATTATTATCTTTAGACAAATAATTTAGATAACTATCGAGATAGAGAAGTTTTTTGTTTCCTAAGTTTAAGTTATGCAAGCGTTTATTAAGTATGATTGAACGTGTATTAACTTCATTGTAATTGTATGTAGACATATCAGAATAACTAGCACTGTCATTTGCATCTTCAGAACTATCAAGGAATTGTGTAGTATCAATAAATAAGTATGTTTTTTTCGTCTGATCAATTGACGACAATAAATTTGACTGATTAAAAAAAGATGAATTGGACATATATATAAAACTATCACATTTATATATTAATGGTGCGTATATTGTCATATGCCAACGACTTGGAGAAACAATTATTATATTTGAGTTTGTTGACAGATTTTCAATATAGTCGATATTTTTAGTTGTTGGAAAGAAATAAGAACATTGTTTTGTAGCAAGTATGATATTTATTGATAAAATTAAAGCTATAACAATTGAAAATAAGGTCATGTATATTTTTGCGTTGTGAAATAGTTTGTTAAATAATGAAAAAGTAATGTAAACAAATAAAATGCTTATTATAGGATAAACAATAAAAAGATAACGTGTAGTGAAATTGGACATTAATGATATATCAACGCGATAACTGCAGATAACAACAATAAATATAAATGTAATTATAATTGATAGTACAAACCAATTAATTTTTTTAAACAGAGAAACGATTGTTTTTTCTTTCAGAAAGGTTTTGAAACGTTTCTTCAGTTTTATGAAAAACGTTTCTTTTCTAAATAGAAAACTAAAAGAAAAGAATAAAATGATTAATACTAATAAAACTACAGGAAAATAGAGCATAATACCTTTACTGTATGGAGAGACGATGGAAAATCCAAATATATCTACAAAAACCATATATATACAGGTGAAAAAGTAGTATTTAAAAATAATCTGGTCATAATTTTCAATATCATCAGTTGTAAATGCCTTATAGGATGTGTCAGTATCATCTACAAGATCTGATGCGTCATTATTATTAGTAAAAGCTTGAGCAGTGGATGTAGTATATTTTCCCTCATCACGGAATTTGAATGTCTGAACTCCGAGCATATGATCAAGTGTAGCGGGGAAGATAGCAATAGAAAGAGCAACTCCAAGGATCATGAATCCTGCATATTTAGCCAAGACATGCCATTCCTTTTTAACCATCCAACATATACACATAATGGCAGTAAGCATAAATGCATATGGAAGGAAGAAATGATGTGTTAAGGCTCCCAGACACGTAAATATTGCTAACTTGATATAAGTTGAGATTTTTTTTCTGGAAGCGGTATCATAGTATAATTTGGCGTTATAATAAGCGAGAATAACGGCAAACATTGTAACCATAGTATACATACGGATAAATATCACCATAGACAAAGTTCCGACATTAAATGTGTTAAAAATAACACCTAATATTCCAACATATCTGGATTTGGACATGATTAATAAAAGCCTATAAAGAAATATAGACATAATAATATAGCACACAATATTAATAATAAAGCCTAATGCGGGAATGTATTGGTCAACAAAAAAAGATGATAAAAAGTGTAATGCAAAGAAGTAAAGAGGTGGGTGCATATCACAAGCCATATTATAATATACAGAACCAAATGAAAAACGTTCTCCTTTCTGAACAGTTAAATAATTTTTAAGCACTTCACCGGAAAGCCATTCATTACAGTTTTTATCATAATTATCATCATCAGATGAATATATATATGGTTCATAATAACTATTTGCAAGTCCAAAACTCCATTCTTCGTCAGAATGCGTTCCCTGTTTTTCTACAAAAAAACCATAACTAAATCTACAAATTCCAGCAAGAATAACTAAACATAATATGATATATACTGTTTTGTTAGAGTTAAAAAACTTTTTCATGTAATCCTCCTATGATAAACGAATAACATAAATTTAACATATTTGAAAAGAGAATGCTATATGTGTGTATTCGTTTTATTTAATATTTGTATTAACATTTTTCTATATAAAATAAAAATAATGAGGGCTATTGATAAAACATATAGTATAAATGCAAACATAGGTTTAAATTTTAAATAAAATAGGAAGATGACTATAGAAAGGATGATAAATAAATAACGTTTCCAGGTATATTTAATAGAATTTTTCAGTTTGTAGCATAATACAGTTTCGGAAATTACATACCAAATTATAAATGTACATAAACTGGAAAATGCAATATAGGTTATATGGGATGAGGATAAACATATAAATAAATCAAGGCAGGAACATAAAATGAGTGCAATAGAATTGATTGTTGTATATGCCCTGCTGCATTTTAATACTTTAAAGAAGTTGCAACTTACCAATAAAAGCAATGATCGGAAAATAATTGTACAATATAATATAGAAAGTATAGAGATACAATTTTTATATAAAGGCAGAAAATGTTCAATAAACATTTTCATAATATAAAAAGATGATAAAAGAAGAATAGTTACTATACACAGAATATTACTGGATATATTATAATATTTTAAATACTTTTTTGAGTCGATACGGGAAAGATACGGATAAATTAAATTTGATATTATAGAAACGATCATATATATGCCGGAAATTAGTGTAGCAGAAAAAGAGTACATTGCAAAATCTGTACTTGAATAAAAAATATTAACGAAGATACAATCAACGTTTAGTATTAGTAGTCCGATATGCTCGGATACCATAAATGCTATTCCTTTTTTTAAAAGAACAAATATATTTGCTTTTGAAGGTATTGTGTATTTGCCAAATACTAAGGTGCGATTTTGACATAACGAAAGAGTTGAACTAAACATAATAATGGCTGTTGATATAATTAAAGTATAAATATATGTTGTTTTAGAGAAAACAGCCATTGATATTATCATTAAAAGAGTCAGACAATAGTGCGATATTAATAATACCGCATCTTTGGTAAAATTTTTTGTAAATTGATTTATACTAGAAAAATAGCATCTAATATTGATTATAGGAATATTGAATGCTATAAATACAAATGTAATATATTGTTTATATGATAAGTGACTTTTTGATATAAATAAAATGGCAGACAAAAATATATAGGATAAAATTGTAATTATAATGAGTAAACGATTGTAATATCGGAAATGTTCCTCAGGTAAGGCATCAAAATTCAGACTACCATATTTGATGTAAATTCCATGAATTAATCCAAAAGATAACAGCCCAGAATAAGATGAATACAGTAAAAATGTACGATAAAGGGAATAATCATCTATATTCATTATTTTTGGAAGAAAAAGGCAGGTTAATACATTAACTAAAATTGTAGAAATGTTTGTAAGAACAACTGCAATAACATTTTTTTTATCTGAAGCTTTAATCATAATTATTTCCTTGATTATATGTATTGTTACAATTTATTTTAGCAGAAAAGACAAGAATAGCAATATAATTCTTGCTACCATCATACAATTGTGCTAAAATCAAACAGGATTGAGATAATGAGAAAATGGAGGCACACACATGAAGAAATTAATTTTAGTTACATCACCACCAGCCTGTGGAAAGACATTTATTTCCAAACAGGTGGCAAAGGCACTGCCTAATTGTGTATATCTTGATAAGGACACATTAATTGTTCTTTCAAAGCAGATCTTTGTAGTAGCTGGTGAGGAATATAACCGTTCATCCGATTTCTTCCAGAAGAATATCCGCGACTACGAATATTATTGTGTACTGGATCTTGCATTTGAAGCACTGGAATACAATGATACAGTTCTTATAAATGCACCATTCACGGATGAGATCAGAGATGATGAATATCTTGACAATCTCCGCGCAAAGCTTGCAGAAAAAGGTGCAGAGCTCTTTGTAATCTGGGTAAATACCAGAAAAGATGTCTGTCACGAAAGAATGATCAAGCGTGCATCAGACAGAGATACATGGAAGCTGGAGCACTGGGATGAGTATATCAACAGCCAGAACTTCAATCCACCGACAAATATCAAAGAACTCTTTATATTTGAGAATTCTTCCGATGAAGAGTTTAAAGCGTCTATAGAAAAGGTTGTTAAGGCAATCAGAGGTTGATAGGGATTTTGAGTATTGCAACAGGAATCAGCGATGTTTTCTGTTGCAATATTTATATAGAAGAACAGAAATCAGGAGGAACAGGACATGGCGGTTATCAGAAGCTTTAAAGCATTCAGACCAAGACCGGATATCTGCGACAGAGTGGCAGCATTGCCATATGATGTATATAACAGAAAAGAAGCCTGCGAGGAAGTGCGTCGGGAGCCGATGTCATTCTTAAAGGTAGATCGCGCAGAGACATCATTTGATGACAGTGTAGATACCTATGCACCGGAAGTATATAAGAAGGCTGGGGATCTTCTGCATGAGATGATGGAGGATGGCACTTATATCGAAGAAGAAAAGCCGGTTTACTACATATATGAATTGATCATGGACGGACGTCATCAGACAGGTTTAGTTGCCTGTGCATCGATTGATGACTATATGAATAACGTGATCAAGAAACATGAGAACACCAGAGAAGACAAAGAACAGGATCGTATCCGCCATGTAGAAGCCTGCGGTGCGCAGACCGGACCGATCTTCCTTGCCTATCGTTCGATTGATATCGTAAATCAGATCATTGACCGGGTAAAGGCAGGAGAGAAGTTGTATGGCTTTACTTCCCCTGATGGTATTACACATAATGTATGGATCATTAATGATGCAAATGATATCCGGACAATTCAGAATGCGTTTGCCGGTATCAATGAGATCTACATAGCAGACGGACATCATCGTTCTGCTTCCGCTGTAAAAGCAGGACTGCATATGAGAGAGAAGCATCCGGATTATACCGGAGAGGAAGAATTCAATTATTTCCTGTCGGTTCTGTTCCCGCATGATCAGTTGATGATCCTTCCGTATAATCGTGTTGTAAATGATCTGAACGGCATGACGGATGAAGAATTTTTAAAGAAGCTTGAAGATAAATTTGAAATAGAAGCCTGCAGCGAAGCTGTATCACCGGAGAAGAAGGGCAGCTTTGGCATGTATATGGATGGCAGCTGGTATAAATTAACAGTGAAGGACGGCGTGGTTCCGGAGGATGTCGTCGGTTGTCTGGATGTATCTGTGCTTCAGGAAAATGTTCTGGCACCGATGCTTGGAATCGGCGATCCGAGAACGGACAAACGGATTCAGTTTGTCGGTGGTATTCGCGGACTGTCCGAGCTGGAACGATTGGTAGACGGCGGAAAGAAGGTAGCATTTTCCATGTATCCGACATCGATCACGGAGTTATTCGATATCGCAGATGCAGGCAAACTGATGCCACCGAAGTCAACATGGTTTGAACCAAAGCTTCGAAGCGGAATCTTTATCCACAAGATAGTATAAACAGAGTACACAAGAGGAGAATGGGTTATGACAAAGAACACAGAGATTTTCGTTCTGAATCAGGATGAGGTTATGGCGATTACGGGGGCGAGACATGGTGATCCACATCATATACTGGGGATGCATGTCTGTTTGGCTGATGTATACGTAAATGCATTTCTGCCGGATGCGGCAGAGGTTTATGTAGTGGATGAAAAAAATCAGACAGAATATCCGATGCACGTGGAATACGCCGATGGATTTTTTACTGTAAAGCTTGAGAATAAAAAGCCGTTTGCATATCAGTTGAAGATTGTTCGGAAGGTATGGGATGCAGACGGAGAAGAAGCAGATGAAGCGATCATGATAAAGGATGCGTATAGCTTTTCTTATTCTGCGGATCTTGAAAAAGTAATGCAGGTGGTAAACGGAGAGGATGACATTGAATCAGGCTTCCGTATCAAAGAGTTATTTGGTGCAAGAAAGATGAACTTTGATGGCACAGAGGGCGTGGCGTTCTGTATTCAGGTTCCGGGCTGTGTCAGAGCCAGTGTGGTTGGTGATTTCAATAACTGGGACGGCAGAGTGAATCCGATGCGGAAGATTGACTATACGGATTTATTTGAGCTCTTTATTCCTTATGATATTGACCGGACCAGATACAAATTTGAAGTATTATATGAAAATGGTGCAACAGACATTTTCTCAGATCCATATGCAACGGCATTTGAACCGGTTCCGGGTAATGCGTCCTTATTTACAGAGCTAACCTATGACTGGACGGATGCAGCATATATGGCTGACCGAAAGAAGAAGGATATCAGCATGGAACCTGTGAATATTTATGAGGTTCATATGCAGACATTTAAGACCGGTAAAGATGGAGAACAGCTTTCTTACCGGACATTTGCAAAAGAGATTGCGGCCTATGCAAAGAGTATGAAATATAATTATATAGAGCTTATGCCGATCATGGAATATGCGGAGGATGATACATGGGGATATGATACGACGGGTATCTATGCGCCGACATCCAGATTTGGAACACCTGTGGATTTTAGGAAATGGTTGATTATCTTCATGCAAAAGGCATCGGTGTGATCCTTGATATGGTACCGGTCATGGATATTGATTGCATGACTTACTGGTTGGAGATGTATCATCTGGATGGTATCCGTCTGGATAATAAAGAGTTGATCCGCTCCTTCCGTAAGGTGACAGGAGACAGATATGCAGATGTTATGGTAATCTTACATGGAATACCACAGGGGTTGCAAAGCTTACGGAGTATATGAAGACTGCACCGGATCGCAGGGAGAATTTTGTAAACTATGTATCCGCTGTGACCGGATTTATTTCAGAAGATGAAGAAGTGAACGCATTATCACATGATCAGGTGGCATATGGTCAGGGCAGCTTCATAGAGAAGATGCCGGGCGGCTATGAAGACAAATATGCGGATCTTCGTACATTTTATGGTTGAATATGTTCCTCCCGGGTAAAAAACTGATGTTTATGGGACAGGAGCTTGGAATGTTTGGCGGCTTTGATGGCTATCATGTTATTGATTGGAGTGTTCTGGAGTTTGAAGCAAATAAATATCTTCAGAAGTATGTAAAGGATCTGAATGCCTTATATCTTACAGAGCCGGCATTTTATGAAGCGGACAAGCTTCCATTTGTATTTGCAGGAGAGCAGGAGCCACATACCGTATGCTTCACAAGAACAGACAGTAAGGGTTCTGTCTGTTATGTAGTTGCGAACTTTGGAACTTCAGATCAGAAGAACTATGTATTACAGACCGGAGCTCCGGGAACTTATAAAGAGATCTTCTCCAGTGATGCTGCAAAGTATGGTGGAGAGGGGAATAACAACAAACAGCAGAAGGTGACGAAGGACGGAAATATCGAGATTGTTCTCCCGGCACTTTCAATCACAGTATTGAAGAAGGTGAAATAATTAAGTGATAGGTATAGCATTGACGGAGAAGCTGGCAGATACTACAGAGTCAACATCAGAAACGGCATCGGAGATCGTACAGGATGCAGAACAAAAAGCTGGATTGCTCAGACAGTATATGACAGATCTGCTGGATTGGTGCATGTCAAAGGTTGGAAGCCTGGTAGTGGCGGTTATCTTTATGGTGATCGGATTTCGGGTTGTGAAATGGATCATCAAGCTGATAAAGAGAACCTTTGACCGTTCCAATATGGATGTCAGTGTCGCAGGATTTTTACTGTCTGCCATCCGTATTCTGATGAACTTTATAATATTGATAACAGCGGCATCCATTGTCGGTTTTCAGGTTACTTCATTTGTCACATTGCTTGGAACGGCGGGTGTGACGATCGGTCTTGCGTTGCAGGGCAGCCTGTCCAATCTTGCCGGTGGTGTGCTGATCCTGATATTGAAACCATTTCATGTAGGCGACTATATCATCGAGAATAATACCAAATGTGAAGGTGAGGTTGTATCGATCGATATATTCTATACAAAGCTTAAGACGATCGATAATCGTTCCGTAGTCATACCAAACGGAAATATATCGAATACATCACTTGTGAATGTTACTTTACATGATAAGAGACGGGCAGAGATCAAGATAGGTGTCGGTTACGAAGAAGATCTGGACAAGGTAAAGCGTGTGGTACTGGATGCGGTAAAGACAGTTCCGGGATATCTGGCGGACGAAGCTGTGGATTTCTTCATTGATGAATTTGCCGACAGCAGCATTATGATATGTGTTCGGTTCTATGCGAAGATCGACCTGTACTGGGATTCCGTCTGGGCAGCCAGATGGAATATCAAGAAAGCATTTGATGAAAACGGCATCGTTATTCCATACAATAAACTGGATGTCAAC
>ERZ791624.966-NODE-966-length-15689-cov-1.793591_pt1 | contig 15689 bp, 13 predicted proteins | sample MGYA00510058_ERZ791624 | MGnify/ENA primary metagenome ERZ791624 (study PRJEB30046, sample SAMN00715158) | human gut metagenome | study: EMG produced TPA metagenomics assembly of the A metagenome-wide association study of gut microbiota in type 2... | reverse complement strand
ATCCGGGCCAGCCGCTCTCGCGGGTAGCAGGCTTTCACTGCCGGTGGGGAATTGCACCCCGCCCTGAAGATCTCTTTACTTGATTAACAAGCTCAGTATAGGGCACAGGGGCCTGAGATGCAAGCCCCTTTCCATTTCCGATCAGAAACTTTTCAGCCGTCTCTCCGATCACTTGTGATAGATGCAGATCCTGGCTCCGTCCGTCACCTGGCGCAGGATTTCAATCATATTCTGCTGGCTGACTGCCACGCAGCCTGCCGTATGGCCGGAATTGCCCTTGCAGTGCAGAAAAATCGCGGAGCCCCTTCCCGGCGTATTCGTACTGTTATAGTCAAGGAACATGCCATACGCATAGCACTGTGTATAATCAATCAGATGCTCTCCTGCGCACTTGTGCGGATGTTTGCGGATATCAACCAGCCGATTGTACATATACCGGTCACCACACCAGTACAGATACTGGTTCACACGGACGTAAGGCATGGATGTCCCCGGATTCGCCTGGATTCCAAATCCGGAAGTCAGCCGGAACGTCCCGGTCGGCGTCCGCTTGTCTCCCTCTCTTACCTTATCGATCCCGTTCTTTCCGACCTCACCATCACAAGTCAGGATGCATTTCCATATCCCCGACTCCTTCACATACAGCAGGACATCCGCTCTGCTTCCGCCGGTATACTGGACAAAAAGAAGCTGATTCACACCGCCGTCGTTCTGATACATCTCCAGCAGCCGCACCCACCGGTCTTTCTGTTCCGATTGTGCAGCCTGTGTTTTTTGAGTGGTTTTTCCGGTCTGATATTCCACGCTCTGTGTCCCCTTTTTTCTCCTACGCGAACCTTGCAGACAGCCCTGAGCTTTCCATAATAAGCCGTGATCTGTGCCGTCCCCGCTTTCTTTGCATGAATCCTGCCCGAGGATGAAACCGCCGCCACCTTCGGATTGCTGCTTTTCCACTTCAGTTTCCGGATGTTCGTCTCCACAGTCAGGCGCTGCTTCTGCCCGGCAGCCATGTCAATCCTGGATTCAGCCAGCTTCAATGTCTGTACTTTCACACGGCAGGACAGCACCTTTCCCCCGGGAAGCGCCGCCGTGATCCTTGCCCACCCGCCGGAAACACCCCGGACGACTCCCTTGCGGGAAACCCGCGCAATGTTCCCGTCGCTGCTCGCCCAGACAATCCTGCCAGCACGCACATTTCGCACCCGCAGCCGCAGCTTCTTTCCCTGCGGCACATATGCCGTCCGCTGACTGATCGAAGGCGCTGCAGCAGCAAGGACATTATTTTTCGTTCCCGTCCATGCAATCAGAAGAAGACACAGAAAAAACGCTCCCAGAAAGATTCCCTGAAAGCGTTTTTTCCCCTGATTCTGCCAGATTAAATTTCTTTTTCTTTCCATCCCTCCGAAGCCCCTTTTCATACCCAGACTTTCCAACCCTGTTCCAACCCTGTTCCAACCCTGTCTCTGTAAAAAATTGTCTGTATCGTATGAAATTGTATCACAGCAGAGGGTACATCCAAACAGTTTTCTTTACACACCCTTGTGCAGCTTTCTACGAAGCTGCGGACCGATAATCTGAATCAAAATGACAAGCAGAAGAATAATTCCCTTGATTGCGTCATTGATCAGAGAATCCATCTTCAGCGCAACAATAATCTTGTCGATGACTGTATAGCTCATCGCGCCGAAGAGAATTCCCAGGGTTCTGCCCTTTCCTCCGCTCATGCTGATACCTCCCAGCACAGCCGAAGCAATGGCATACATCTCGTAGCTCTTTCCCGTCGTAGCCGGATCAGACGATCCGTTCATTGCAATCCAGAGGAAGGAAGCGACTCCGACGAGAAGTCCACAGATGACGAATACCATGACCGTCATCAGATCCACATTGATGCCGGCCATCTCAGCCCCTTTGATATTGCTTCCAATGGCATAGATCTTCTTTCCGAATTTCGTGCTTGTCGTGACATAAGTCAGCAGCACAACAATCAGAAGCATTACGATTCCTACGATCGGAACTGTCAGTGCTTTTCCATTTCCAAAATTATACAGTGTCTGATATGCCGGAAGTTTCGAATCCATCCGATAGACAGAGGAGCCTCCACCGATCAGATTCTTCGCCAGATGCTGGCAAAAATACTGGACAAAAGAGCGGTAGATCAGCATCGTTGCCAGTGTAACGATGAAAGCCGGCATCCGGATGACACCCACCAAAAATCCATTCACCAGCCCGCAGAACGCACCGAATGCAAGAGAAAACAGCAGTGTCAGGAAGATATTCCCGGTAATGTTGAAAATAACAACCGAAAACCCGCTGACAAAGGCCAGCATAGAGCCGACCGAAAGGTCAATCTCGCCAATCAGACACACAAGCCCCATTCCGATTCCAATCGTTCCAATTACTGCAGAATGGCGGAATATATTCATAACCCCACTCCAGGTCAATCCGTGGGCCGTGATTGCATATACAGCAAATATTGCAAAAAACACCAGGACATAACTGTACTGTCCGAGTAATTTTGAAAAAGATTTTTTGCTCTTTGTCACCTTCAGCTCCTCCTCATTGATTCCGCATGACAATTTTCATCAATTTTCATTATGATCTGCTTATTGAGCATCTGTGTTTGCAAGTTCCGTTTCAATTACCGACGCTGCTTGTCCGGCATTTGTTGAATACATCATGACTTTATGCTCATCGATATCTTTATGGTCAAGTATACGGGCAATCCTGCCTTCGTAAAAAACCACACATTGATCTGCAATTTTCTGCAGTTCCGGGATTTCAAGTGTATTGATCAGAATTGTCTTCCCCTCCCTGGCGAACTGCAGAATCAGCTTATAGATTTCAGCCTTTGCTCCGACATCGATTCCCTGAGTTGGGTTGTCAAACAAAAGGATATCTGAATTGGTGTTCAGCCATCGCGCAATAAAAATTTTCTGCTGATTTCCGCCCGATAGAGACAGGATTGAATCATCCGGGTCATTAGCACGAATATTCAAAAGTGTTCTATAATGCTCAAATTTCTTTTTCTCTAGTCTCTTGTGAATATGAAACTTCCTCGCCGATAATGTCTGCTCGGCAAGATACATATTCTCCAAAAGGGACATGTCGCCGATCACAGAATTTTCCTTACGGTTGGACGGCAGCATAGCTACCCCCGCCTGCATGGCCTTATGAATGGACGCCGGGGGAATCTTCCGTCCATCGACTTCCATGTACCCGCCTGTCGAAGCTGTCACTCCGAACATGCATTGCAAAAGCTCACTGCTTCCAGACCCCTGCAGCCCAGTCAGTCCCAGAATTTGACCTCTCCTTACACTTAGATTTACATGTTCAAACCCAGGGCCGGAAAAATCTCTCAGTTCCAGCACAGGCTCTCCAAGCGGCCGTTCCTCATACATATCGGCTGAAGACATTTTGGTTCCAACCATCATCTCTGTTACTCCAGCCGGCGTTACGGAGCTGATCGAACCGTCTTTTATAAAAGTGCCGTTTCGCATAACCGTATAACGATCCGCAATTTGAAAAATCTCCGGCATTTTATGAGAAATGAATATGAATGAAGTCCCATCCTTTTTCAGGTTCCGAATAATTGAAAACAGATGTGCAATCTCATCGTTATTCAAGGAGGTTGTCGGTTCATCAAGAATCAACAGCTTTGCCTTAAAAAACAATGCCTTTGAAATTTCCAGCAGCTGTTTTTCACTCGTCTTAAGGTGATCTACCATCTCTGTCGGATCGATTTCAACATCCAGCCGGTGGAACAGCTCCGCAGTTTTCCGGATCATCGCCCTTTTATCACAGCATCCTGCCTTGTTTACAATTTCCTTTCCGAGAAAGATATTTTCCCAGACAGTCATGTCATTGAAAAGGTTCAGTTCCTGGTGTACAAAGGCAATTCCCTTTTCCTCAGACTTCCGGACTGTCATATGCTCCAGTTTTTCGCCATCAAAATACACTTCACCGCTGTCAAGTGAATGCACTCCCGTCAGGACATTCATCAGCGTTGACTTTCCGGCACCATTCTCTCCAAGTAAGGCGTGGACCTCACCTTTTTCGACTGTTAACTGAACTTTTTTAAGGACCTGAATGCCATTGAAAGACTTACAAATATCCTTCATCGTCAGTAAATTCATGTTTCTCTCCTATCGAAACTTTCTTCCGCCAGAAGCCGGCCCGGAAGGGCTGTTCCTCCCGGGCCGGTCATATCCTATACTCGGTTATCAGAAAGATGGATAATCTGCTACATTATCCGCCGTGACATTTTCGCAGGCAATGACATGATCCTGTGTGACTTCCTTCCCATCCAGGTGATCAACCATATCCTGGATTGCTGTCTGGATCATTGCTGGGCTGTATGTGACAGAGCAAAGGCCGCTGAACTTCTTAGCGATATCCTGATAGCTGTTCCCTCTGAGAACTTCATAGTATTCATCAAGTCCGCCGCATCCTGTCATGGCTGGTCCATTGTCCAGGAATTTCTGTTTTGTTGCATCATCGATTCCACCACCATTCAGAGCTTCAAGAACTCCCATTGCAAGCTCATCATCCTCTGCATAAATCCACTTGATATCCGCATTCTTCGGATCCCCCATCAAAGACTCAAAGGAGGTCTTCGTATCAGAACGACTCCAGTTCATCGCGCCGGAGTATGTGATGTTCTTCAAGTCATCATCAGTCCATTTCAGATCATCGTCTATTTTCTTTCCTTCGAATTCGGCATCCCTCTTCAGGTAATCTGTAAAGCCCTGATCACGGAGTGTCGTGACTGAGGATGTGTCTCCCTCATATACATAAACTGCATCACCCGGCTTCATTCCAAGTCCAGTGAAGTAAGATGCTGCTGCCACGCCAATTCCGGAATTATCACCCTTGACATTGGAAACCGCAGTGCTTGAAACAGCATCAATGATACGGTCAAATGCAACATATGGAATCCCTGCATCAACGATTTCCTGAATCGCCGACTGAACAGTATCATCCAACGGCTGAATGACAAAGGCAGCATTCTTCGTATCACCAGCAAGAATATCCTCAATCTGTGTGATCTGATCCGCTGCACTTGCTGCGGTAATCAGCTCCGCACTGTACGTTCCGGCATCATTGATTTCCTTAATCTTCTCCTTCGCAAATGTTGCCACGGAGCCAGTCCAGCCATGATCCTCTGTAGATGTCAGTACATAGATGTGAGCCCCTGCATTCGCGGAAGCCTCCGTCTCACCTGCAAACACCGCAGTGCCTGACGACAGAACCATTCCTGCTGAAAGAACACCCGCCAGAATTTTGTTTCCCTTCATGATACTTTCCTCCTTTTTGTGTGTATCCTGGTTTCTATTTTGATAAGATGCAGCGCACCTTATATTCTGAAACGTTTCTCAGATGACAAACTGATCCATATATCGCTTTGAAATTCTCAGGCTGTCCAGAATTCTTTCTCTGCTTCCTTCAAACGCCTTATCCTCAATCTCAATACATGCACACCCATCAAACCCCACATCGGTGAGTGCAGACACAAAACGTCCCCATTCAACATCCCCGTATCCAGGAAGCTTTGGAACCATAAAGTCCAACGGGTAGGCCATAATCCCGACTTCGTTCAACTTGTCTTTCCTGACTTTCAGGTCTTTAAAGTGTACCTGAAACAGCTTGTCATGGAATTCATAAATTGGCTTGATATAATCCATCATCTGCCAGACAAAATGGCTCGGGTCGTAATTTAGTCCAAAATTTTCATACGGAAGAATCTCAAATATTTTTCTCCACAAGCTTGGGGCTGTCATTAGATTCTGTCCGCCCGGCCACTGATCAGGTCCAAACAGCATCGGGCAGTTTTCTATTGCAATCCGTACACCTTTCTTTCTCGCATATTCAATAATCGGTGGCCAAATCTGCTTTACAAGCTCCAGGTTGTCCTCAACGTTTTTCGTTTGATCTCTGCCAATAAATGTTGTCACCATGTTTACGCCCATCTTTGCGCTGGCATCAATCACTTTATAGAGATGTGAAATATTTGCAGCCCGCTTTTCCTGATTCGGGTCCATGTTGTTCGGGTAAAACGCGAGTGCAGATATTTCGATTCCCCGCTCTGAAGCAACCTTCAGATAGTGAGATGCACTCTCATCACTCAGATTCTCCGCATCAATGTGAGACACCCCGGCATAACGGCGCTCCGCCTTACCTGCTGGCCACGCTGCCACTTCCACACACTGAAATCTCATTTCAGCGGCGGTATCCATCATTTCGTCGTATGTCCACCCGTCAAGAATGGAAGAAATAAAACCGATTTTCATCGCACAAAGTTCCCCTTTATTTCCCTGCTCATTACCCAGCAAAAGCGTTCAGTTAAGCGTTGCAATTTCTTTCCCTTCGTCAGCACTTTTCTGAGCCGCAAAGATTGCACGCATCGCGGATAATGCTTCCTCCGCTCCAACTTCAGGTTTCGTTCCATGTTCAATACAATCTACAAATGCATCCATCACACCTGTTTTCGTCTGATGGTCATTTGTCTGTATAGGCTCCATATCGAATGCTGCCTTTGTGCCATCCCTGTAATCGATCACTATGCTTGGCATGCCTTCGTAATAAATCTTCATCACACCTTTTGTACCGTATATTGTGGTAGAGTTATCCTCTTTTCCATAATATGTCCAACTTGCCGTCATTGTGCCTATCACACCATTTTCCATGGTATAGATGCAGATCACATTGTCATCGACGCCGATTTTGTTTCCCCCGGCATCGACTTTATCCAGCGTTGCCATCTTTGCGGAAACCTTCGCAACCTTTGATCCGACCAGATATCCGATAATATCTGTCTTGTGAATCCCAAGATCCGCCATTGCTCCAAAAACAGCCTTCTTCTTATCAAAGAACCATGTCGCTTTTCCCGGATCAATGCTCCATGTCTCTGGACCACTATGTCCGAAAATTGTCCGGAAGGTCAAAATTTTACCAATTTCGCCACTCTCCAGAAGATCCTTCGCTTTTCTGTGTGCCTTCGTGAATCTCTGGTTATGGTCCACCATCAGAATCTTCCCTGTTTCCTTCTGCGCTCTTGCCATCGATTCACAATCTTCTTCTGTCATCGCCATCGGTTTTTCACATAATACGTGTTTTCCCGCATGGAGGGCTGCAATTGAAATCTCAGCATGTGTACTATTCGCGGTACATACACTGACTGCATCAATTTCCGGATCCTGAAGCATCTCCTCATAAGAAGAATAAGCTTTTGCATGATATTGCTCCGCAAGCTTCTGTGCCCGCTGCTGATTCAGATCAAAAAAACCAGAAAGCTGCACATCCGGATTTTCGGAGTATTCTGGAATATGCCGTACCTGTGCAATTTTCCCGCATCCAATGATTCCGATCCTGACCATTCGTCTTCTCCCGATAATTACATGTATCTTCTTGACTTTTACATATATCTATGTAATTCTTACATCAGAACCATAATCGATTTTGTAAATTATTGCAATAACTTTTCACTAACTTAAACTATATTCGTCGTTTATACACAATAATGTCACTGTTAATCCAGTCAATTTAACAGTATACCTTACATTTATACATTAAATCTTACATTTTTTACATTGTAAAAGGGAGATGCTGGAAGCCATGAAACGAAAGAATGTCACAATTGAGGAAATTGCAAAAGCAGCAAACGTCTCAACAGCTACAATCTCAAGAATCATCAATAATAAAGGTAATGTCACAAAAGAAACGAGGAATCATGTGATCAACGTGATGAATCAGATGGAATATAAGCCGCACAACTTACATCCCCTGTCAGACCCCGAAAGCCGGATCATTCTGGTCTGTGTCCCAGATTTCCGGAATCCGTTTTATAACCAAGTCATCGATGGAATCCAGAAAGCCGCACACGAAGAAAAGTATAATGTTCTTCTATTGCAATCAAGTGATTATTATTCAAGAATTGAAGACTTTGCAGAAGTGTTCAAAGAACAGTCCATTGCAGGTATCATCATTCTGTCTTCTGTCCCCGAGTCTGACAGCGAGCTTTTGAATGACCTGAGCCTTCGCTGCCCCGTTGTGATGTGTTCAGAATACGCAGAAAATTACGGAGTATCCTTCGTCAGCATCAATGATGTTTCGTCATCCGAGAAGGCTGTCAGTTATCTCATATCGACAGGGTGCAGAAAAATCGGGCTGCTGAACTCTCTTACCAAATTCAAGTATGCCCGCCATAGAGAAAAGGGATACCGTCAGGCACTCACCCAGTGCGGGCTGGACTGCAATGAAAACTGGATCGCCCATATCTCTTCTATCAGCTATGACGTTGCCTACTCCACTGCTATGCATATCCTACAGCTTCCAAACCGGCCGGATGCCCTCTTTTGCTGCTCCGATGTTTATGGAATCGCCGCCGTCAACGCAGCCAAAGTACTTGGCCTCCGCATTCCGGAAGATCTGTCCGTCATTGGATTTGATAATGTTGACATCGCCAGAATGAGCCATCCGGCGCTGACTACTATTGCCCAGCCCATGCTTCAGATGGGCTATCAGTCTTGCTCGCTCCTGATCGAAAAGATACAGTCTCCTGATACGCCTGACCGGCAGATTATTCTCAACACCGAGCTAATAATCCGGAACTCCACAAAGCTCCCTGTTGAAAGAGTTGGACAATGATCCTATAATTTCAGGCCGTTCGGTTCTGTTCAGCCATCCCGCCTCCCTGCCTGTCTCTGCCTGCCTGCTTCATACATCAGAATCGAAGCCGCAACGGCCGCATTCAGCGATTCCACCTTCCCCGCCATTGGAATGCGGACCCGGACGTCGGCCAGCTCTGAGATCCCGTCAGAAAGCCCCCGGCTTTCATTGCCGATCAGGAATGCAGTGCCTCTCGTGTAGTCTTCCCCATCATATGTGTGTCTTCCCTGAAGATGAGCGGCGCAGACTGTAACACCCGCCTGCTTCACCTTCCCGATCGTTCCTGAGAGGTCATCTGTGTAGAGAAATGGAACCCGAAAGATGCTCCCCATCGTCGATCTGGTGACCTTCGGGTTGTACAGATCCGCCGTCCCCCTGCTCATCAGAATCCCCGTCACGCCGGCTCCCTCCGCAGTGCGGATGATCGTGCCGAGATTGCCCGGATCCTGAAGATTCTCCAGAATCAGAAGGAGTGGATCTGCGCGCTTCCCGAACAGATCCTCGAGGCGGTAGTGCTGCTGGGAGACCACAGCCATCACTCCCTGGGGCGACTGCGTATCCGAAAGATTCCGGAAGATCTCATCCGATACTGTTTCGATAACCAATTCCCTCTTCCCGGAGATCACAGCCTTCAGCCTGTCTTGAGCCGCCATCGCGGCATCGACTGTCTTTCTGCCTGCTTCGCTTTTCAGAAAAGACTCCGATGCGTACACCTCCCGCAGCTGCGCGGCAGGAATCTCCCGGAACATCTTGATGCCTTCCACCAGAAAAACATCCTGAGCATTCCGCTCGGATGCCTTTTTCTTTAATGCGACCAGGTTTCTGACCTTCGCGTTGCTCTTGCTCGTAATCATCATTGATCTCCGCCGTTTTCTGCCCTTTCATTCCGGCTTTCTCTGCCGTTCCATTACCTGCCGCTTGCAGTCCGCACACCTGTCTGTCTTCGTAAAACGGCCCCGCTCCGGGATTGCCAGAGCGGGGCCGTCACAAACCTCCTCGTATCAAAAGTCAGCTGCCGTCAGCGCGGCATCCTCAGCCGCTCAGCACCTTCATGACACCTGCCATCTGCTCCGGCAGGCTCTTTTCTGCGTCTTCAGATGCTCAGTGCCTTCGCGACTCTGACCATGTATTCCGGCAGGCTCTTCTGCATCTTCAACGCTTCCGCAATATCGTAGTCGACCCAGTCTCCGCCCTTGAAGCCAACCACGCGGTTCGTCTTTCCCTCCGCAAGCAGATCGACCGCATACGAACCCATCATCGATGCATACACACGGTCGCGGCAGGGCGGGCTCCCGCCTCTCTGCATGTGCCCGAGAATCGTTGCCCTGGTCTCGACGCCGGTCGCCGCTTCAATTCGCCTTGCCATCGAGCTCGAATGTCCGATTCCCTCGGCATTGATGATGATATGGTGCTTCTTTCCACGCTTGCGCATCTCGATGATGTGGTTGATCAGCTTCTGCTCATCATAGTCGTAGGACTCCGGAAGCAGAATATCCTCCGCGCCATTCGCAATCCCGCACCACAGTGCAATGTAACCCGCATTCCGGCCCATGACCTCGATGATCGAGCAGCGCTCATGCGAGGTTGAGGTATCACGAACCTTATCGATGGCCTCCATCGCCGTGTTGACGGCCGTATCGAAACCAATCGTATAGTCTGTGCAGGCAATATCGAGATCGATCGTTCCCGGAATTCCAACCGTGTTGATTCCGAGCTCCGCCAGCTTCCCGGCGCCCGCAAATGAACCGTCTCCGCCAATCACAACAAGGCCTTCAATGCCATGCTGCCTGCATACCTCCGCCGCCTTCTGCTGTCCCTCCGGCGTCCGGAATTCCTGCGAGCGTGCCGTATACAGAATCGTTCCGCCGCGGGAAATGATGTCCGACACATCACGTGCCGAAAGATCCACGATCTCTGCGTTCAGCAGTCCCTTATAGCCCTGATAGATGCCCTTTACATCCATTCCCTTGCCGATTGCCTCACGGACAACCGCACGGATCGCCGCATTCATGCCTGGCGCATCCCCGCCGCTTGTCAGCACGCCGATTGTCTTGACCTTTGAAGCCATCTTCGCATCCTCCGTTCTCTCAACTGCCGCCTTTATCTGACGCACTCCCTCTGATCTTTCCTTCCCTTCATATTACCCGCATAAGAGAAGCATGTAAAGCGTCCGCTCAACAGGAAATGATTCGATCCGGCTGGTGTTAATTGCGGTCTTCCAGCTTGTGATAGGTTCTGTGATGCCCGACATACTTGTAAGCCGGACGGATAATCTTTCCGCCGGATGTAATCTCTTCCATTCTGTGCGCACACCAGCCGGAGATTCTCGCCATTGCGAAGATCGGAGTGAACAGCTGTCTCGGAATGCCAAGCATCGAATAGACAAACCCGGAATAGAAGTCCACATTGCAGCAGACCGGCTTTGACAGGTGACGTTTTTCTGTCAGCAGCTCCGCCGAGACCTTCTCGACCGCCTGGTAGAGGTTGAACTCCTCCTCCAGTCCCTTCGCCTCCGACAGCTTTTTCGCTTTCTCCTTCAGAATCACGGCTCTCGGATCCGAAAGGGTGTAGATGGCATGTCCCATTCCATACACAAGCCCTGTGTGGTCGAATGCCTCTCCGTCGATGATCTGCTCCACGTATGCCCTGATTGCGCCTTCATCCTCCCAGTTGTTCACATGCTCCTTGATATCCTTGAACATGTTCTCGACCTTCAGATTTGCGCCGCCGTGCTTGGGCCCCTTCAGGGAAGCCAGAGAAGCTGCCACCGCCGAATAGGTATCGGTCCCGGTCGATGAGACAACATGGGTTGTGAAGGTCGAATGTTTCCGCCGCCGTGCTCCGCGTGAATGACGAGACACGCATCGAGAACTCTCGCTTCGAGCTCTGTATACTGACCGTCATCGCGCAGCATCCTCAGAATGTTCTCCGCTGCGGAAAGCTCTTCGTCCGGATACCGGATGATCAGGGACCGGTCGTTGTGGTAATGCTGGTACGCATGATAATTATAGACTGCAATCATCGGCATCACACCGATCAGCAGCATAGACTGCCTCAGGACGTTCGGAATAGTGATATCGTCCGGATCCGAATCGTAGGAATACAGCGTCAGAACGGAGCGCTGCATCCCGTTCATGATATTCGCACTCGGTGCTTTCATGATGACATCCCGGACAAACTTGCTCGGAAGTTCGCGGTACTGTCCCAGAAGATCGATGAAATCACGAAGCTGTTTCCGGTTCGGCAGCTCGCCGAACAGCAGCAGATAGGTGACCTCCTCAAAATTGAACCGGTGGTTCCGGAACCCCTCTACCAGATCCGTGATCTTGTAGCCCTGGTAGTACAGCTCGCCCTCGATCGGAACCGACTTCCCGTCAACATCCCGGTGTCCGTTCACGTCTGAGATCTCGGTCAGACCGGTCAACACACCCCGGCCATTCGCCTCGCGGAGTCCGCGTTTCACTCCGTACGTTGAATAAAGCGACGGATCAATCTGCCTGGACAGTCCGCCGCTCTGTCCTGCGAGCACCATCAGCCGGTCGTCCCGGATTCTTCTCTCATCATCATTCAGCATGTCATACCGCCCTTCATTTTTAAGCTTTTCTAATACGGTACAGCATATTATTTTGAAGGTCAAGCCTCACAGCCCGAATATGTGCGGTGAATCACTTCTTTCCGGCCTTCTTTGACTTCTTCCCCTTCTTGCCTTTTTTCTTTCCCGACGGCTCATGTGAACCAGCCGCCTGTTCCCTCATCCCGGCGCCGGGTTCCACAGTTGATGCTGACCGCTCCTGTTCCCCGGCAGCCTGTTCCTCCGCCCCGGCACTGAACGCCGAAGCTGAAGCCGGCAGCTCTGCCCCACCGGCCTTTTCGATCCCGATCTCCGTCTTCCCGTGATCTGCCTCCCGAGCCTTATCAGCGGCCAGGCTTTTCTTTATTTCTTCCTGCACCTTCTCCTCTGCCAGCGTAATCCTTGCCCTCGCGGCGATATCAGACTTCTCCGCGTGCTCGGCTTCTTTCAGAAACACCTCCAGCCTTCCTGCAGCCTCCTGGAGGACCGGTCTGTTGACAGAATAGATTGTCCACTTTCCACTGCGTGTTGCTGTCACGACCCCATTGTCTGTCAGCACCTTCATATGATGGGATAAGGTTGACTGAACGATATCCATCGATTCAAGAATCTCTCCTGCGCTCAGTTCCTTCTTCGCCAGCAGCCTGAGAATCCTCAGTCTGTGTTCATCCCCAAGAGCCTTGAAAACCCCGTCATAGTCCTCTCTCTTCATGCTCCCACCAAAATCTCTCATCATCTGCTCCCCCGATTGATCAGATCTATATATGTCAACTTCTTCCGCCACTCCCATGGCAGAGAAGAATCCTGTCCCACTGTTTTCATGCCCTGTCAAAATTCAGACAGCCCAAACCCAATATTTTTAAAATTTCTCTTGACTTTTTCTTTCATATCTACTATTTTCGATGTATAGATGATTCATATTCTTCTGAACAGATCAGCAAGATCCTGAACCGTCTCCGCAATATATGTCGCGCCTGCCTTCTCGAGCTCCCCCGGTTCGGCAAAGCCATAATAGACGCCGATGGAATCAAGGCCTGTTTCATTTGCCCCCTCAATATCAAATCGCCGGTCACCGATCATGACCACGGAGGCCTTGTCAGCCTGCGTCAGCTTCCCCCTTCTGAAAACCTCCCTGATGATGTCCGGCTTCGAACTGAGTTTCTCATCCATCGTTGCCCCGACGATCTCAGAAAAATACTGTCCGATCCCGAAGTGTTCGAGAATCTCCCGTACGAAGCGTTCAGGCTTCGAGGAGGCAACGGCAAGCTCTCGTCCTTCCTGCTGAAGCACTTCCAGCAGTTTTCCGATGCCTTCATAGGGATGACATTCATACAGCCCCTTGCTGCTGTAACGCTCCCTGTACCAGTCAACCGCCTCCAGAGCCTTCTCCTCGCTCATTCCATAAAGATCCCGGAAAGAATCGAGCAGCGGCGGACCTACAAAGGCCCTCACCTGTGAAGATCCGGTTCCTCAATCCCCATCCTTGAGAGCGCGTACTGTGTACTCTTCGTAATCCCCTCTCCTGAATCGATGACTGTTCCATCCAAATCAAAAAGCGCATACCTGTATTTCATCTCTGCACCTCCGCTGACTGAGTGGACCTGCTCGTCTCGTCCTCACTATCTGCATCATCAGACACCGTTCCATACTGTGCCTCAATATAGGATGTGATTGTTCGGATATCCTGCATCCCGGTATTCTGAGAGACCGCCTCCTGTGAGTCGTCCTTGTAAACAACAACGGGCGTCCCGGCTCCGATTCCGTTGTAGATCAATTTTACAGCGGCAAGCGGCGTATTGATGCAGCCATGTGAGCCTGCTCCATTGTAAACACTTCCGCCGAAGTAATAGCGCTTCTGCAGATCGTGGATCCCGACTCCACCATTGAAAGGCAGCCAGTAATCAACCGGTGTCGCGTACCCTTCCCCCTTCAGCGTCGCATTCCGGTACTTTCCCTTGAGTGACCAGACACCTCCGGAAGGCGTCTCGTTGTTCTTCTGAGGATTTCCCGTCACGACTGGTGTATCGACAACAAGTGATCCGTTCTTGTAAAACCACATGTGCTGGTTTGTGAGATCAATCTCCACATAGGTATTGCCGATATCATTCTTGTCCCGGCACAGCCCCGTTGTAAAATAGACAGGCTCCAGTGTCCCCTTCTTCTTGTCCTTCAGCGCCTCCTCCAGCTCCTGCGCGGTGGAATCCGCGTCCAGTGTCCATCCATAGTCCCCGCCCTCGAGCTCAACTGTTGTGCCAAGGCTTGTGTGAAAGGTCCGTTTTCTCCCAACCGTATCTGTACGGTCAGCCAGTTTCCCGATATAAGAGGCAACCTTTCCATCATCGACGTAGTAATTGCCATCCATATCCAGAGACAGGAACGTCTCCGCTGTCATCTCCGGATTGATCTGAACGCTCTGATCCCCCATCCCGAGTGTGACATTCGCACCCAGAACCTGATTCAGGGCTTTCACCTTCTCATTGAGGGCATCATCATCGACATACACCTCCGGGTTCTGGTACAGTCCCTCCTTTTCAAGATCGATGGATGTAGAACCATCGTTCAATGCGTGGATAATGGCTGCTTTCGTCTTGTCATAGTCCAGTCTGGTACCCATGACCTCCTTCGTGATGACAGCTCCATCCGCCGTATACTTCAGCTCTGCATTCCTGGGCTTGATCACACGGCTGCTGTCAAATACCGTCAGGTTCCTGATCACCGAATCGGCCAATGACGAATCGTATTCCGTTCCAAGTGTTTCTTCATTCGGGGCCAGGATTGTCTTCAGCAGCACAGCCGGCCAGACTGCCGGATACTGCTGCTTCATGGCGCTGTCGATCATCCCATTGTCCCGGTACTTCATCCCGACCTCGTCAGCTGTAATCCGGTCGCCCGTTCCGCTGCTCGAGCTGCTGGAAGAACGTCCTTTGATCTGAAGCTGGTATCCCTCCACCTTCTTCTCAACCTGCCGCTTCACTTCCGCCACCGTAAGCCCCGAAGCCTTGATCCCAAAGAACTCCGTTGATGGATAAAAGTGATCACTGAAATGAACGCCTGCCGCAATGTACCCGGCTGTCAGAAGGCCGACACCGGACGCTGCAAGAATCTTCCGGAGCGAAACCGTCGAAGCCGTCTTCTGACTTGTCTCCGCCTTCACCGGCTTCTTTCTGCCTGAAGCAGGCCCGTCCAGCCTGGGATTCCAGCTCTCAGTCAGTCCGATCATCTGTTTCTCGGCCTGTCTGATACTCCGGCTCCCTGCTGGTCTGGGATTCCGGCTCTCAGCCCCTCTGGTATTCCGGTTCTCAGCTGGTCTGGGATTCCGTCTCTCAGTCAGTCCGATCATCCGTTTCTCAGCCTGTCTGATATTCCGGCTCTCAAGCAGGGGATTTGGCGCATTCAGATAAGGACGGGCCATCTTCACTGTACCGAATACAGAAGACGCCTCCTCCATGCGTCT
>ERZ791624.964-NODE-964-length-15730-cov-1.373716_pt1 | contig 15730 bp, 14 predicted proteins | sample MGYA00510058_ERZ791624 | MGnify/ENA primary metagenome ERZ791624 (study PRJEB30046, sample SAMN00715158) | human gut metagenome | study: EMG produced TPA metagenomics assembly of the A metagenome-wide association study of gut microbiota in type 2... | reverse complement strand
ACAATCGGTTTTATCGGACTGGGTCTGATTGGAGGTTCGATCGCCAAAAAAATGAAATCCAATCAGCCGGACATCAAAATTTATGCCACGGCACATCATAAAGAAACCATCGAAGAAGCGTACCGTGAGGGACTGATCGAAAACAATGATCTGTTACCACTGTCTGCTTTTTCGGACTGTGATTATATTTTTTTATGTGCCCCGGTTCAACGGAACCTCGCATATCTGCGTCAGTTAAAAGATATTATCCGCAGCGACTGTTATATCACAGACGTTGGAAGCACAAAAACGGAAATTCATGAAGAAGTGATACGGCTTGGCATGGAGGCCAATTTTATCGGCGGGCATCCCATGACCGGTTCCGAAAAAACAGGCATATTAAGTGCCACCAATACGCTTTTGGAAAATGCATACTATATTATCACCCCGACCGCCCTGACTCCAAAGGAAGAAATTTCGGAATTTCGTGATTTTGTATTGTCGCTTGGAGCAATTCCACTGATTTTGGATTATAAAATACACGATTACTCTACGGCAGCCATCAGCCATCTGCCGCACATGATCGCATATTCGCTGGTCAATCTGGTCCGCCAGATCGATGATGACAAAGAAACCATGAAAACCATTGCTGCCGGGGGATTTAAGGATATCACAAGAATTGCATCTTCTTCGCCTGTGATGTGGCAGAATATCTGTGCTTCCAACCGGGAACCGCTTCTTTCACTGATGGATCAGTACCTTGCCCTTCTGACGCAGCTTCGCGGATACATTGACAGTTCCAATGAACAGGCACTGCTTTCCTTCTTTCAGCAGGCAAAAGACTACCGGGATTCCATCACACTGCCAAGTGTCAAATCCCCTACGGTATATTATGAATGTTTTGTGGATCTGGTCGATGAAACCGGCGGTATTGCTGCTGTTGCCGGGCTGCTCGCACAATACCATATCAGCATCAAAAACATCGGTATTGTAAATAACCGGGAATTTGAAGAAGGTGTTCTTCAGCTCGCGTTTCCTGACAAACAGACTCTGACCCGTGCCAAACGTCTGCTTACCGACAATGGCTATATGGTTCACGAACGGTAAAACATAAATGGTTTTCCCATAAAAAATACAGGCTCCGGATAATTTCCGGAGCCTGTATTTTTATTTGCACAAGGTATCGAGTATTTCAAAATAGTTTTCAAACGTCTTCCTGCAGCAGGAAGGATTTTCAATCACAATACCGTCTGTCACAAGTCCCGGAATTGCAAAAGCCATCGCAACCCGGTGATCCTCGAACGTTTTTATTTTACATCCATGCGGTTTTCCCGGATGAATCACAATACGGTTCTCATCCAGCTGCTCGCATGCGATTCCCATTGCCTTCAGATTGGTAAGAATCGCGGCAAAACGGTCACATTCCTGATAACGGATATGTCCGATTCCGGTAATCTCCACGGTTTCACTGGCAAAACACGCAATTGCCGCCAGTGTCAGAGCCTGATCTGAAAATGCAGAAAAGTCAAATACCCCTCCCAGGAATCCTTCCGTCGGCGGATACATCCGGATTCCATCCGGTTCTTCCTCTGTCCGGCATCCCATCTGTTCCAGCACATGTAAAAAAGAAGTATCTCCCTGTAAGCTTTCCCAGTGTACATGGCAGACCTTTGCAGGAACGCCGACAACCGGGCACATCGCATAAAAATAAGAAGCTGCCGAAACATCCGGTTCAATCTGATACTCTCTTGCCTGATATGCTGCATGTTCCGCAATCACAAAAGTGTCGGATGCAGGTCGTTGTACTTCCACACCAAACTGCTTCATCATGGCAACCGTCATCTCTACATAAGCCATTCCATGATGCCCTTTGACGTGAATCCGGAATTCTTTCTGAAACAGCACGGAAGAGATCAGAAGCGCACTCAGAAACTGACTGCTTTTTTCAACATCAATGGTTACTTCGTGTCTATTCACACCACTGTTTCCGATCGCAAATGGGAAATGTCCTGATGCTTCCTTATAAGTAACTTCCGCCCCAAGGTCTTGAAGTGCCTGCAGCAATTCTTCCATCGGGCGCTTTTTCATCTGCTCGGAAGAGTTCATATGATATTCTCCCTCACACAGACCAAGGTATGCCGTCAGAAAACGGGCAGCAGTTCCTGCACTTCCCACATCAACGGAAGCTTTTGTCTTTGGAACCCTGCCCCCTTTTCCTTCAATGGAGACAACCGCATGCGGCTCATCAATTTCCACCACAAAGCCCAGGTCCTGCAAAGCCTGCAGGAAATGCCTGCTGTCATCCGAAAAAAGAACCCCTTTAAGAACACTCTTTCCGTTTGCAAGTGCTGCAATCAGAAGTGCCCGGTTTGTAATGCTCTTCGATCCTGGAACCGAAACCTCAACCGGAATTATGTCTGCTTTTTTTACCTCATAAGTATCCTGTAAGATCATAGTTTTTCCCGCCTTATTTTACAGTTCGTTAAAAATCTGATAGATATCAATCTTTAATGCATCGGTATCCGTCATTCCGATAAACACACCGCCATAATGAAATCCGTCCGGCTTTTCTTCGCTGCGGACAATCTGAATGACTGCATCCACCACTTCTTTTGTCCATATCTGGATCTTTGCATCATAATAGGAATTCATTTCCAGTTTCTTTTTACAGTCAAATCCAATTCCGCTTTTTGAAATATCTGTTACATCCACATGCACAAATTTTAAAGTTGTGACCCCGTCTTCATCCAGACGCTCCAACTGTACATTGACATCCAGATCCAGTCTTTTATTTTTCCTTTTTTCTTCCATTTTCCATCCCCTTATACCTTTTCAAACGATAATATAAATATTATTTTATTACATTCAGAAACACATTACAAGTAAAAAAAGGGATATTCCGGGTCCCTTCCCGGAATATCCAATAAAAAGTAATGATTTTATAAAAGTCCCGCCTGCACCAGACGTCCGTGAATCTGCGGTCCGATCCATGCAGCAAGAACCATTTTGATAATGTCAAATACAATAAACGGATAGACGCACATTGTCAACGCCGCCTGTACAGAGGTTTTCATTACCAGTACAAACCATACCGTTCCAAAGATATAGCAAACAGCAGTTCCGAGAATCATGCCGATCATGCCCAATACCAGTTTCCGTCCGGACTTTTCAATAAAAATTCCGGCGATCACAGCCATCGGAATAAACCCGATCAGATAGCCGCCTGTCGGTCCGAACATTTTTGCCGGACCTGCTGTAAAACCGGAAAATACCGGAACGCCAACCAGTCCGATCAGAAGGTAAACAATATAGCTGACCGTCTCCCTCCGAGTGCCTAAAATATAAAGTCCGAAATAAATCACCAGATTGGTAAGAGAAATCGGAACACTCCAATCGGGATGGACAATGGTGCCAAAATACAGGTTACAGCTGTGAGAACACCGATCACAGCAATGGTTTTTACCGACATTTTCTTTGGTGTCGCGCTTACAGTGTCATTCATTTTTTTCTTCCTTTCCATACGAATTTAACGTGTTAAGTATACACGCATGGCTTTTTATTGTCAACCGCCATTTTTTACTGGTTAACAATTACTTTTAGGAAAAATTATTGCGGTATATGTAAATAAGTGCTAATATAAAAGAATAGCTTTGGGTTGAATTATGCGAAAACGTTTATAAAAAATTATGGGGTTACATACAATGACAGATCATTCTATTTCAGAAAAAATTGAATATAAATATCTTTCTTTTATTAACAAGGTATTTTTGGTTGTACATATTGGATTTCTTCTTTTATTTGCAAATTTAAAAATCAACTTTATGGTTTATTTTAATTTAGGAAGCATCCTTTTTTACACACTGGCTTTTTTTATGCTGCAAAAATTCAAAATACATTTGTATGTCTACCTCGCTTCCATTGAAATTCTCCTACATATGTCGGCTGCGACACTTTGCGTGGGGCTTGGCTGCAATTTTCAGTTATGTCTGTTCGGCGTGATTTTGTTTTTCTTTATTATAGAATGTATCCTTCCGGACAAGAAGAAATCCATAACACCCGTGTTGATTCTGAGCAGTCTTTACTCCGTTGCCATCGTTGCCTTATACGTAGCGGGAAACCGGATTTCACCTTTTTATCCCCTTTCCCTGACGGAAACAGGTATCCTGGCAGTCGTAATCGTATTTTTGTACTCCCATATCCGTACCCACCCAGAGCTCACCGGAAGGGCTTATCGCTAAGTCGGTAATCCAGCTACTGATTAGAGTTCCTTTCTGCTTGGTTTGATTTTTTATGATATGGAATTTGTTCCCATCAAATCGATTGAGCCCGTCTCGTGTCCCAAACCACATAAATCCAAAATGATCTTGGACACAACACGTCACGCTGTTATTGCTTAATCCATCTTCTACCTCATAGGATTTAAAGTAGTATGACCGGGCGTTGACTTCGATTGCGGTTACTACAAATGTCATTGATAAGCAAAAAGTGCTGGAATCAATCGTTTTTAAATTCCCCGTTTTAAAATCGATTGTTCAATCCACTTAAAAAAATCATCAAGTTTTTTTCATGGATTCTCTTTGTGTTTCTTGCGCAAAGTTAAGCCTTTCCCTAAACTTTCCATGGCAGTATCGCATAATTTTTTCTTGTTTCTTTTGGATAACGCTAAGCGAAATGAGATGCCTTCTATCGGTGATCTACAAATCTTGGAGGAAATCCGGAAGAGAAGACGTAATATGATGGAAGGGTATGGCTTGCTTCACCATGTAAAATTGTCTCATTCGTGATACAATTTTCTCAATAATCGAGGGAAAAAGGCTGAAGTATGTGCTATGCAACAATCTAAAACGATTTTGATAAAATAGAAAAAGAGGATTCTTCATATCCGTGATACATTTGTTACAATTTGTTCATAGAGCGAAAACAGGAATGTTAACTGCGGGAAAGGATAATACATTACAGATGAAAGGCAATAGTGGTATTATGCTACAAAGCCGTTATGAGGTGCAGGTTTTGGATTGTGAGGATAATCCTACGTATGTGAATGGCTGGGTCGGTAGTATTTATAAGCAAAGCGCACCGCTGGTGAATGCTTTCACGAAGACAAATGAGTGGCAGGTTTATGATATTTATTGGAAAGCTCCCCGTTTCGGGACAAATGACGAATTGGAATCTCCCGCTATGATCACTGTGGTACTGAACGGAGTCGTGGTACAGAATAATTATATACTGAAAGGAACGACCCCATATACCGGTTTACCTAAATATGTTGCGCATGGCCGTCTGCCATTAAGCTTGCAGGATCATGGAGTGGAAGTGGCTTTCCGTAATATATGGATTCGTAATTTATAGATTGTATAACTTTAAAATAATGATTTATGACTACACGCAGGAATTTTTTAAAGAACTCGACGATGTTGGCCGCCGGCTTAGGCATCTCACCTCTTTTGGCGTCGGCAGCTCCTACCGTCTCTCATAAGGAAGAGACGATAAAAGGGCGGGTGAATATCGCTGTAATAGGTGTCGGCATGGGATGCCGTGATTTGCAAGGTGCTTTGACTGATAATCCGTGGGTACATTGTGTGGGCATGTGCGATGTGAACAAAGTGAGACTTGATGAGCAGATCGCACGTTTCAAAAAAGACTTTCCGAATCAAACGACCTCGATCAAGGCATATAGTGACTTCCGGGAAGTCTTGGCAAATAAGGATATCGACGGAGTCATTATCGCAACGCCTGACCATTGGCATGCCTACATCTTCGCTGAGGCATTAAAAGCGGGCAAGGCGATCTATGTGGAGAAGCCGGTTGCTAATTCGATTCCGGAATGTCATTCGATGATGGATTTCCAAAAGAAATATAAAGGCGTTGTGACAACAGGCTTATGGCAGACCAGCCAACGCTATTTCGTGGCGGCTAATGAGATATTGAAATCCGGTGTGCTGGGGGATGTCTATAAAGTTCAGATATGGTTTGCCAGACGACGGATCCACGTCCGGCCGTTGCGATTCTCCGGTTCCTTCTACTTTGGATTACAATATGTGGTTGGGCCCGGCTCCCGAGCGCCCGTTTAATAATTACCGTTTCCGTGGATGGCGCGGCTTCTGGGATTATGGAGGCGGCCAGCAAACCGACTGGGGAGTGCATTGGATAGACTCAGCGTTCGATGGATTGAAAGCGTTAGGATTATGTGACCGTGAATATCCGGAGGCGGTATTCTCTACGGCTTATAAAGATCCTACCTCTTTCAATGAGACTCCCAGCTGCCAGACAACGATTTTCCAGTATAAGAATTTCCATATAGAGTGGGCACAGCAGGTTGCTCACCTGTATAATCGGAATCAAGGAGAGCTTGGGTAGGAAGTAAAGCCACCTTGGTATGTAATCGCGAAGGCTATGAATTGATTCCAGAGAAGAACCGGGAGGGTGAGTTGTTAACTGACCGTTCCCAGCTTGTCGGGAAGTTCGAGGATGGCGGTGTTGAGGCGCATGCGACGAATTGGTGTAAGTGTATATTGAATAAATCGATTGAAACGAACAGTCCGATCGAGAAAGGGGCTTTTGCGACGATCCTGGCGCATATGGCCAATATCTCATATTTGACGGGAACTCGCGTTGTGTATGATCCGCAAGCTCGTAAGTTTGTGGATAATCCGAAAGCGGATGCGTATTTGAAGCGGAGCTATAGAAGCCCGTGGCAATTTCCGAATATTAAATGAATGAAAATATGAAAAGATTATTATTATTTATTATTTGCTTGTTGTATATCAGTTCTGTATATGCGATTGACATCTCACGGTTAGAACCTGCTTGCTGGTGGGTAGGGATGAAAAATTCGGAATTACAGATTATGGTATATGGCAAGAATATCGCAAGCTCTCAAGTTTATATTGATTATCCGGGGGTAAGAGTCAAGGAAATTGTTGGAGTCGAGAACCCTAACTACTTGTTCCTTTATTTGGATATTTCAAAAGAAGCCTCTCCTGGTATAATGAATTTGACATTTCAAAAAGGGAAAGAGAAAGAAGTCCGGGCCTTTGAGTTAAAGGAAAAGAATAAAAAGGTTGGAGCTGCAGGATTTTCACCTGCGGATGTGATGTATTTGATTACTCCGGATCGTTTTGCGAATGCGGATCCATCTAATGACAATCTAGATGATGTGAAAATAGATCGTTCGAGAGGGTGGGCTCGCCACGGAGGTGATTTACGTGGTATTATTAATAAATTGGATTATATCCATGATTTAGGCTTTACGACAATTTGGTTAAATCCTGTATTGGAAAATAGGATGCCGGGAGGTTCTTATCACGGATACGCTATTACTGATTTTTATCAGGTAGATCCTCGTTTTGGAACGAATGAAGAATATTGTGAATTGATCGATAAGGCCCACGAAAAAGGAATGAAAGTCGTGATGGATATGATTTTTAATAATTGCGGAAGCTCTCATTGGTGGTTAAAAGATTTTCCTTCCTCGGATTGGTTGAATAATCAAGACAACTTTGTTCAAACAAATCATTTTAAATGGACTCTTATGGATGTTCACGCTCCTCAGTCGGAGAGAGAGATCTTGGTAAATGGTTGGTTTGGTAGAGGTATGCCAGATTTAAATCAGAAAAATAGGCACTTAGCCCGATATTTGATTCAAAATAGCATTTGGTGGATTGAATATTCACGGATTGATGGTATCCGTCAAGATACACATCCATATGCTGATTATGATTTTATGGCGACTTGGTGTAAGGAGGTAGAAAATGAATATCCGGATTTCAATATTGTGGGAGAAGCTTGGTATCCAAGAGGGACTGCTTCGGCTTGGTGGCAAAGAGATTCTAAAATGAATGAATCTAATAGTAACTTAAAGACAGTGATGGATTTTGATTTGACTTTTACTTGTCAAAAGGCATTTGGAGATGAATGTTCTAGTCGTGAAGGATCTGAAGCGGGGTTATTTAAGATTTATGAAGTTATTGCGCAGGATTTTTTATTTCCGGATCCTAACAATGTACTGGTCTTTTTGGATAATCATGATTTAGGACGCTTTATGCAGAAAGGAGAATCTGATTTAAGAAGGTATAAACAGGCTATTGCTTTTTTATTAACAACTCGAGGGATTCCTCAGATTTATTATGGGACGGAGATTTTAATGTCTGGGACAAAAGCAGAAGGAGATGGTATTATCCGCACTGATTTCCCCGGAGGTTGGGCAGGAGATCCAAAAGATGCTTTTACTCCTGAGGGACGTACGGATTTGCAGAATCAAGCTTGGGATTATATGAGAAAATTATTGAATTGGAGACAGCGATGTGATGCTGTTAAAGAAGGAAAGCTGATTCATTATACTCCTGATAAATCGGGTTGTTACGTATATGCTAGGGTAAAGGATAATAAAACGGTACTTGTTTTAATGAATGGAACAGATCAAAACCAGACATTAGATATGAATCGTTTCCATGAAGTCGTAAAAGATTATAGATCTGGAAAAGATATTATAACAGATACGACCGTTGCGATAGACACGGCGGTTCATATTCCGGCTCGTGGTGTTTATATTTTAGAACTTGTCTAACTTTAAATTTAATATGTCATGAGATGTAAAAGTATTAGTAAATTTGTTATGTGCTTTATGCTTTCTTTGTTTTCATTGACAGCGTTTGCGCAAATCAAGATCACAGGAACTGCTTCTGATGCGGAGACAGGAGAGCCTTTATCTTTTATCACCATACAGGTTAAAGGTACCACTGCGGGTACTACTTCCGATATGGATGGAAATTATTCAATTGAGGTACCTAATAGAGATGCCATTTTAGTGTATTCTTATATTGGTTATCGTACCCAAGAGATAAGGGTCGGAAATCAGACTCAAATAAATGTTCGCCTATCGGAAGATGTGGAGGCATTAGATGAAGTGGTTGTTGTTGGCTATGGAGTTCAGAATAAGAGAGATGTGACAGGATCGATCGCTAAAGTTGGAAGTGAGGAACTATGTCTGTTCCAACAAGCTCTTTCGATGCCGCTTTACAAGGGCGTGCCGCTGGTGTACAAGTAACCCAAACATCGGGTTTGGCTGGCTCTGGTGCAGCCATTCGAGTGAGAGGTATCGCTTCTATTACTGCTGGAGGTGATCCATTGATTGTTGTCGACGGAATACCTATCATGCAAAATGCCGGAGATCGAGTGGGTGCAGCACAAGATAATCCAATGTCTTCTATAAATGCGAATGATATTGAAAGTATTGATATATTGAAAGATGCCTCGGCGACGGCTATTTATGGATCCAGAGGTGCGAACGGTGTTGTCTTAATAACAACTAAACGTGGTAAGTCAGGAAAACCTCAAATAAACTTTAGCTCTAAAGTTGCGTTTTCAACAACTAATAGGAAAGTTGATATGTTGGGAACTAAAGACTATCTGGAAATTTATAAAGAAGCATTGGAAAATGATTATAAGTTTAATCCCTCTGGTGCGCCAGATCCTTCTACTGTATCATCATATCCCGGTGGTTATTCAGAAGAACAAGCTTTATTAAATAATACGGATTGGCAAGATCTTATTACGAGAACAGGAGTTTCTACCTACAATGATTTATCTGTATCGTGGGGTAATAAGAAAATACAGACTTATTTAGGAGTTTCTAACGTAGAAGAGAATTCATATTTGGTGAATGATCATTTCGGAAGGACGAGCGTACGTCTTAATATTGATTATAAGCCTATAAACATTTTAAAAATAGGTGGAAATTTTAGTTTCTCTCACACGGATCATCGACCCACTCCTTCAAGTTGGGATGGTGGTTGGGGACGTGCCATAAGTACGGCTTTGCCTTATTTCCCAGCCTATAATTCGGATGGTAGTTATTATGTTTTTCCTAAATCAACAAATCCGGTGACGGAGGCAAATGAGAAAAGACGTAGAATATTTACCCAACGTACAATGGCAAGTTTATATGCTGACTTACAGATAATCAAAGGATTGTCATTGCGGCTAGAAGGTAATATAGATTATCGAGATAATGAGTCTAATTATTTACGAACGAAAGAATTATCAACAAAACCGAATAGTAATGTGACAAATCGTTATGAGACAAATTGGAATGCGAAAGCACTCTTGAATTATAGCTTGTCGATTAATGAAAAACATCGTTTTCATTTCTTGTTGGGAACAGAAGCATTGAAATCTACACGAGTATCGAATTATACGAATGTCGTATTTGAGCAAGGAAAAGAAGATTGGTTATTTAATAATCCGGCTTATGATGAAACGAATAAGACTTTTACGAGTTATCCTAATCAAGATTTCTCATTTATATCCTTTTTCGGACGTATAAATTATACATTTAAAGACCGTTATATGTTCACTGGTACTTTCCGTAGAGATGGTTCGTCACGATTTGGGGAAAATAATAAATTTGGTAATTTCCCTGCGGCTTCTATTGGTTGGATGATCACGGAAGAGGACTTTTTAAAAGATAACGAGGTTGTAAGCTTGTTGAAATTGAAAACAGGTTTTGGTATTACTGGTAATGCGGAGATCCCTAACTATGCACAATGGGGGGCAGTTAGCGTGAATACGAATCAATTGTATGTAGGGGATAATTATTGGTATATCAATTCTTTGAAAAACCCAGATTTGAAGTGGGAAACAACCTCTACTTTTGATGTAGGTTTGGAGTATGGTTTCTTAAAAAATCGGATTTCTGGTGAAATCGGATTCTATAATAAGAATTCCAAAGATCTATTTTTGAATGTAAGTGTTCCTGCATCTGTAGGATATACGGCATTTTTGGCAAATATTGGAAAAGTCAGAAATACGGGTGTGGAGTTTAATATTAAATCCGTGAATATTACAAATAGAGATTTTACATGGACTACTGATTTTAATATCAGCTATAATAAGAATAAGGTTTTGGATGTTGGTAATGCAGGACCAGACGCATTAAGTGGAGAGGTGATACACGTGTGTTAGTAGGACAACCTATTGGCGTAAACTATTTGGTTAAGGTTCTACGTGTTGATCCTCAGGATGGTATGCCTGTTTTTGAAATGCTTGATGAGAATAAGAAACCGGTTGGTGAAACTAAAGAATATAATGCGGATAGAGATCGTCAGCCTGTAGGACATCCTTATTCTGATTTTGTAGGAGGTTTGAATAATACGTTTACATATAAGAACTGGGATTTCGGTTTTATGTTTACATTCCAAATAGGCGGCAATATTTATGACGATGGTGAGAAATTTCAGATGAATAATGTTGGCACTTGGAATCTGAAAAGTAATGTTCTTGATAGATGGCAGAAACCTGGTGATGTGACAGATGTACCTCGGGTAAGTTTAGGAAAAAGTGGCATTGAACTGGCGAGAAATACAACTGAATATCTACATGATGCGGGATTCTTACGTTTAAAAAATGTAAATGTGGGTTATACTTTCAAAGGTATTAGAATCAAGAAGTTTAATATAAGGGATATTCGATTATATGCTCAAGCAACTAATTTATGACTTTATTTAGTGAATACTATAATAAATATAGTGGTGAGCCTGAGATTATGCGGGATGTCGATTCGGCTCAGAAGAGGAATCTGAGTTTGAATGTAACTTATTTGACACCTCCTCAAGCCCGTACATATACTATTGGATTAAGTGTTAACTTTTAAATGAATAAGATTATGAAAGTGAAATATATAGCAGTAATATTACTCAGTACCCAATTAGTCTATACGGCATGTGATGACATGGGATTTCTACAAATAAAACCGGATAATTTAGAATTGACAGATGATCGTATTAAGACGGTAGATGATTTGGAGAATTTATTGTTGGGTGCTTATAATGGAATACGTTCTTCGGGCTTTTGGGGAGGCCGGACGTTGCGTGGTTTTGATGTGATCGCAGATGATGGTGTAGCAGATGTGGCTACTTTTGAATGGGTACAGATGAGTGCCCATACAATGAATTTGGTAAATGCGGTTGGACGTGATACCTGGACCGCGACATATAATGCCATAAATATGGCGAATCAAGTTGCGTTTAGCGATTTAGGGGAAAGTATCTTGGCGAGTGATCCTCAGAAAGAAGCTCAATTTAAGGCTGAGGCATCTTTTATTCGTGCATTAGGATATTTTCATTTAGTAAGAGCCTTTGGCATTCCTTATGCAGAGGAGACTAAGGATATCGCAGAGATGGGAGTTCCCCTTCGTTTAAGGGGGGTGATGGATCGTGCTACCGCATTTGAGGTCGTACAACGTTCAACGGTCTCTGAGGTTTATTCCCAAATAATTTCCGATTTGGAATATGCGATCGAAAACCTTCCAGTAGAGACTAAAGTAGAGTCGGGTAGAGCGACTGTTGATGGCGCAAAAGCGTTATTGGCAAAAGTCTATTTTTATAAACATGATTTTGAGAATGCGGCTAAATTTGCGAAGCAAGTTATAGATACTCAGAAATATGATATTGATGAGGATATGACTGCTAAATTCGGTAGAGCTGAAAAAAAGACTGCTACGCAAGAAATTGTAGCGATGATACCTTCTGTGTCATTGATTGAGGATTCTTGGGGTGGTTTAAGAGATTATCGTACGAATGGATTGGCTTTACCTACAAGTCGGCCGTCTAATGAGTTGATTGCTGCTTATGACCAACAAAATGATAATCGTTTTAAAACGTTTTTTAAAAATATAGACGGTTCATGGTATACTCTGAAGTTTGATTATGAGTATATGGATGGTATTATTATTGGATATAATGAGTTGTTACTACTTTATGCCGAGTCTTTAGTTGAATCGAATGGAAATATGAATCAAGCTTTGAATGCTTTGCAAAAAATAGAAAAAAGGGCTTATGGCAAAGCTAATACTACAACTACGGATAGGGCTTCTTTTATTAAAGCAGTACAGAAGGAACGTCGTTTGGAAATAGCTTTACAAGGTGAGAGATTATTTGAATTGAAGCGTATCAAACAGTCGGTTCGTGGTGAAGCTTGGGATTCTCATAAAGTGATGTTTCAGATTCCGGATGTTGAGCAGAATGGTAATCCTGATGTTAATATGAATTAACTTGGCTGTTTAAAAAGGGTGAGTTTGGCTCACCCTTTATTTGCTTTTACATCTAAATAATTATAGTATGATTAGAAAAATAATAATATTTACTTCATTTCTGTTATTTGTACTTGGGACAGTGGCTGCTCAAACGATAAATAAGGTAGAGCCGTTGTTTTGGTGGGCAGGAATGAGAAATCCAGAATTACAGTTGATGGTATATGGGGATCATATTTCTGAATATCACCCTGTTATAAATGAACCTGGTGTTTATTTAAAAAGTTGTGTAACGGTAGATAGTCCCAATTATTTAATATTATATTTAGATTTATCACAAGCTCATTCTGGAACATTTGATATAACTTTTGTGAATGGGGAAAAGAAGTTCGTATATGCTTACGAGCTGAAAGAGCGCAAGGAGAGTACAGATGATATACAAGGATATGATTCTTCGGATGTGTTGTATTTAATTATGCCGGACCGTTTTGCTAATGGTGACCAATCGAATGATCAGATTTCTATGTCAACGGAATATGTAATGGATCGTAGTAAGCCTGGGGCTCGACATGGAGGTGATTTGAAGGGGATCGAAGATCATTTGGATTATTTTGTGGACCTTGGGGTAACAGCTATATGGTTAAATCCCGTGTTGGAGAATGATGGGAAAGGAGGTTCTTATCATGGCTATTTCTCAACGGATATGTTTCATGTGGATAGGCGTCTAGATCAAATGAAGATTACCTTCGATTGATAAATAAAGCGCATCAAAAGGGATTACGGGTTGTTATGGATATGATTTTTAATCATATTGGAGCAAATCATCCTTGGGTGCTAGATGTACCATCTAAGGATTGGTTTAATGTAAGTCCTTCTAAAAGGGGGAATCATGCTAAGGCTATTTTCTATGACAATTATGCATCAACTTATGATTCTGAAGTAATGAAATATGCAGGATTTGGAATAGATTTGAATCAAGCAAATCCTCATGTTGGTAAATATCTTATTCAGAATTCTATATGGTGGATTGAGTATGCTCGGATTGATGCGATTAGGCAAGATACATATCCATATTCCGATTTTGATATGATGCGTGAGTGGAATATCCAAATCATGAATGAATATCCTCAGTTTAATATAGTTGGTGAGATTTGGACTAATTATACGATTGGTACGGCTTGGTGGCAAAAAGGGTGTAAACTTAATTTTGGAAAAGATACGGAACTGAAGTCTGTGATGGATTTTACTCTGATGAGTATTGCAAGTGATATCTTTAATGACAAGTCTTCACCGGAAGGGCGATTAGATAAAATCTATGATCATTTGTGTTATGATTTCGTGTATCCAGATATTAAAAATGTTTTGCGTTTTTTAGATAATCACGATACTGATAGGTTTTTACGTTCGGAGCCTAAAGACTTAGATGGTTATAAACAAGGGGTTGCCTTTTTATTAACAATCCCTGGCACTCCTCAATTATATTATGGACATGAATTGTTAATGTCTGGGACGAAAAGTCGCCCGGGTGGGGATGGGAATATACGTTTAGATGTTCCAGGAGGGTGGCCTGGAGATTCTCAGAATTGGTTTACGAGGGAAGGACGTTCCGACCTACAGAATAAGGCTTGGGATTATTTACAGACTTTATTGAAGTGGAGGAAGGGCAATAAGATCATTTCCGAAGGTAATATGAAACATTATATGCCACAATTAGGAGTGTATGTATATGAGCGTTATCTAGAGGGTAAAAGTGTCATGGTCATTATTAATGGAGCTAATCATGAAGTTGATCTTCCACTTGCCCGTTATAAGGAATCTTTAAAAGAGGGAATAGAAGGAAAGGATATAATAACGAAACGAACGATCTTATTTAAGGACAGCTTGAAGCTGGCATCTAAAGAGGTATTGGTCGTTGAGATGAATTAAGAGATTATGAAAATAAACAGACGACAATTCGTAAGAAACTTAGGATTGGGCACAGCCTCGTTGAGTATGGGAAGTTTGATATCGACTTCTTCTTGTGCCCCTTCTGGGGATTCCCGTGATAAAAGAGGGAAAGTGAGTGATGACGATCAATTCCTATTTATCGGTGACGATATCGCCATCGCCCAGACAGAGTATGGGAAGGTGCAGGGATATCTGCTGAATCATGTATATACGTTCTTGGGGGTCCCTTATGGGGCTGATACGTCGGGAAAAAATCGCTTTATGCCTCCCCAAAAGCCGGAACCGTGGACAGATGTGAGACCGGCGGTTTTTTATGGGAATACGGCGCCGCAACGTATGGAGAACCGGTGGCCCAATAATTACGGAACTTTTGCTGATCATTGGAACTACTGGGATGTGAGTGAGGATTGCTTATATCTAAATGTATGGACACCGGGTATCGCGGATGGTAAGAAACGTCCGGTATTGGTGTGGCTGCATGGCGGTGGCTTTACGAATGGTAGTGGGATCGAGCAGGATGGATATCATGGAGAGAATATAAGCCGGGAAGGAGATATCGTATTCTGTTCCATTAATCATCGGTTGGGGCCGATTGGCTTCTCTACTTATCTGGTGTTGGTGGAGAAGCGTATAAGGATTCCGGAAACGTAGGAATGTTAGATATTATTGCCGCCTTGCGATGGGTTCATGATAATATCGCCAATTTCGGCGGAGATCCCGGGAACGTAACGGTTATGGGACAATCCGGAGGAGGTTCTAAGGTCTGTACGGTAGCAA
>ERZ791624.963-NODE-963-length-15758-cov-3.130803_pt1 | contig 15758 bp, 17 predicted proteins | sample MGYA00510058_ERZ791624 | MGnify/ENA primary metagenome ERZ791624 (study PRJEB30046, sample SAMN00715158) | human gut metagenome | study: EMG produced TPA metagenomics assembly of the A metagenome-wide association study of gut microbiota in type 2... | reverse complement strand
TCTTCCCGACTTGGAAATCATAGATGGATATGGATACATCCAAATACCAATGATGGGGACAGTCACAATGTCATCCTTGAAAGAAGTAGGAGGCCAGTTCTATTTATCTGGAAATCTTACCGGTTGTGACTTACCCTTGGTGTCCAAAGTATGTTGCTCAACCTCTCCAGTATATCATAGCGAAGGAATGGGGGCGTTCGCAATAACTTTACAAAGTAAATCGTTAAACCTTCCAGAATTGCTTCATGTAGGAGGTGAAGGGTTGTTTATTAATCAAGCAACTGGCATTACTTGCGACAAATTGCAGACAATTGACGGTACGTTACAGATAAAAAGAGCAACTTCTCTTTCTCAGGAAACACTTTCCATGGAGAAGTTGGAGACCTTGCATGGGGTTGTTTTTGACGGTTTGACGAAATTTACCGACTACACTTTCTTCGGCAAGTTTATAGAAAACGGAATGATTACGGGGGAAAGTTGGAGCGTGACGAAATGTGGGTATAACCCAACCTTCCAAAATATGAAGGACAAACAATATACGCAGCAGGATTAAACCTTATACCTTAACCAGAGTACCCGTAATGATTCGGGTACTCTTTTTTATCCGAATGACAATGAGCAGAACAATACAACGGATTTGCCTTTTTCTTTTCTGCCTGCCAGTTTTCGGCAGTTGCATGAAATGGGATTACGGAGAGATGGAAGATTTCTCTGTATCGGCCTCTGGTCTTTTCATTACCAACGAGGGGAATTTCCAGTACAGCAATGCCACGCTTTCCTACTACGATCCCGCCACGTGCGAAGTGGAGAATGAAGTGTTTTACCGTGCCAACGGGTTCAAGTTGGGCGATGTGGCCCAGTCTATGGTTATCCGGGACGGTATAGGCTGGATCGTGGTGAACAACTCGCATGTGATTTTCGCCATCGACATCAATACTTTCAAGGAAGTGGGCCGTATCACAGGTTTCACCTCACCCCGGTATATCCATTTTCTGTCGGATGAGAAAGCCTATGTGACGCAGATATGGGACTACCGTATCTTCATCATCAACCCCAAGACATACGAGATTACCGGCTATATCGAATGTCCAGACATGGACATGGAATCGGGTTCCACCGAACAAATGGTACAATACGGCAAGTACGTCTATGTGAACTGCTGGTCGTACCAGAACCGCATCCTGAAAATCGACACGGAGACGGACAAGGTCGTGGACGAACTGACCATCGGCATACAACCTACTTCGCTGGTCATGGACAAATACAACAAGATGTGGACCATCACGGATGGCGGTTACGAGGGCAGCCCATACGGTTACGAGGCACCGTCTCTCTATCGTATAGACGCCGAGACTTTCACCGTAGAGAAACAGTTCAAGTTTAAGCTGGGCGACTGGCCTTCGGAAGTCCAGCTCAACGGTACACGGGATACACTTTACTGGATCAACAACGATATTTGGCGAATGCCGGTGGAAGCCGACCGTGTTCCCGTCCGGCCTTTTCTGGAGTTTCGGGACACCAAATACTACGGCCTTACGGTCAATCCCAACAACGGGGAGGTATATGTGGCCGACGCTATTGATTACCAGCAACAAGGTATCGTGTATCGCTATTCGCCGCAAGGCAAGCTGATCGATGAATTTTACGTGGGAATCATTCCGGGAGCTTTCTGCTGGAAATAACGAGGAAGGAGGACAAAAATGAAAAGACATCTTATTCTATTGTTCGTGGGGGTAAGCCTGCCCTTTCTGCTTGCCGCCCAGCAGAAAAATTCCGTCAGCATTACCAAAAGGGTACTACGTATTCCGGAGGTTACGGTGGTGGGCAAACGACCTATGAAGGATATAGGCGTGCAACGAACCCGTTTCGATTCCATCGCCATGAAAGAGAACATCGCCTTGTCTATGGCCGATGTGCTGACATTCAACTCATCCGTTTTTGTCAAGAACTACGGACGCGCCACGTTATCCACCGTGGCTTTCCGGGGTACCTCTCCCTCGCATACCCAAGTGACGTGGAATGGTATGCGCATTAACAACCCGATGCTGGGCATGACGGATTTTTCCACCATCCCTTCTTACTTTATCGATGATGCCTCGCTGCTGCACGGAACGTCATCGGTAAACGAAACGGGCGGCGGCTTGGGTGGTCTGGTCAGGCTCTCCACTTCTCCGGCCAACCATGAAGGGTTCGGGTTGCAGTACGTGCAGGGAGTGGGGTCGTTCAGCACGTTCGACGAGTTTCTCCGCCTGACCTACGGTGACAAACACTGGCAGTCCTCCACCCGTGTGGTGTATTCCTCTTCCCCCAACGACTACAAATACCGAAACCGGGACAAGAAGGAAAACATCTATGACGAGGACAAGAACATCATCGGTTCCTATTACCCGACGGAACGCAACCGCAGCGGGGCTTATAAGGATCTGCACGTCTTGCAGGAAATTTATTATAACACGGGCGAAGGCGACAAGTTCGGGCTAAACGCCTGGTATATCAATTCCAACCGGGAACTGGCGATGCTCAGCACGGATTACGGGAACGACATGGACTTCGAGAACCGCCAAAGGGAGCAGACGTTTCGCGGCGTCCTCTCGTGGGATCGCGTGCGGGAGAAATGGAAGGTCGGTGTAAAAGGCGGCTATATACACACATGGATGGCCTATGATTACAAGCGGGACAAGGGAAACGGCGAAATGGCTTCGATGACCCGCTCACGCAGTAAGATTAACACGTTCTACGGAAGTGCGGACGGGGATTATGCTCCTTCAGAGAAATGGCTGTTCACGGCCGGTGTTTCCGTACACCAGCATTTGGTGGAAAGCGCGGACAAAAATATCATCTCGCAGGAAGGTAACAAGGCTGTTGTCGGGTATGACAAGGGACGTGTCGAGTTTTCCGGTTCCGTTTCTGCGAAATGGCGGCCTGTCGATCGTTTTGCCGCCTCGCTTGTCCTTCGCGAGGATATGTTCGGTACGGAATGGGCCCCGGTTATCCCGGCTTTCTTCATCGACGGGGTACTGTCGAAAAAAGGCAATATCGTGGCGAAAGCATCCATCTCCCGGAACTACCGTTTTCCCACGCTGAACGACCTCTATTTTCTGCCGGGCGGTAATCCCGACCTGAAAAGCGAGCACGGCTTCACATACGACGTGGGGTTGTCGTTCTCGGTGGGGAAAGAAAATGTATATGCTTTGAGCGGTGGTATCAACTGGTTCGATTCGCACATCGACGACTGGATCATCTGGCTACCCACAACCAAGGGATTCTTCTCCCCCAGAAACCTCAAAAAGGTACATGCTTACGGGGCAGAGACCAACGCCCACCTTGATATAATGCTCGGAAAGGACTGGAAACTGGATATGAACGGAACTTTCTCGTGGACTCCCTCGATCAACGAGAGCGAACCGATGAGTCCGGCAGACCAATCCGTCGGCAAACAGTTGCCATACGTGCCGGAGTTTTCCGCAACGGTGACCGGACGTCTGTCATGGCGGACATGGAGCCTGCTTTACAAATGGTGTTATTACAGCCAGCGTTATACCATGTCGAGTAATGACTATACCCTGACGGGCTATCTGCCCCCTTACTTCATGAATAACGTGACACTGGAAAAACAGCTCTCTTTCCGATGGGCCGATCTGTCGCTAAAGGGCAGCATCAACAACCTGTTCGATGAAGAATACCTTTCCGTATTGTCCCGTCCCATGCCGGGCATCAATTTCGAGATATTCATCGGCATAACACCCAAGTTCGGAAAAAACAAAAATAGTAAACGATAATCTGCATCAATATGAACGCATTAAAGAATTTAAGCCTGATTTTGTTGCTTTCTCTGGCATTTACAGGCTGCCACAACAAAAGCTCAAAAATCAATGATTTCAACCTGCTGCTTTATGCTCCCGAATATGCCTCCGGCTTCGACATCAAAGGGGCGGGCGGGAAGGAAAGCGTACTGATAACCGTCAGGAATCCCTGGCAGGGAGCGGACAGTGTAACCACATGGCTGTTTATCGTCCGCAACGGTGAAGAGGTTCCCGAAGGGTTTGCAGGACAGGTACTCAAAGGAGACGCCAAACGTATCGTGGCGATGTCTTCCACTCATATCGCCATGCTTGACGCAATCGGTGAAGTCCGGTGTATAACCGGCGTTTCGGGAATCGACTACATTTCCAACCCAGACATCCAAGCCCGCCGCGACAGTATTGGCGATGTCGGCTATGAAGGGAACATCAACTACGAGTTGCTGCTCTCGCTCGATCCCGACCTCGTTCTGCTCTATGGGGTGAACGGCGCAAGCGCAATGGAAAGCAAACTCGAAGAACTCGACATACCGTTCATGTATGTCGGCGATTATCTTGAAGAGTCGCCTCTCGGCAAGGCCGAATGGATGGTAGTGCTTTCAGAAGTCACAGGAAAACGTGAGAAGGGTGAAAAAGCCTTTGCCGCAATCCCGGTCAGATACAACGCCTTGAAAAAGAAAGTGGCCGACAGTACCCTCGGCACTCCTTCGGTTATGCTTAATGTTCCCTATGGCGACTCGTGGTTCATGCCTTCAACCCAAAGTTATGTAGCCCGCTTGATTACTGATGCGGGAGGCCGCTATATCTACCAGAAGAACACGGGAAACGCTTCTATCCCCATTGACTTAGAAGAAGCATATCTGCTCGCGTCGGATGCGGACATGTGGTTGAACGTGGGAATGGCGAACTCCCTTGACGACTTGAAGGCATCATGTCCGAAATTCACCGATACCCGATGTTTCAAAAATGGAGAGGTGTATAACAACAACGCCCGTACCAACACAGCCGGGGGTAACGACTATTACGAGTCTGCCGTCGTGAATCCTGACATCGTGCTCCGCGACCTCGTGAAGATATTCCATCCTGAACTGGTGCAGGAAGAGTGTGTGTATTACAAGCAACTGAAATAGATGCGTTCCCGTTCGACTATATTATTCTCCATATTGATTACGCTCACGGTCGGTCTTTTTTTACTGGACTTGGCCGTGGGAGCTGTCAACATTCCGATCCGCGATGTATGGGCAGCACTGACCGGGGGAAATTGTTCCCGTGCCACGGAAAAAATCGTACTCAACATACGCCTCATAAAAGCTATAGTGGCACTGTTGGCCGGGGCTGCCTTATCGGTCAGCGGTCTTCAGATGCAGACCCTCTTCCGTAATCCTCTTGCCGGTCCCTATGTCCTTGGCATCAGTTCCGGTGCAAGTCTCGGTGTGGCACTTGTGGTACTTGCCGGGATCGGTTCATCAATAGGCATTGCCGGAGCAGCGTGGGTGGGTGCGGCTGTCGTGTTGCTCGTGATAACTGCCGTCGGACAGCGAATAAAAGACATCATGGTAATCCTGATTCTGGGCATGATGTTCTCATCGGGCGTAGGTGCTGTCGTGCAGATATTGCAGTACCTCAGCAAAGAGGAATCGCTGAAAGCCTTTGTCATTTGGACGATGGGGGCTTTGGGTGACGTCACCTCCGGACAACTTCTGATTCTTGTTCCATCGGTGTTTGCCGGACTGCTGTTGGCTGTACTGACCATCAAACCGCTTAACCTCCTGCTGTTCGGAGAGGAATATGCCGTAACAATGGGACTGAATATTCGGCGTTCACGCAGCCTGTTGTTTCTCTCGACAACGCTGCTCGCCGGAACGATAACCGCTTTTTGCGGTCCGATAGGTTTCATAGGTCTCGCTATGCCTCATGTCACAAGAATGCTTTTCCAAAATAGCGATCATCATGTCCTTCTGCCCGGAACAATTCTTTCGGGAGCATCGATATTGCTTCTTTGCGACATCATTTCTAAAATATTCACCTTGCCGATCAACGCCATTACAGCTCTATTGGGAATCCCAATCGTCGTATGGGTGGTTTTACGCAACAAATCCATCACCGCATGATAGAATTACAGCATTTTTCCATAGGTTACAAAGAAAACTCGTTGCTCCACGAGGTAAATGCCACGATAAAAAAAGGTCAACTGACAGCCCTTATCGGAAGAAACGGGACAGGAAAATCGACGTTGCTCCGCGCCATAGCCGGTCTGAACCGGTGTTATTCCGGAAAAATCATTCTCGACGGGCACGACATCGCCTGCATGAAAACCGAAGATATGGCAAAAACGCTGGCTATCGTCACGACCGAGCGCACGCGCATCGCCAACCTGCGGTGCAAGGATGTCGTAGCCATAGGCCGTGCTCCTTATACCAACTGGATAGGTAGGATGCAAGAAACAGATAAGGAGATAGTCATGCAATCGCTCATTTCGGTGGGAATGGAGGCTTATGCAAACCGCACGATGGATAAAATGTCGGATGGCGAATGCCAGCGTGTGATGATTGCTCGTGCATTGGCACAGGATACTCCTATCATTCTCCTTGATGAACCGACTTCCTTTCTTGACATGCCTAATCGCTACGAACTTGTGGCGTTGCTTCGTAGGCTTGTCCACGACGAGAAAAAATGTATCATGTTCTCGACACATGAACTTGACATCGCGTTGTCCATGTGCGATTCGATAGCATTGTTAGATACCCCGAATTTAAGTTGCTTGACCGCGTCTGAAATGCAGAAAAGCGGATACATTGACAGACTTTTCCAAAATGAAAACATCCGTTTCGACTCCTTATGCGGTACAATGATTTTGAAACAATGAGTATATACACTGTAGAAAATTTTACTTCAGACATCACTGTTGAAGGATACATCGCCGAATTCCGTGACGAACCACATTTTCTTGAACTTTGCAAACAATGTACCAATTACGGTAAAAGTTGGGGGTGTCCTCCATTTGATTTTGATACGGAATCGTTTCTCCGACAATACAAGTATGCACATCTTATGGCAACGAAGATAATCCCTGAAGACAAAGATATTCCGATTGAATATACACAAAAACTCATTTTACCGGAACGGATACGAATCGAGAGCGAATTATTGGATATGGAACGGAAATATGGAGGGCGTTCATTTGCCTATATAGGTAAATGTCTTCACTGCTCAGATAACGAGTGTACGCGTAACTGCGGCACACCATGCCGACACCCGGAAAAAGTGCGTCCGTCACTCGAAGCCTTCGGATTTGACATAGCCAAAACGCTTTCTGAACTTTTTAACATCGAACTTCTTTGGGGAAAGGATGGCAAATTACCTGAATATCTTGTTCTCGTAAGCGGATTTTTTCATAATGAATACGAACTTTGCAACATAGCATACTAATGATTCGGACATGAAATAAACAGACAAACTAACCACATTCGGTTCAATCTGTTTTGTGATTTCAAATGAATTATAGTTAGATATGTAAAAAGCGACGCTGGAGCTTGAAATAAGTAACGGTTTATCGGTGTATTCTCCGTTAAACCGTCCTGTTTTCGTTAAACGAAAACACAACTTGCTGTCCGCAGGAGCGGACCACATTTATCCAATAATTATTGTGTATTAGCCCATTGTATGGCTATTCTCCTGTGATTTACGAGGCATTTCCATCAGGTGTTTGCCGGCTGCTCTCCCCATAAAAGGGTGGATATCTCTCCATAATCATATGACTTACGTCCATAATTCGGGAATAAGGAGGCGAATATACGGGAAATCTGCCCTTTACATGCCCTATTGTCCATTAATGGATTGTTACTTCTACACATCTACAAATGGAGAGCGGCAGTGAGCCGTATATGGTTTATGGTTTTTCTGCATTATCTTCATTAATGGATTACTACTTCTACACTTCTGCAAATGGAGAATGTAGCCGTGTACACCTTATGGTCTTCCTTCATAATTCTCCATTAACGGATTAATACTTTTACACTCCCATAGACCGATAATTTAAGAATCCGTATCCGGACGGATGCGCGCTCTCACGCCTGCCCATAAGGATTAAAAAGGAACGGTGGACAAGGAAACGGAATCCCGCTCGCTTTTCCACACCACTACGGGCCTCTGATGTCGCCTCCGCATAGGAAGAACCGTCCGAACGGAACGGCATCTCCGTCCCCCCCGTCATGTGTATCATGACAATAACTGACTTTGGATGACTATAAGTGACAGGTGGTTTCATCCTGTTCTCTTCTTCCTTTATTTTGTATTCCGAGACAATACCAGTTGTGTAATTTAATAATTTAAGATTTTAAGACAATGGATTCAGAAAAGGAAAAGAACCGGCTTTCCGATATCGTTCTCGAGAGGGTCGGACTCACGGGGAACCTTCTGTCAGCTCCCGTTTCCCCATCCCTGGAACCAGTGGTGGAGATACCAAGTCATGGAAGTCAGGTCCGGGCAGGGAAAGTGACAGGTCCGGAGGAATACAAGAGGAGGTTTCTGGTTCCCGCTCCCAGAGCCGCTGAGTGGAAGACCGCCTACATTGATGGGAGACTGCACCGCCGGATCGCCATGCTGGTCAGGGCCGCCGGCTGCGGCAGCATCTCCGGTTTTATCATCCGGTTGTTGGAACTCCATATGGAGGAACACAGGGAGGACATCGCCTCCCTGCTCGGTGAGGTCTACCGTCCCTGGGATGAGGACGGACAGCCGGGAGGAACACCTCGCCGATAAAACGTTGTCATTGTCCAAGAAGGCATATCATGACAGGAAAGAACGTAAAAGAGCGGATTGGTCTTGGCGGGATGGACGCGGACCGCATCCGTGAGATCATGGGGGAAGCACCTGCCTGTCCCCGGAAGGGACGTGGAACGTCCGGTAACGACATAATGCGTCCCGCAAGGAAAAGCGGCCCCATGCAGCCGTCCGTCTATGGGGAGGAATACCTGCATGGCATTGCGGGCGTGCAGCGTCGGTCGCTGCATATTCCCGCCGCCCTGCACCGGAAACTGTCCATCCTGGCGGGAGCCTCGAGAAACGGAAAGGTCACTCTGGAGGGGTTCATCAACCACCTTGTATCGCGGCATCTGGAAGAATACAGGGAAACGGTGGAGATGATTCTGGAAGAGTCCCTGCCCGACCGGTCATAATAGTGTTTAACATTTAATGCAAGAAGTATGATGAAAAAAGAAAAAGAGTTGTTGGTTGCCGTCGCCAGCCAGAAGGGTGGCGTGGGAAAATCCGTCTTTACGGTACTGCTGCCAGTGTGCTGCATTACCGCAAAGGCCTGCGTGTGGCGGTTGTGGACTGTGACTACCCGCAGCACAGCATCGCCCTGATGCGTGAGAGGGACATGGAGAGTGTCATGAAAAATGACGACCTGAAGGTGAACCTGTACCGGCAGTACGAAAGAATCCGTAAGCCTGCCTATCCGGTCATCAAAAGCGACCCGGAAAAGGGGGTGGAAGACCTGCGGCGTTATATGGACGAAAAAGGGGAGACTTTCGATATCGTGCTCTTCGACCTTCCCGGAACGCTCCGCAGCGAGGGGGTGGTTCATACCGTTGCCGCGATGGACATATCTTTGTCCCGCTCAAGGCGGACAATATCGTCATGCAGAGTTCCCTGCAGTTTACCAAGGTGCTGGAAGAGGAGCTGATCGCCAAGGGGAACTGCAACTTGAAAGGAATCCGGCTGTTCTGGAACATGGTGGATAGAAGGGGACGGAAGAATTTGTATGATGCCTGGAACCGGGTCATCCACAGGATGGGGCTGCGGCTGCTGTCCTCACACATTCCGAACACCCTCCGCTACAACAGGGAGGCGGACCCTGTCTGCAAGGGTGTCTTCCGTTCCACGCTGTTTCCACCCGATCCCCGTCAGGAGAAAGACTCCGGCCTTCCTGAACTGGTGGAGGAGATATGCCGTACCATCGGCCTGGAGGAACCCGATACCGACCGGTAGCGGATGTCAGGGTATAGACACCTTAAATAAGGACTTTTAGCCTAAGATAAAGTAAGCTAATGGCGTGATAATAAGGATCTTATAATTACGATATCTCCTGTAAAAGCATTACCTTAGTAGTGTAATAATAAAGGAGGTAATAAATTATGAACGAGCAAATCAGAAGCATTTTAGCACAAGAAACGACAAAGACGAGCAAGATCCGGCAACTGTATCTTCTGGGTGTTCCCCGTGCGGAAATCGCACGAATGGTGACCAACGGAAACTACGGCTTTGTAGTGAACGCCCTGCGCCGTATGAGTGAATGTGAGTGCGGTCCGAACATCCAACCGTTGGCAGCCGCACCGGATTACACTTTCAACCGCAAGTTCGGTATCGAGATCGAGGCTTACAACTGTTCCCGCGAACGGCTCGCACGCGAGCTCAGGGAGTCCGGTATCGAGGTTGTGGTGGAAGGTTACAACCATACCACCCGTCCGCATTGGAAACTCGTGACGGACGGCAGTCTGAACGGCAACGACACCTTTGAACTGGTCAGTCCGATCCTGGTCGGTGAAGCCGGGTTACAGGAACTGGAGAAGGGCTGCTGGGTGCTTGACCTGTGTGACGTGAAGGTGAACGGGAGCTGCGGGCTTCACGTGCATATCGATGCCGCCGGTTTCAGCATGGAGACCTGGCGCAACCTGGCCCTGAGCTACAAACACCTGGAACCGGTCATCGACAGGTTCATACCGGCATCCCGCAGGGACAACTACTATTGCCGTGGCCTGGGTCATGTCTCTGACGGGATGATACGTTCCGCCCGGATGGTGGACGAGCTGAAAGGAAGGATCGGTGACCGTTACCACAAGGTGAACCTTGAGGCCTACTCACGGCACAAGACGGTCGAGTTCCGGCAGCATTCGGGAACGACCAGCTTCACAAAAATGCGAAATTGGGTGCTGTTTCTCCACAAATTGGTTACCTTTGCCACAAGGGGACAGGTGCCTGCGGGCACCGCGCTCCAGGACATCCCCTTCCTGGATGGTGAACAGAAACTATATTATAAACTGAGAACTAAAAAATTATCGGCATGAACAGGCATATGTATATTTTGGCGGATGGCGGCAGGATTGCCGCCTCCGGCCCTTCCGAGTTTGTACGCCTCCTGCGTGAGGGCAGCTGGTTTGACAGCGGGTGCACCGATAAGGAGTACATGATGAATTTCTCCGGGCGGTACAGGGAACTGCACGGGGTGACGGTGAGGACCGACACGCCGGAGCATTTCATGGACGACCTGAAAAAGTACGGTTACATCAAGGGTTGAGAGAGCCCGTTCCTTTATTGTTACGTTCCCTGCCGGTTCATTCATCTCCGGTGGGGATTTTTTTCTTTTTTCACGGTATCTGATCTCCGCCGTATCCTGTTTTCCGGAGGCTGGTTTCACGACCTCCTTCCTCAATCATTTTTTTCTCTTTTCATACTGCTATCAACGGATTGTCGTACTTTTACACACAATCCCGGCAATATCGGGAAGAATCCCGGGCTCTCGCCGGACTGCCATTTGTCATATCTTTTGCCGGCATTGACTATTTATGTCTATATATGACTATAACTGACAAGGTATTCCCTCATACATTTACTCTTTTTTTCTTTGCGGTGTAGGACGACAATCCGCCACCGGGAACGTCCGCCTGACCAAACACCCGGTTATCACATGGAATTAATGTATAAATCAGAAGTTATGGTTATGGACAGCATTGAAAGGAACCCCCAAATCCGTATCATATCGACGGGAAGAAGATGCCGGATATACGTTGCTGCTAAAGGTTCATATTTGAACCGCATTTCCGGGGACCGGAAAGAGGTGGCGCCCACAAGGACTTTTCATCACCGGTCGGAAAGTAAAAAGGCGATAACGGAGAAACGGTAAAAAATATATTGAACTCCTTCTTCAAACAGCTCCGGAGGGGGAGTCGGAAACCACGACACCCAGCCGGAAGTGCCTTTGGAAAGTATTTTGAACTGTATTTCAATAATTTGAGTTTCTGACAGGAAGCTATTTAAAATGGAAAGAAAAATGGACTATAATAAGAAAACTGAATATGGTTAACGATAATTAGTATATTTATGCAGTTGTCGTGCATGGAAAGCTCGTCGGGGCTGACTGCTCAGCCCCTATTCTTATGGATTACGCAAGCGAATTTTGATAATTTCTCGAAAAAAAAGCATCCGCCCAGAAAACAGCGAACATAATCGTAACTAATTTCGCTCTAACTGCATTCAGAACCGACATCTTATTTTTTCCCTCTTCGACCTTTCTGTCATAATATTTCTTCAATGGACTATTTTTCACTTGTGAAACAGATAGTGCCGCCATATGTAGCAAATGCTTGATGCTTTTGTCTGCCCTATTAGATACTCTATTTTTAGAACGTTGGCTACTTCCTGACACATAGACGAACGGAACAACTCCTGCATGACAGCAAAACTTCCTGGGATCAGTAAAAGAAGTGAAAGCATCTGTTTCCATGATCATCTTCAGTGCAACACGTTCCCCAACTCCATCCACAGACATGAGTAAATCCATTTGATGAGCAATGACAGGTGCTTGATTTATAAGTTCTTTTATTTCAAGGTCTATTTGTGCTATGTAATCCGTAAATGTATTGATAATCCCTTCAACTCTATTGCATTTAGCAATATATATTGAGTGTTCCATATAGTCTACCTGATCTTTTAGCTGGGATTGATATTTAGCCCTATCTGCAACAAGCATATTGCGTTCTGTTGATAAGTTTTTGAGTTTTTGTATTATAAGCTCTGATGCGGTATACGGTTGTAGGCAATCATTATATCTTTCTGCATACATTGCTATTCGGCAGGCATCTATTTTATCATTTTTGCCACGAGGTATTCCATGACAATATTTTATTTTAGCTGCATCTTCCAAACATAAGTAGACTCCTATACTTTTTGTTGCACAGACCAAAGGATAGGTATATTGCCCTGTATGTTCCGCACAGACAACCAAACTGTCCTCAGAGAGGAAAAATTTCTCAAACGTTCTTGTTAACCAAGATTTAATAGAGGATAGATCATTAGGAATAACATCATAAAGGATGTCCTTACCGTTACTCCTTAAACATAAATCCAATTTTTTCTTACTCACATCAACTCCTAAATAAAAAACTTTCATACTTTTGTTTTTGAACATTAAACAAAAAAGAAAGGACCTGAACTTGACCTAATAATCTTAAACAGGTTTACTGAAATTCTTATATGGGTTTGAGTTCAAGGAAGGAGCAAAAGGACCGAATAGGGACTTAGACTTGACTTCTATTGCCGCTGATGGTTTTCCTTTTGCTTTCCTTTCAATATCAATTCAAAGATAAATATTTTGATGCTGCAAATCTAAGGTTGCCGCATGGCGTTCCCTCCGCAGATGAGTATTTACGGTTTCTCGGACTTGAACCCATCGACATACGGTTTTCCTTGCGTGACCACAGCGAAGGCTTGCCTTATAAGTTTGTTGGCGACAGCAACGACCGCCACCTTGCCTGGCTTGCCGTTAGACCGCAAACGGTCGAAACAAGCCTTGCACTCGGCATTACACCTGAGTGACGAGAAAGCCGCCACATAGAGCTGGCTTCTGAGGTTTGAATCCCCGTTCTGGTTGATGTGACCTTTGACATTGACTGACGTACCGAACTGTTGGTAAATAGGTGACAGGCCCAGATAACGGGTCAGTTGCTTGGCATTATCAAAATAGGTGAACCCGCCTGTGGCCACGATAAGCGCGGCTGCCAGTGTAACACCGATGCCTTTGATGGAGGTGAGCAAGTCCATCTGTTTCCTGTACTCGCCTTACGCCAAGGAAGTGATATTCTCTTCCATTGCCTTGATTTGCTTCTCGAGGAAAGCAATCGTCTTTTCGATGGTTTTCTTGCATTCAGGGTCAAAAGAAGAAAGAACTCCATCGAGCCTTTAAGGTTGCGTGTTGCCACAAGTTGCTTCTTTAGCTGGCGTAGTACCGTTCGTTTCTGCTTCAGTACGAGGATTGAGTCACTGCGGAGCTTATAAGGATCCGGCTGCATCCTCTCCCCGTACAGGGCTATCAGACGGGCATCTATCTCGTCCGTCTTGGTGACGGAGAGCATGGCACGGGCGAAGTTCTTTATCTTCAGCGGATTCTCAAGGCTGACGGTTATCCCTGCTTCGGAAAGCAGATAGACGAGCAACGCACTGTAATTGCCTGTGGCTTCTAATACTCAATGGTGCTCTGCTACTGAAATGGTTTGGATGAACTCATGGACACCCTTAACCGTGGTTCTTGAATGTTTTTGTCCTGCCGGTCTTGGCGGACGAATAAGCGACAACAAAGGTCGCCTTGCTGACATCGATTCCAACGTAGGTCATAGTCTGAAACTTTAATTAAACAACATCACTACATCGTGAGCCATCATTACGAATGCGGGGGCTCAAAAGCCCATTGAACTATCCGGTTTCTGATGTAAGAGTGTGGGGGCTAAACATTTTTCACGGTCTTTACGACTAATGGAAATTGAAAGTTCATTAAAAACGAAATGGCAAAGAATTAAATGTAAAATCAACGCTCTCTTAGGTTTCTATAGAAAAACTATCCATATTATATATCTATAAACATTTATAATTAGACATATGATATACGGATACATTAGAGTAAGCAGTGATAAGCAGACAGTAGAAAACCAACGTTTTGAAATCAAGAATTTCTGCGACAATCAAAACATAAAAATTGATGGTTGGATAGAGGAAACCATTAGTGGAACAAAAGCCTATAACAAACGTGAACTCGGAAAATTGCTCAATAAGGTACAGAAAGATGATTTGATTATCTGCGCTGAATTGTCCAGATTGGGTCGTAATCTCTTTATGATAATGGAAATTCTGAATATTTGCATGAGCAAGGAATGTAGGGTTTGGACTATCAAAGACAACTATAAGTTAGGAGAGGACATTCAAAGTAAAGTGTTGGCTTTTGCTTTTGGACTGTCAGCAGAGATTGAACGTAACCTTATTAGCCAACGAACAAAAGAAGCCTTAGCACGAAAGAAAATAGAAGGGGTAATATTAGGACGTCCTAAAGGGAAAAAAGTGCTCCAGAGAAGTACAAACTCCACGATAAGAGGATTCTCATACAAGAACTATTGAAAGCTGAAGTTTCACAACGCAAAATCGCTAAAATTTGTAAAGTGGATAGAAATACGCTCGCTCGATTTATTAAGACTTTTATGGTAGAAGCATAAGGAGCGTTTTGACAATACAGGCGGGCGTATAGAATTCGCCGGCGAGTTTCCCTTCCGCCTCGGCAAATTTCGAAAGACAATACTCATAGGCGCGTCCCAGAATATCTTTCGAGTCGCCATGTTCGTGCATCCGGATATTCGTGAACAGATCAACCACATCGCCCAACCGGCGCTTGTCGAGTTCGGGACGAGCGAAATTCTTCGGGAGAATATCTTTCAATCGCTTATTCTCCTTCTCGATCGCCCGCATCGCATTGTCTATCACCTGGCCTATTTCGGGCGTGTGCGCCTCGGCCGCAATCCGCTCCCAGCGGGCTTCGGTCGGGACATAGAAGATATTTTCGGCCGTATATTCGTCCTTGTCCTCCTCGAATCCTTCGCCCTCGGCGACAAGCTGCCGGTATTTCGTTTCGAACTTATCGGAAATATATTTCAGGAAAATAAGCCCCAACACAACGGACTTGTACTCCGATGCGTCGATATTGCCGCGCATCTTGTCCGCGGCCTTCCATATTTCCCTCTCAAAGCCGATATCGGCCGTGTTCATGGTTGCCATTATGCAATAATTTTATGTAAAGATACAAAATCCTTCTAATTATTCTTATTGATCAGATTCACCACCACCTTCGTCATCACGTCCTTCTCCTCGGTGCGGCTCTCTGCGATCATCAGCGTCAGGGCCACCAACGTGTTGTTATAC
>ERZ791624.962-NODE-962-length-15847-cov-5.388994_pt1 | contig 15847 bp, 10 predicted proteins | sample MGYA00510058_ERZ791624 | MGnify/ENA primary metagenome ERZ791624 (study PRJEB30046, sample SAMN00715158) | human gut metagenome | study: EMG produced TPA metagenomics assembly of the A metagenome-wide association study of gut microbiota in type 2... | reverse complement strand
CCACGACCCCTTGGTTCGTAGCCAAGTACTCTATCCAGCTGAGCTACAGCCGCTGTTGCATTGCTGCAAGATCACTATTGTAGCGCAATATTGAACTCCCTTCAGGGAAAACACGGTATCGGCTTAGAAAAGTTCAATCTTGGGGCCTGCATCTGTTTGATGCCGCAGATGATGACACCACCGCCTGAAGAAGTGGCTCCGTTTTTTTGAACAGCTAGCTAAGCGAGATCTTTCCCCGTAAAAATGGTCTGGCAACAGGCCGAACCTGGAGAGATCTATGACTATCAAATCACGTCGTAAACACAGTGCCGCCTTCAAAGCCAAGATTGCATTGGAGGCGGTGCGCGGAGAGCGCACCGTGGCTGAGCTGGCTCAGCAATATGAGGTGCACCTCAGCCAGATTGCCGATTGGAAACGGCTGTTGCTGGAGCGTGCTACTGATGTGTTCGGTGCTCCGTCTGCACCCACAACGCCAACGCGTCGACCTTAAGGAGCTGCATGCCAAGATTGGCCAGCTCACTTTGGAGAAGGATTTTTTGCAAGCTGCGCTGAGCAAAGCGGAATTGCTCAGCGTAGGTCGATGATTAACCGCAGCCATGGCCTGTCACTGAGCCGGCAGGCCCAGCTCGTGGGTATCAGCCGAGGCTGTCTGTACTACCAGCGCAAGCCGCCCTGCAAGGCACAGGTGCAGTTGATGCATCGCATCGATGCCCTGCATGCCACCCCCCCCGTTTGCAGGCTCTCGCATGCTGCGCAGCTTGCTCAAGCGCCAAGGCCAATGTGTGGGCCGTCGGCATGTTCGCACGCTGATGCAGCGCATGGGCGTGCGTGCGCTGTACTGCCAGCTGAGCACCAGTGCTCGCCACCCACAGCACAAGGTCTATCCTTACTTGCTCAGGAACAAGCCTGTGGTCTATTCCAACCAAGTCTGGGCCATGGACATCACCTACGTGCGCATGCACAAGGGCTGGCTGTACCTGTGTGCCGTGGTCGATTGGTACAGCCGCAAGGTGCTGGCATGGAGGCTGTCCAACACCATGGACGTACAGTTTTGCGTAGATGCAGTGCAAGAGGCCATCACCCGCTGGGGGACACCTGCCATCTTCAACACCGACCAGGGCAGCCAATTTACAAGCGATACCTTCACCACGCTACTCAAGCGCCATGGGATTCGTATCTCCATGGATGGCAAGGGCGCTTGGCGGGACAACGTCTTTGTAGAGCGCCTGTGGCGCTCCATCAAGCACGAGGAGATCTATCTCAAAGCCTATGACAGCGTGCGTGCCGCACGCAATGGGATTGCGCAATACTTGCAGTTCTACAATGCACAGCGACCTCATCAGGCACACGGCCAAGCCACCCCAGATGAGGCTTACTTTGCAGCATTGCCGTTTGCAAAAATGCAAGCTGCATGACCGAAGGGATCTCGCTTAACAACAGAGGATTGTTGTTCAAACGAGCGGGACCACCTCTCTATCTTTGAAACACGAACTGTCAGCAGCGCCGTCATCGCAGAAGACCCTAGATTCGCGTAACGATGCTCACACCCTTCTCTCCATAGCTTTTATATGAACTTCGTTCAACCGCAGAAGCACATCCTTAAGCGTCCGAACCCATTCATCAATCGTTCTCCCGTAGCTAAGGCAACGCTGGCGATCGTTGCAAGTTTCATCGCCCTATCCGGTCATGCGCAACCCAACAACCCAGCGGGGTCGACGGCAAGTGCCCCTGCTGCGGCCTCAGCCCCCCTCATATTACCCACCCATACGCTGAATAAAAGCTTATTCAACTTAGGACTAGAGCATGCTCTCACCCTAAGAGGCACCGATAGCAGCGGGCAGGTCAATTTTGGTATTCGCCAAGATGAGGTTGTCGAATCTGCCTCTTTTCACCTTGAGTACACCCTCTCGCCAGCACTACTGCCACAGCTTTCGCACCTGCAAGTGCTGCTAAATGGCCAAATGGTGCAATCCATCGGATTACCTCAGGCACAACTAGGCAAGCCACAAAGCATTGACATTCCCATTGATGCCCGTTTTTTCACTGACTACAACAAGCTAGAAATTCGCTTTGTGGGGCACTACACCCTTGAGTGCGAAAACCCCGGAAACTCCAGCTTGTGGGCACAAGTGAGCAATGAAAGCCGGCTGCAAATCACCCTCAGGCAAGTCAAATTACCTAACAATTTGGCGCAGTTACCGCTGCCATTTTTTGACCCCCGCGATACCGGTAAAGTCCAGACTCATTTTGTGTTTTCTGAGACACCCTCCCTCGGTGGACTCAAAGCAGCGGGTGTTATGGCGGGTTGGCTAGGGGCCAAAGCAGATTTCCGCAGTAGTCAAATTCAGGTCTTAAACAATCAATTGCCCAATGGGAATGCGATTGTTTTTGCCAGCGCACAAGATGCACCGGCGTTTCTCAAAACGCTGGTTAAAAATATCCAAGAGCCTACGCTGCAGCTCATTGAACACCCCAGTAACAGCGCCTATCAATTGCTGTTGGTCATGGGTAAGGACGCCGCACAAATAGAAACTGCGGCGCAAGCTTTAGCACTGGGCAGAGTGGCTTTAACTGGTGATGTCACCCGTATCCAGAGCTTGGAGCTTCCTGCCCCACGCAAAGCGTACGACGCCCCTCGCTGGCGCAATACCGAGCAGCCTATTCAATTTGCAGACTTGGTCAGTTCACCGCAACAGCTGCAAGTCAAAGGCTATGCCCTGAACTCTTCAATCACCACCTATTTGCGTGTGGCCCCAGATTTGTTCACATGGAATAGTAAAAATATCCCGGTACATCTGCTGTACCGCTATACCCCTACGACTGTTTCTGCAGACGGTATGGTGTCCATGTTGCTAAATCAAAATTTGGCCAACTCTTTCCCTTTGGAGAACTCCAAAAAAAGTCAGAACCGTCTTTTTCCGAAGTTCGGTTATGAGAATGATCAGGTATCGCAAAAGTTTTATGTCCCTGCGGAGTGGATTCACGCGAGCAATCGGCTAGATTTTGAAGTGCAAATGCCTGCGCAAGAACAGGGCAGTTGCCTCTCCACTGCTCCGGTGGAAGTGCGCGCAGAGTTGGACCCCAAATCGACCATCGATTTGTCTGGATTGCCTCACTACATTGCCATGCCCGATTTACAGGCTTATGCGCAAGGCGGTTTCCCCTTCAGCCGTTTGGCTGATTTACGTGAAACCACGGTGGTACTTCCAACCGCTCACAGCACGGCAGCCACAGAAGCCTACCTGAACGCCATTGCCCATATCTCTGGCATCACAGGCTATCCGGGCACCCGCTTCCAACTGGTCAACGACAAAGACAGCGATGCAATTGGCGACTCCGATGTTTTATTGATTTCGGATGGGCAAGCCTCTTCCCTGCTTGAGAAATGGCAGAAACAACTGCCCGCTTTGGTAGAAGCAAGCGCACAGTCCATCACGCTTTCACAGCGTGCTTTGGGTAAATTCCTCGATTTATGGCAAGGCCAAAAGAAGGCGCCCCCCAGCTCAGGCCATGCAACCTTTCAAGGCTCAGGCCCCTTGGCCGCAGTCGCTGGATTTGAGTCACCCCTGCACAAAAAACGCAGTGTGGTGGCATTGATGGGCAATAGTGCCCCAGCGTTAGATTTGATTGCAAAAAACATCAGCAACAACGTGACAAACACCCGCTTCATGGGTGATCTCACGCTGCTCAACGACAAAGATATTGCCAGCTTCCGGGTCCAGCAAACCTACTTTGTGGGTGAGCTCTCTTTGGCCCAACGCTTGTGGTTCAAGCTGCATGAGCATCCGGTGACCATGGCCATTCTGGGAAGCTTCTTGGGCTTGCTACTTAGCTTCTTTATCTACACCGGCTTGCGATACTTTGCGCGACGCCGATTGGAGCAAATGTAATGATGCGCCCAGCTTCACCGCTCAGACGTAGCTGCCTACAGACACTCAGCATGGTGTCTGTAGCAACGCTATGGCCGCTCTATACATGGGCTGCGCCGTCAAAAAATCAAAAAGATAAGCTGCAATCACATGCATGGAAAGCGTTTGAAGCACAATTCATTCAAAAAGATGGGCGTGTGGTCTCGGATGACGGGGCACGCAATCAAACCTATTCAGAGGGGCAGGCATACGCACTGTTCTTTGCGCTCATCTCCGAAGACCGCTCCGCTTTTGAACGCATCTTGGCATGGACTGAAAACAATCTCTGCCAAGGCGATATCGCGAGCCACTTACCCGCGTGGTTATGGGGGCAACGCGAAGATCAGCAGTGGGGGGTTTTGGATCCGAACTCCGCGTCCGATGCCGATGTCTGGATCGCATACACGCTCATGGAAGCGGGCCGCTTATGGAACCAACGTGCTTACACGGCAATTGGCAAGGCCTTGTCCCAACGTATTTTGGACAAAGAATGTGTGGTGATTCCGGGTTTAGGACTCAGCCTCCTGCCAGGCTCAGTGGGATTCGTCAGTGATGGGCGCTACAAACTCAATGCCAGCTACTCCCCTCTGCAAGTGCTGCAAGCCTTAGGAAGCATAGACCCTGCATGGTTGTCTGTGGCACAGTCATCCATGAAAGTGATTACAGGGTCTAGTCCACGCGGCATCTGTGCAGACTGGATCTGGTTTGATGGTCAGCGCTTCAGCCAAGACCCCCAAGGCGAGGCACAAGGGCGCGGTGGCTATAACGCCATACGCGTTTATTTGTGGGCCGGACTGTTGAATGTACAGGCACCCCTGCGCACGCAACTCATCAAGCAATTAGCGCCCATGGTCCATCAAGTCCAAGAAGCCGGCATTCCCCCAGAGTTTATTGACCCTTGGACATTGCAAACACAGGGCGAAGGCCCCTCTGGTTTTAGCGCTGCCTTGTTGCCTTTTTTGCAGGCATCTAACGATACGCAAGTGCTCCATCAACAGATGCAGCGCTTACAAAAATACCCCGTCCCCCCAACGTCCTACTACCAGCAATGTTTGAACTTCTTCAGTGCCGCGTGGCTCAGAGGCAGTTATAGCTTTAGCCCTCAGGGTCAATTGCGTCTTGGTGGCGAAGGGTAGCTTGTACACATGTACCGACGATTTTTTCACTTTTCTCTCATCAGCAGCAGCTTACTGGCAAGCTTGTGCGTTCATACCGCATTCGGGATGGTCCAAACCAACAGTGATGCAGAGCGCGAAATAATGCGCAATGCACAGCTCTGGCAAAGCCAATACCGCACGGATTTAGCGCGCCAACAAGTCAATAAGTTATTGCTCATTGAGCCCAATTCTGCGTGGGGCATAGCTACGCTAGCCAGTATTGCCTTGCAAGAGGACAAAAAGGCAGAAGCCCAGCAACTCCTACAAAAGCTGCAGTCCCTAAACGCCAATCCCCAGGCAATTGCGCAACTGCAGGCTTTACTCAAGCTCTACACCCCCCAAGCACAACAAGAGCTCACGCAAATGCGCTTGTTTACGCAATCGGGTCGCACGGCAGAAGCCACGGCCTTAGCACGCAAACTATTTCCTGAAGGGCCTTTGGCGTTGGGTAACTTCCAGCTCGATTACTACCGTGCTTTGGCGACAGCACCAGGCCCCAATCCCAAACTAGATGCTGCCCTTCAAGAGGAATATGCACGCACACAAAATGTGCAATACAAATATTTATGGATTCAAAGGCAGCTGGAGGCAGCACCACCGTCTAGCACCTTGTTGCGTGAGATAGAACGCCTCGCCGTCGCAGCGCCATCAGGCGACCACACCGCCAAAGACCTTTGGCGCTGGGCGCTGCACAAGCTACCGTGGGAGGCCGTGCCAGAAACAGCACAAGCTTTTTTGAACCGTTTCCCCCAAGACGAATCGGTGCAAGCGTACCTTGCAGAATCACGGCGACAGCGCGCCCAAGCTGAACGTATTGAGCAATCGCCGCTGAACGTTGCAAAACACAAAGGCAATCAAGCCTTAGACAACCTTCGGCTCGATGAAGCCCAAGCCCAAGCCCAAAAAATTCTAAGCATCCAGCCCAATGACGCAGAAGGTTGGGGTTTGCTGGGATATATCGCATCGCGCAAAACACAATACGCAGCCGCCCAAGAAGCTTTTGAAAAAGCCTATCACTTTGACAAAGCACCCCATTGGAAGCGCCTCGCGAATACGGCGCACATCAACTCGTTATTGCAACAAGCAGATGCCGCCGTCTCCCGCCAAGATACGGTGGTCATGCGTGCCATTGCGCAGCAAATTCTAGCCATCGACAGCCACCATGCGCAGGCCATGACCTTGCAAGCGCAAGCGCTGAACCTCGAAGGCAAGTACCAGCTGGCACAAGATACATATCAAGCTGCTTTGAAACAGGTACCCATATACCTGCCTGCACTGAATCAACTGGTGCAGATGCTCATCAAACAGCAGCAATGGGATGCAGCAAGCCAAGTATTGAAGGAATATGCCGCGCAGCTGCCCCCAACAGATAGCGATGCAAACGCTCTGCAAGCAGAGATTCGCCAAGGGCAAGCGCAGCTCTTGCTGGCCCAAAACAAGCAAGCCCCCGCGTTGCGCCTGCTTGAGCAGGCACTGCAATTAACGCCACAAAACCCATGGCTGCGCCACCAGCTTGCTCGGCTCTATCTGGCCATGAATGAACCTGCCTTGGCCAACAGCACCATGGATGATGGCATTACCCTGACTCCAGATGCCAACGAGATGCGCTATGCGCGTGCCCTGATTCGAGCCGCACAAGACCAATGGTCTGAGGCTACATCAGACCTCACCCACATACCTGAGACCCAGCGCAGTTCATCCATGCAGCAGCTGCTCTCAGAAATGCAGCTAAATACGCTGATACAGCAAGCGATAACAGCCGAAAACACAGAAAAACAAGAAGCCGCTTTAGAACGAGCGTGGGCTCTTTCCATACAAGTGCAAGATGTGCAGACACAAGCACAGTTGGCCAATATTTGGCAGCGAGCAGGCTATAACGACCAAGCATTAGCGATGTGGAAGCACATTGAAGGTCGTCAACACCCGCTACCACTTGCCATGCAACTCGCGTATGCCCAAGCGCTGAGTGCCGCTCCCCAAGAGAATCCTGCCTTGATGCCTCTGCTGCACTCCTTGAAGGAGCAGCAAGACGCATTGTCTCAACCCCAACAGCAGGAGCTGCTGGATTTGTACGCACGCCAAGCAGAACAACGTATTGCCACCCTGCTCTCCGATGGGCACCCAATACAAGCAGCCAATCTGGCTAGAGATACGTTTTTACCCCATGTTGATCAAGGCCACACTTTGGCGGTGCGGGGGCGCTTGCTGGCAGCCGCACAAGACTGGTCTGCCGCGCTGCCTTTGCTGCAAAGTGCATTAGAAAAGCAGCCTCATGACTTTGTGTTGACGCTGGACACGGCCAACGCTTATGCCCGTACAGGCCAGCTGACGTCTGCTACCGCGCTGGCGCAGCATGCGGAAGCAACCGCCATGCGCCAGCCCCCTTGGCAACAGCTTGCTTTGGTACGTTTGTGGCAACGGCTGGATCAGCCACAAAAAGCACAAAACTTGCTGGCCCAACTACAAAGCAACCCTGAAGCAGATCCCAATGAGGTACTGCTCCACCAAGGACGCTTAGCGCTCAATCAACGCCAGTACCAGCAAGCATCAGAGGCTTTTTCAACCGTAGCACATAGCCCGGCGCTGCAACGTGCCCCTGCAAACCAACAAGCCGGCGTTTGGGAAGAATACCAAGCGGTGGAAGCGCGCAGGCAATCGTGGGTTGAAATTGCAGCCCAGCGCCTGAGCAAAAGTGGCACCGCCGGCATCTCTGCCTTAAAAGGCTGGGAAATACCCATGGTGGCTTGGAAAGCCAGTCCTGAGTTAGACGGTCACCACTTCTTACACGTAGACCGTCTTGCACTGGATGCAGGCACACTCAGCACCAGCGACATCCAATCCCAAGACTATGGACAAATTGGCGCTGCAACGGCCTCCGGCCTGCTCCCCAATGCATATCAAGGTCCAATGCACAGCAAAACCAACGGTTTTAATGCGGGCCTCGGGTTTCAGGGTGACCGTTATGACTGGGATATTGGTTTAACCGGGCTCGGTATGCCCGTGACCAATGTCGTGGGTGGCGCACGCTTTGAGATTGCAAAAACACCAACGACTGACTGGCGCTTAACCCTCGGCCGTAGGCCCATCACTGGCAGCTTGCTGTCATATTCAGGAGCCAAGGACCCTGTCACAGGAGCTGTTTGGGGTGGCGTGGTGCATACCTTTGCAGCACTGCGTGCGACCCAGCAGCAAGGCGCTTGGGATCAAACAGCCGATCTTTCTCTCGGAGTCATCACGGGAAAAAATGTTGCACACAACACGCGCACACGGCTAAGACTCTCTACAGGCAAAGACATGTGGCGTGCAGCAAAGCAGCGAATTTATGCTGGCGTCACCTTGCAATATTTGGCACATAACAAAAATTTGGCGGAATACAGCTGGGGCCATGGGGGCTATTACAGCCCCAAATCCAGTGTCACCCTATCTTTACCCATTGAATGGACCGGGCGTGCTCAAGCGTGGACGTGGCGTTTGCAAGGGAGTGCCAGCGTCTCGCACACATCGAGCAGTCGCTCCGATTTATATCCTGGGGCGGCCCACCCACTCGCGCTGTCCAACCAGTCCGGTTACTACAGCTCTAATGGCGGTAGTGGAACGAGCTGGGCCCTCCAAGCAGCCATAGAAAGACAACTCAACAACAATGTCGCTATTGGCGCAAAACTTGGTATTGATCGATCGGAAAACTTCGCACCGAACCAGTTTCAAATTTATTTGCGTTATGCGCTGAACCCTGTGCGTCGGTTGCTAGAAAACCAACCACGCCAAGTTACGCCCTATTCGGAGTTTTAGGCCATGTCACTCAAACGTTTTTTCCAAAACTTGTGGCATCGAAAAGTAACCACCAGTGCTCCACGAGCCACTCTGGCAATTGAAAATTTGCCCCAAATGCTGGATGCATTGCCATCCACATGCAACACCGCCTTGTGGGGTCAAGACATTCCAGCCATGCGAATATGGCAATACAGCGTCTTGCGTGAAATGCTGGTACAGGCACCCGTCTTAGTCTTGGCACCAGATGCACAACAAGCACAAGCGATTGCCAATCAACCTGACTTTGCGCAAGCACTGCGCAAAGGGCATTTAAAAATTTGGATATTGAGCGATTCCGATCAGCAGAAAATTGCGAAATCCAATGGATTTTTCGATTTTTTACTCGATTTGAATGCCGTCGGTTTGAAGCCCAACCACGCCCTATTGTGCTTAGATTTATTTCCTATTTTTCATTACACCGCCTTAGAGCACCTTTCACACCTTGACCGGCTGCTGCGGCAATGGGCTCGAAAACGCCAGCAGCCCAGCGTCTGGTTTTTACTATTCCGCGGTGCTTTCCAGCCATCTATGGAGCGGCGTAGCTTTTTATCTCACGCCTTCCCTTATGCAGCAACTTTGCAAATGGAGCATCAAGGTCTCAGTCTGCATATCAACCGCTGGAACAGCGCACAGGGTGCCGTTTTTCAAACCCGCTATGGTTTAGAGCCGGAACACGAAGCATCTCCTAGGCTTCGCGCGAATGGCAGCATGGTCTATATGCACGACAGCCAACAAACGATCGTGGCTGCAGATCTTCCCACGGTATATACGACGCAAGCCTGTGTTCCGGGAATTCGATTACTCCCTCCCAACTGGATAGTTTTGCCCAACTGGGAATCCTTGGAGCAAGCATGCCAGTCCGCTATTGCAGCTACGGTGCTGATTGATGCAGGCACCTCAGACAACCTAAAGGCCTTAGCGACCTTGGTACATCGTCTCCGTATTACTCATCCAGCTAGTTTCAAGATTGCAGTCAAAGAAACCAGTGATCATTTGCGCGTTCATACGGAAGAAGCTCTCGCTCAGCTGGGCATTAATACAGTGATATATAAAGGCAGTCAATTCTCCCGAACTGTACGAAGACTCACAGAGCTGCAACATACATGGTTTTATGGAAAAGTTCCGGAGAGTGTCGATGAAATCCTGGATGCACTCACTCCAATTGCAGAATACGGCTACCACAGTCCAGAAAAATTCTGCCATACGCTCCGAAATTTTCTGGAGAACCCACTGCGGGCCCACTTAAGTCATAGTTTGGTACACATGCATTTACTGCCAACGGTCTCCCACACCATGGCATTACAACAACTAAAAATTAGTCGACCTGGTGAATTATTCACAAATTATTCCCGCGAAATTGTTATATTTTTATATGCATGTCGAGAAGCCGATATGGACAATGTGCTTTCTCGGATTTTTCAATCACCCATTGAATCCATATTTCAAAGTCAAGAAAGTTTTCACCTAACAGAGGACATCAATCACGATCTGATAAAGATGCAAATTTCCTTACAAAAACTCTCTTTGCCAGATTATTCAATGATTTTTGAAAAATCAAATGCATTATCTCTAAAAAATAGAATTAAAGAGGATACTAATTCAACAGAAGAAATAAAAAAAGAATTTCCTCTTTCTATAAATTCAAAAAACAAAAACATATACCATAACAAGCGTACCGAGTGGGTGCAAAGCAACAAAGAGGCAAAATGATGGGATATTTGCCTTTCTTATTTTTTATTTGCTTCGGTTTGCTCATTGGAGCACTTTCTTTAAAGAATGATAGATTTAAATATCTTTCACGAAAATTAAGTCGAAGAAAAGTTTATCTCAAACCATTCACCCAAAAAATATAAAGCGACCACGCATGCCTCTGATTGTTTTTGCCTCATCTGCTGGTGGTGTAGGCTGCAGTGCAACAGCAGCCCACTGTGCACACCTATTTCAGCAAATGGGCCGCCCAAGCTTGGCCATAGATTTCTGCATGAATAATGGTTTAGCCCTCGCGTTAGGCTTAGCGGAAATTCCTGAGTCCGGCTGGACCACTTCACCACCACAACGCGAAGACAGTGATAGTTGGCAATCAGCAGTTTTGCAAGCGCCGAATGGTCTGCACCTACTGCCTCATGGGGCACCCCATGCAATGCACACAACGACGGTGCCAACATCCCTCTATCAGCTACTATCCACATCAGACCACGTCTGTGTCGTCGATGTTGGGCAAAACCTAGCCACCTATGCCCCTGATCTTTTGCCTCTGACGGATGTACTTATCGTCTGCACCCGTGCGCAAGCCTATGCTCAGCAGCAACTGCAACACATGCTCCGCGAACTCAGCAAATGTGAAAGTAGGCCGTGTACCCTGCGAATCTTAGCCAATAGATACGATGTTCGCCGCCCTAGTCAAAAAGATGCGCTATCGCAGATGATGCGTACATGGCCTGATTCATTTTTAATCGACACGATTCATGAGGACGAGCACCTGGCACTCAGCATGGCACAAGGCATCCCTGTCCATGAGTGCTACCCACAAGCACAGGTCGCTCATGACTTACATGGCGTGAGCCACCACCTCATGAAATTGCTGGATACACCAGACAGCAAGGAGACCTGCTTATGATGCATTGGCATCATCAATGGACCACCTGGTTTGCCAACCAGATGCGGGTAAAACATCCAGAAAATCCAAGCAGCTGGCTGCTTCGTCTTTTTTGGATACATAACCCGCGCACGCCTTGGAAAGATTTTCAGCCTGAACAGGTTCCAAATTTAGCGCTATGGCTAGCTAAGAGCCTGCAGATTCAACCATCGGCACCTGTATGGATGTGGTTCTTGCGGCTTTGGTTCATACCCAGCCCAAATACAGCCTATACCCGCCAGGCTCAGCGGTTTTTCAGCTACTTGTTTCACGCCATAAAATATTTACTCACTCGCTTGATACAAATTCTGTGGTTGATACTTTCATGGCCTATCAACCAAGCCATGTATTGGCTAAGCCTATTTGGTAAAAAAATCGATCATCAACGCATAGGCGTTCAAGTCGATGCAGTCACTCAACAATCCATTCAATTGCACCGCAGTGTGCCTTGGCTCATTTTTTCAGCTGGATTATTGATTCTTTGGGAGATCATGACGACTCCCTTAAGCGCTATCAATCAAGGCATTTTTATGCTGATTGTATGGGCTATATCGATTATTCTTTTACATATTAATGGCCGTTTTGCCTCTCTCGCTTTAGCATCACTGAGTCTCATCAGCATGTGCCGCTATGCTTGGTGGCGAATTAATAACACCCTGGACTTTGATACTTTTTTAGAAGCATTTTTAGGATACAGTCTGCTTGCTGCCGAAGCGTATACATGGCTGGTCGTTGTACTGGGTTTTATACAATCCGCATGGCCTCTCAAAAGAAAGCCTCTACCATTACCTGAAGACCAGTCTCTGTGGCCCAGTGTAGATGTTTATATCCCAACCTATAACGAACCATTGAGCGTTGTGCAGCCGACTGTTTTAGCTGCTATGGGACTAGATTGGCCTAAAGATAAAATTAATGTCTATATTTTAGATGATGGTAAAAGAGAAAGCTTTCAAGCATTAGCAAAAGAACTCGGCGTTGGCTATATCACACGCACCAACAATAATCATGCCAAAGCAGGTAACTTAAATCATGCAATGACAGTCACCAATGGCTCATTAATTGCAATTTTTGACTGTGACCACATCCCTGTAAAAAGCTTCCTCAAAGAAACATGTGGATGGCTTTATCGTGATACCCGATGCGCTTTAGTCCAAACACCACACCACTTTTTTTCACCAGATCCATTTGAGCGGAACCTTCGCTCCTTCAAGAAGGTTCCCAACGAAGGCGCTTTGTTTTATGGGTTGGTTCAAGATGGAAATGACCTTTGGAATGCGACATTCTTTTGCGGCTCTTGTGCAGTCATTCGTCGTACCGCACTGGATGAAATCGGCGGCATTGCAGTCGAAACGGTCACCGAAGACGCACATACTGCACTCAAGCTACATCGCTTAGGCTGGCGCACTGCTTATATCAATAAAACCTTAGCTGCGGGTCTAGCGACAGAAAGCCTGTCTGCCCACATTGGGCAGCGTATTCGTTGGGCTAGAGGTATGACTCAAATATTTAGACTTGACAATCCATTCCTTGGGAAAGGCCTCTCCATATTTCAAAGAATATGCTACGGAAATGCAATGCTTCATTTTTTATTTGGCATTCCCCGCTTGATTTTTTTAACCGCGCCTTTAGCATTCTTATTATTCGACCTCAGTGTCATCTCTACTTTATCGACAGTTCTTCTTTTGTATGTAATACCCTATATACTTCAATCAAACATTGCAAATGGACGAATCCAAGGAAAATATCGTCATACACTATGGGCAGAAGTCTATGAGACTGTTTTAGCTTGGTACATTACAATTCCAACCACAATAGCTCTTTTTGCTCCTAAACTCGGAAAATTCAATGTCACCGTCAAAGGAGGCATGATAGAAAAACCATATTTTGACTGGCGAATTTCTGTTCCTTACGGAATATTGGCAGGGTTAAATGTTATTGGATTTTCCTATGGATGCTGGAAATTATTCTTCACGCAAAGCAATGAAGACTTTGCCATAATCATCAATCTTATTTGGTGCCTATATAGCATAATTATTTTAGGTGCCGCAATTGCAGTAGCATCCGAAACACGTCAAGTCCGCCACACCCACCGGGTTACAGATGATCTACCCGCCAGCTTGTATCTATCTGATGGCCGTGTGTTTCATGCGCGTTGTTACGATTTCTCTATGACTGGCCTAGGATTACAACTCACAGGCTTGGAACACCTACCCCGAGAAACTGAAATTTCAGTGAGCCTCTATAGCAATCAGATCGAACACGCCTTCCCGGCACGTGTCATGCACCATAGTGCTACAGGAATGATAGGTTTGGAATTACTCGAAATGGACACCCAGCAAAAACTTGCATATGTGCAATGCACTTTTGCACGTATGGATGCTTGGGACCACTGGAATGAAGTTCAAGCGCCGAACACCGTCAAAGACACAATAGTGCGTATTTTAAAAATTAGTTGGTTGAATTACCAATCAATCCTTAATGTCCTGGGTGATCAACTACGAAAATTTCTACCGATAAAACCAGTAGAACCTCAACAACTGGACACTAAGTAAGCAAGCCATTACGATCATGAGTTTTTGGAGTCTTTATTTCTTAGCCACCATCGTATTGCACCATTTGGGCTATCTCAAAGTGCAACTCGGTTGGAATGTTTTACTTGCCGTATACGTATATTGGCCCATCAAAAGCAAAAATCTACGACGGCTACGCTTGATAATTGGCAGCCTTGCTGCTTTATTTTTACTTTGGTGTGAAAGTCAATTACCCCATCCAGTTTATGCATTCCAACAACTAAAGCTGCTTAGCGGCTTCAGTCTGGAATACTTACTGGAATTGGCAGCACGTATGGTGAACTATTACATACTATTAGCCATACTCATCTGCGTGATTGTCTATATTGTACTTGGCCGCCGCGTCCGTTTTGCATCTTTTGTTTGGCTGGGTTTTTTATCTATTTTATTATGGCATAACGATCCTGAACCACAAAACTTCGCTGCACAACGTGCAAATACAGAACATACAGAACACGACGAAACACTATTAGTTGAGCCAACCAGCATTTCAGCCAGCAATACACAGCTTGAGAATTTTTTTGATAAAGAGCGTTTAAAACACTTGAGCTTTAATAATAGCAGCGTCAAAAACTTTGATGTCATACTTTTACATGTGTGCTCACTATCTTGGGATGATTTAGCTTTTATTCAATTAAGTGACCACCCTTTCATTAGTAAAGCCAATATCATTTTTAAGCAGTTTAATACGGCAACCAGTTATAGCGGACCAGCCTCTTTGCGCGTTCTGCACGGAAATTGCGGCCAACAAAAACACAGTGACCTCTATAGCAGCTCTGATGCCAGTTGTTTCGTTTTTCCATCTCTTGAAACGGCTGGCTTCCAAACCCATGCCTTGCTTAACCACGATGGGAAATTTGATAATTTTGGAAAAGAACTAGAAGATCGCGGTGGCTTACGCGGGAAATTAGAGTTGCCATCTGGCCCAGGAGCCACCTTGCGCAGTTTTGACAACAGTTTAATTTACGGAGACTACGATGTACTCTCCAAGTGGCATGCTGAAAATATAAAACCAAATTCCAAGCCATCGGCCCTTTACTACAACAGCATTACCATGCACGATGGCGTGCGCAGCATTAGTAGTACCGATAGAGATAGCCTCAACACTTATTTACCACGTGCTAATAAAATGCTCGATGATTTTGAGCATTTCAAACAAAATGTTGAAGCTAGCGGGCGACCTACGATTATGGTGCTAGTACCAGAACATGGTGCCAATCTTCGTGGTGATGCGATGCAAATTGCTGGATTACGAGAGATTCCATCCCCCAACATCACACTAGGCCCAGCCTTGGTATATGTACTCAATGCACCTTCAATTCCAAAATACCCTGTCGTAGTAAACGAAATGATGAGTTACTTTGACTTATACACCTTACTTGACGACATGTTGACAAATAGCCCGTTTACAGCATCCACAACGCCTCTTTCCTCACGCGTACAAAAGCTTGCAGGAACTCAGTTTGTTTCTGAAAGTGCTTCTGCCACCATTATGCAAACTAATGACCAACGTTTTTGGGTCCGTCCTTCCGGCTCCAATACTTGGGTTCAATACAACAACTAAATGAAGTAAGGAGCTTATCTTTGAGCACACTCATATTCAGTGAACTGCTTTTGTGTGTGCAACCCCAGCGCAGCCTGAGATTTAAAGGCTGCGCTGAGTCAGCTTATATAAAGGCATCGGTCTGGCTCTTAGGGAACTGAGGTTGCCCGGCGGATTCAAGACCCAAGTGCAACACCCCTAGGTTTAATGAACGAGGGTGGAGT
>ERZ791624.960-NODE-960-length-15863-cov-2.869433_pt1 | contig 15863 bp, 22 predicted proteins | sample MGYA00510058_ERZ791624 | MGnify/ENA primary metagenome ERZ791624 (study PRJEB30046, sample SAMN00715158) | human gut metagenome | study: EMG produced TPA metagenomics assembly of the A metagenome-wide association study of gut microbiota in type 2... | reverse complement strand
GTTCGCTGCCCACGCGCAGGAAAAGCCCTCCACGGGCGATTTGTACGACGGTCTTACCCGTCCGCTGACCTTCAACCGGGTTATCCCGCCCTACGCGCTGGAGGTGACGTTCAGCAAGACCGTTCAGTGATTTTCCCCTCGGCCATCCGTTACGTCGATCTGGGGTCTTCGGATCTTCTGGCGGCGAAAGCCGACGGCACGGAAAACGTGCTGCGTGTAAAGGCGGCCCTGCGTGATTTCTCGCGCGAGAGCAACCTTTCGGTCATTACCGAGGACGGGGCCTATACAGCTTCAATGTCAAGTATGCCGACGAGCCGTTGCTGCTGAACGTGGAGATGTGCGACTTCATCCATGACGGGGAGTCGGTTAACCGTCCGAACAATGCGATGGAAATCTACTTGCAGGAACTCGCCGGGGAGTCGCCCCGTCTGGTACGGCTGATCATGAAATCCGTGTATGGGCAGGACAAACGCAAGGTCAAGCACATCGGCAGCAAGCGGTTCGGGGTTCAATACCTGCTCAAGGGGCTTTACGCACACGGCGAGCTGCTCTATTTCCATACCGAGGTGAAGAACGCCACGCACGTGCCTTTCGATGTGGACTTCGTAACTTTCAAGATTGTAGACAAGAAAATCGTGAAGCGTACCGCCATGCAGGAGCAGGTCATCTATCCGCTGCGTGCCTTCAACTATGTGACCCGTGTGGACGGGAAGAAGAACGAGCGGACGGTGTTCGCCCTGCCCAAGTTCACCATCCCCGACGGCAAGAAGCTGGTCGTGGAGATGTACGAGAAACAGGGTGGCCGCCATCAGTCGTTTGAGGTGGAGAACGAAGACCTTGTACGCGCCGAGACTGTCAATGAACTGAAAGTAAGATGAGTGCCATGAAAAGAAACTTCATCTTCATTATCCTCCTGCTTGCCCTCTTTACGGGGCAGGCGGAAGCCCAGCGCCGGCTGCCGGGGATGAAAGCCGTCCGCTTTACCGCTGAAATGGCCGACGGCTTTTACAGCCGGGCAGACCGCCATGATGCGGGCTACGCCTTTTCGCTGGCTGTTGCCACTTACACAAAGAAAGGGAACCAGTGGGTGTTTGGCTGTGAGATGCTACAACGTAATAACCCTTACCGGAACACGTATGTCCCACTGTCGCAATATACAGGGGAAGGCGGTTATTATCATACAATCCTTTCCACATCCGGCAAGTCTTTCTTTCTGAACCTCGGCGCTTCCGCCTTGCTGGGCTACGAGGCCGTGAACAACGGAAACCGCCTGTTGGATGACGGAGCTTCCTTGCGCAAGTATGAGTCCTTCATCTATGGAGGCGCGGTGACACTGGAAGCGGAGGGATACCTGTCGGACAGGATAGCCCTGCTGATACGCCTGCGTGAACGTTTTGTATGGGGTGGCGCTTCCGGCCGCTGCCATTTCCAGTATGGAGCCGGAGTCAAATACATTTTCTAACCTTAAAAAGAACATATACCCATGAAAAGAAGAATCCTTGATTTTATGATGACAGCCTGTTGCATGGTATTTTCCTTTCTTGCCCTTGTCGCTTGTGACAATGAGCTGGATATCAGACAAGAATACCCGTTCACGGTGGAGTCCATGCCGGTGGCGGACGAAATCGTAAACGGTGAGACGGTGGAAATCCGTCTGGAAATCAAGCCGGAAGGAAACTTTTCCGGAACTGTCTATACGCTGAGGTATTTCCAGCCCGACGGAAAGGGCAGTCTGAAGATGGAGGACGGAACGGTACTGAAACCCAATGACCGTTATTTGCTGAACGAATGGAAATTCCGTCTTTACTATACCTCGCAGAGCGGCAAGGAATCACAGACCATAGACCTCTATTTTGAAGACAATTGGGGAAATCTGCAACAGTTGACATATGATTTCAATGGAAAGGATGCGGAGGAGGAAGACAATAATACGGAGGCCGCATGAAAAGAATACCGGTTATTATGATTTTTCTGTCACTTGTTCTGTATGGCAAGGCGGAAAATCCCCCGTCTGACAAGGATAAGGCGGTAGCCTGCATCAAGCGGTGGGAAGGCTGGCACCGGGGGAAAATGCCTTACATCGGTTACGGACACCGCCTGCTCCCCCATGAGAAGCTGACCGAGAACCTGAGTGAGGCACAGGCGGACTCACTTTTGAGATGCGACCTTGAACGGTGCCTGAACGTATTCCGTAAATATGGAAAAGACTCGCTTCTTTTAAGTCTGTTAGGCTTTAATGTAGGCTGTTACCGTCTGATCGGAAACGGCAAGATACCTAAAAGCAGACTGATTCAGAAACTGGACGATGGTAACCGGAATATTTACAGGGAATATATATCGTTCCGCTGTTATCGGGGGAAAGTCATTCCAGGCATAGAGAGAAGAAGAAAAGAGGAGTTTGAACTGTTCTATATGCCGTAGATTGAAATTATGCAAAGCCGTGAACGGACGCTTGCCATCGCCGTTCACGGCTTTAGTCTTAGCCACTCTTAATTTACCTTTACCCGGTTCATCAGCTGCCCCGATATTTCATGCAGTTCCCGGCAGCGTTCCGGCTGCTGTTCCCTTGCAAAGGCGGTGATTCCCTGTGTCAGTTTCCAGAGCGTGGCCCCGCCTGTCACTCCGTCGTCAGGATTGTTGTTCATCAGCAGTTTTTCCACCTCGCGTCCTTCGTTTTTCAACAAGGCTCCTTTCTGCACCAGATTCTTCAGTTCCTTGTCGAAATCCACGTCTATTTCCGATGCTCCTTGAATTTCGATGGCCTTCTGCATGATGGTGTCTTTGCTGTACAGTCCTTTGGTCAGGTCGGAAACAGCCGATACGGTGGTCTGCGTGTCCAGTTCGTAGGTCTTTTGGGAGAGGGACAGGGATTCCGGCAATCGGCCTCCAAGGTGTATCTGCCGCATGACGGACTCCCTGACCATCCCGTTCAGGCACGCCCCGTTGAGCAGGAACGACCGCATATCGACCGATCCGTTGCCATAGTCGGATGTGGAGAAGCGTGCTCCTGCGAAGATGATGACCGTTCCGTTCTTACGGGTGGGTATCTCTATCGGAGTGGGCAGGATTGTCTCACACCATACTTTCGTGTCGTTCATATAGGCATCGGACACGACCGCCCCCTGTCCTCCCGCCTCACGGATGAAAGCGGTCAGGATATCCACCGAGTTCAGCCGACGGTAGGAGTCTGACAATACGCCCCGGACTTCCATTCCTACCGCCCGTATCAGTACCCGTGTACGCTCGGTCCATCCCGAATGCTCGTTCAGGATGGTGGCGCACAACTGTTTCTGCCAAACATCTCCGGCGGAAAGCTCGCGCAGGTATTTGGCGGGAATGCCCATCTTCTCCGAAATCTGGCTTATGGCGTTGCCGTGTAGGTTGAAGTTCCCTTCGGGCATTGCCATCTGTACCCTTCCTTCCGCTTTGAAAGAGATAACGGGGCGTTCCTTGCTACGTTGGCTTACCCCGATGGGAGCGATGAAATCCTGCGCGATCCGTCCCTCACTGAGCAGACGGTTGATGGTGTCCATGACATCCCCCTGCCTGCCTTCTATCATTCGCCGTACCTTGTTGATGACTACCTGGTTGAGTCCCTGCTGTTTCTGTACCGGTGCAGTGGCCGGCATGACTGTTGCTTCCATATTTCTTGTTTTTAAAGTCGTTGATAAATTACAATTTGTTCTTATGGCTTGTCCTGCTTGTTTTAGTAAATTCAGATCTGTACTCTTCTGACAGACGGATATAATCCTTTTCGCTATATCCGGCCGTTCCGAACAGTTCATAATATCCGGGGAAGGGTTTTCTTTCCGTTTCCGGTATATGCGTGCTGGTTTCCTTATGGCAACAGATGATGTGCCGGACAAACCGGTAGCACTTGCAAAGATCCGCCAGGATGGTGTACTCGTTGTCCGTATGAGGTTCATAATATCCGCAGGAGAGATTGACGCAGGATACTTCCAGCCCGTTCCTTTTCAATGCCGCCACATCCGTAGCCAGCCCCTGTGCAGGCTTGTAACCGTACCTCCGGGGATCTACCGCTGAAATGAACTCATTGGAGCAGAGCCTCATTCCGTTGATTTGTGTCACCATGTCCCCGTTCCCTTTCCGGTCGCACTGGATGACGAAACGGCAGTCGGAAAAGAAGGACATGTCGGCATGGCCGCTGCCTATGCATCCTATCTCCTCCTGTACGAAGAAGGCGCATTTCACCGCCTTGAAATCCTCCAGGCATTTCAGGCAGATCCAGATGCCGTTCTTGTCATCCGCGCCGATTCCGGCCATCCGTTTACGCTTGCGGTCATAGCCGACAATCATCGAGTCCGCCACAAGATGGGCCGCATAGGTGCCTGTCTTGCGCCGGTGTACCTCGTCCATGTGCGCCACGACACAGGGGTAGCTTTTCCGGTTGCCTTTGACCGCGTAGATGTTTCCGTGCCGGTCTTGCCGGAAAGGAATCCCCATCCGCCTGAGTTCCCCGATGATGAACCCGGCCATCTTCCCCTCCTTGCCGGAGGGGGAGGAGATGTTGTAAAGAGCCATTAATTTTTCCATGATACTGACTTTTTAGGAGATGAACAACTTTTCGATTTGCAGGTACCGCTGAACTCCGGTACGGGACGTCCCTTCTTGAAGAGGAAGGACGGATATTTCTTTCCCTTGTATTCCGCGGACGTGCCTTTCAGTACTTTTCCGAATACGGTGGATATATAGAACATGTCCTGACAATTCTTGCAGAATGCCGTATCCGGAAAGGAATGTATCTTTCCGCATTTGGGACATACATATTTTCTCCTGTTTGCGCGCCCTTCCGTGCTCCGGCAGGTGGCTATGCTCGTGTCGCCCTCCGTATTTCTCAGTTCCAGGTTACCGTCCGTCAGATGGAGGCTGTAGAACGTGTCGAGGTAAGGCACCCCTTTCTTGTGCCACCTGCAGGCGGGCACTTTCACCGTCAATGAGACCTGTATATTGTCTCCGGCCGCCCATTCCTGCCCCTCAATGGGATTCAGTACGGTGAAATCCGTTGTATGTGTATAATCGTTGTATCTGCGTCGCAACAGGATGCCCGCCTCCTGCGCCTGCTTGCGGATCAGTTCGGCGACGAATGCGTGTGAGGAATAGATGCGGTCCAGCAGGGAGGCGGCAATCGGTGTGTTTATTGATTTCCACAATGTTACCTCGTTCCATACGACAGCCCGTCCGAGTATGTTGTTGCTCTCGTCCCTTGCCACAAGGATTTTAGCGCCGGCGAAGTTGGTATAGAAGTCAGCGGCGTTGCGTGCCTTGTCCTCATACCGCATACAGGAACTGTGCAGGCTGGATGTGTCACTGTCGGAGATGGGGCTGTAGTTGCTTTCCAGATAGGCTTCCATGAAGTCGTTCATGCTTTCATGCAGCCTGACCGTGACTTTGCTGTCCAATGAGAGGGCGCTACAGAAATAATTGATTTCGTCGGGTGAGTACTTGGGCAGGTTCCTGAACAGTTCCACAAACGTGGAGGGTTCCAGGTCTGTCCGGTTCTCCGGGAACCAGGGTGCCTGCGGGTTGTTCCGGTCCGGGAAACTGGGATGGGCCAGATCCTTGCTGCAGGCCGTGAACACGATCCGGATTTTCTTGAACGTGCCTGCTTCCGTCCGCTTGCGCTTGGTGGAGAAGCAGTTGTAAGTACCGCGTATGATCTCTTCCACCGGTACGTTCTTTTTTACTTCCGAAAGGATGTCTTTGGCTATCACACTTCCGTTTTCCGCCGCATGCACCAGGCGGGATTTCAATTCATTGCTAACATTCAGTTTCATAATCATTCGTTTTATTGTTTATAAATTCTGCCATGTTTTTATGGCAATTGTTTCTTGTCCGGCTGCATTTGGCGCAATTTCTCTTTCCGCTTTCTGAGCAGGTCAACGGACATGTTCCTGCTTGTCCGATATTCCTCCTCGCTCATCCGGCGAATGGAAGGAATGCCCGTCTGGGTCAGTGTATGGTTTACCATCCAACCGTCCATGAAGTTTTCGGGGCAGAGGCTGTCATGGTGGATGACTTCCCCCACGCAGCCGTGAATGAGCATATTGCATATGGTCATCAGGCAACAGGTACGGTTGACATCTTCCGCGACAAGATAATTACCCAGGTGGCGTACATGATATGCCAGCAGGAGACGCCCACTTCCGCAGGTAGGGTCGTTTATCCTCTGCCCGGTCTTTTTTTCGTCCGTTTCCGTACACATTACCATCAGGTCGCAGATATGTACGGGAGTGAAGAACTGCCCTTGCGCCTGTTGTCCCTTTCTGGAACTGAGCGCCATGAAAAGGTCTCCTAACGCGTCATACCAGGATGCGGCCTCCAGCTGCTTCTGCATGAGCCGCACCCATTCCGCAAACATTTTCATGAATGCGGCATTCTGCTGCCGCTTGTACCTCCAGTCTTTCAGCGGAGGAGCGCCCGGTGAGAATCCGTGTATGACGTAACGCAGGAAATCTGTGAACACGTTCATCGGATCGTACCCGTTCAAGCCTGCAAACTCACAGATTGTCTTTTCAAGTGGCCGGACTTCTGGGGATGTCTCATAGCGTGTCATATTGTTCTGTTTTTTTATAGAAGGTTACTGTATGTCCGTTATGGTCTGTCCGTATCTTGACGGGGGAGACGCCAAGGAAAAAGAGGTGCGTTTCCGCTTTCAGCATGTTCCATTCCCATGTGGGAAGTTCCTTCCATTCCATACGGTATGCCCAGAGTATGAACAGACCGGGACGGAATCCGTTGAAAAGTTCTCCGTGCAGAATCCCGACCAGCCGCTCCAGTTCTTCCCGCGAGTAAAGGGTGAATGACTCATTCCGATAGATAAAGGCATCAGCCGGTTCAATATCCGGCTGACACTCGATGATGTATCTCGTCCATTCTTTTGTGGTGTACTTTCCGTACAGAGGATCGGGTTCCGTGTATTTCCATGCCCTGACGAATGTGTGGAAGAGGACGGCACCGTTCCTGTGCCTTCCGGTATGCCCCCACATCCGGAACTGTTTGCTGCGTATGCCATCGGGAAGCAGCAATTCCGGACCGGTTATAACCCAAGGACCTCCTTCCGTATTGTAACCGGTACACTTTTCATTTTCATGGCAGAAAGGTGTCTGTGGGAGAAGGCAAATATGGACTTCCCGGTCATCGCCCCTTTCAATGTGTGCCTGCGGATAATAGTCACCGCCACGGGTAGTATAAGTGACGACATCCCCTGCGGTCGGTAAACTGCTCTTTCCCTGTCCTCCCGCATCCTTGAAATCAGCCGGTTCACCTTCTCCACGTCGCACTCCTTTATGGAACAGGCACACCCTTCATGCCTGTTGAGCAGAGTCAGACTTTCCAAATCATAAAAATTACCGTACTTCATATTGAGATCGTTTTTGTTGGTACAATTTGACCTGGCGGGCAACCATATCACAGAACTTCTGTCCGTTCTCCTTCTCGCTTCTGAAATAGGCAATCATGTCCCAGAGATTCTGATTGAAGTAGCCGGTCCATTTTTCGTAGCAGTGACTTCCATAGACCTTTCCGAACGTTTCTTCGAAAAGTGCAGGAGTCAGCCCTTCATCTCCGTGGTGGTTGTATTGCCACAGGGAGACAAGCAGCAGCCGGTTATAATCCAGTGTTTCCATATCCGTTCTTTTTTAAGTAAAACATCGGCCTACATGGGTAGGCATTTTTATTTCTTGGTGTCTTTCCGGCCTGTTTGCCGGGGATTGCGGCAAGGCTTGGCGAAAGAAAATACCGGAGCGAAGCGAGGATGATTTTCTTTCAGCCAACCCAGCCCCTGAAAGGGGCCGCCTTGCGCAATCAGCCTGGCAAACGGCTATCTTTACAGCAAGAAATGAAAAAGCAGACCTCGGATTCTCTGTTCTGAAGTCTGCTTTTCGGTCATTGTCGAGTCTCATGTTTTTCAGGTATGTATCTGCCATCCGTGGAACGGCTGCAATGTTACGGCAAACGATCTGTCAGGTATTCCATGATAGAGCAGACCTCCCACGATACCTGTCCTTCCGTCGGGATAGCGCTGTGTAAAGCCGAACGAGTACGGGGCATGGTCGTAGTAGAGTGAGATTTCGCAGGGACAGTCAGGGTTTTCTTCCCAGCTTTTCAACCGTTCCAGACATTTTTGGAGCGAGGTGTCACCGATGGATTCGGCATAGCGCCTTACATTCTCGAAATGTTCTTCATTCAGGATTTTCATGACTTTTGTATTTTTATCTGTTAAACACGTCCGGCTCCGGGAGCCGGTATTTTTATTTCTCGCCTGCCTGACAGTCCCGTGGCCGTACCCGCAAGGTTTGGCGAAAGAAAATACCGCAGCGAAGCGAGGATGATTTTCTTTCAGCCAACCCCGCAGGGGCCTGACCTTGTACGGGTACACAGGACACGGGACTACCTTTGCAGGGTGGGAAATAAAATATGCGGTTGTTCCTTGTTGCGGGATCTTGTATGGCTTCCGGAGATAATCTTCCTGATTTGTTCGCCATTGCCGGACAAATGGTGTATCTTTGCAGTTTCTAATTTCAGGATCATGGAAAACTATATAAAGAAAGCGGCGGATGCTTTCCTTGTGGAGCGTCCGTATGGTATGCGTGTGGATTACAGGAAGAAAGGGTTCGTGCTGTTTAACCGTAACCTGAACGTATTGGGTAATGCGGAGCATGCCCGTCTGGAAGAACTGCCTCTGGAGCGGTTCAATGTGGAGGAGATTCCGTTGGATGGTGAAATTGTGGAGGAACATGCGGGATTTACCGATGTATTCTTCTATACCAATCTGACCAATCCCTATGCCGGATATGCGCTGAATTTGCAAAAACTGAAAGCCTATAATCAGTTTATGTTTCCGCTGGCAATGGTGCTGAACCGTGAATTGTGAGGCCGGAAGATGGCAGCGGTAACAGCCGGATGGAGCAGGCCGTTACCGCCAGTTTTTATTATTTGCCCTCTCTTGTTGCTATAAATGCAAGATAATCGCCCGCAGCCTTATGGCATCCGGTAAAGTCCGGTGTCCGGCAGCCTTTGATTTTCCGGAAACTGACGGTGCCGTTTCTGTCAATGCCTCTTACATGCCTGTTGAATGTCCCTTTGGTTCTGATATGGATGTCAAAACCGTCCCTTCCGGTGATTTCAAGGAACATTCCTCCCGTGATTCGTTCCCCGTCCAGAAATTTCTGTTTCTGCTCATCGAGCAGCCGCTGGTGTTGCTCTTCCCGCGCTCTGCGCTCTCCGCCTCTTTCTCCTCCTGTTCCCTGCGTTTCTGCTCCTGCCTCCTTTTGTATGCCTCACGGGCTTGCACCAGGGGGGTGGTGTCAAGTCCGAGAGCCTCGAACACGCGGACGGAGATCAACCTGACAAAGGCTCCTCTTTCCGCGCCCTGAAGCGTATCCGCGATCCAGTTCCTGCAATAGGCGGCAGTTTCGTCCCTGCGGTTTTCTCCGTTGAGGAACCGGCGTGATACTGCCCGCTGGAGAAATAAACGTTTTCAATCCGGCAGACCACATGGAAACAGTCATCGTCCTCATTCCCATATTCGTTCTTTCTAGACAGGGAGAGATATACATTCTCGGCGTACGGCTCCAGTTCCATATAAGGAGCCACGACGGTATTCCCGTCAGACCTGTACTTGAATACTTTTGCTTTCATACTATCGTTCAGTTTATCGGTTGTTGCATATTTCATCTATAATCTCTTTCCCGCTTCTTTCACCCTTCAGGAAGGCAAGAAAGCGCCTCAAAAAGAGCCGGGCACAGTCAGTTCCCAGCTGGGAGCTTTTACCGTCTTTGGTAGCGCATACCGCAAAACGCCCCAGTCCGAAACTGTCCTGTTGCGGTACGATGTGGTAAGACAAGTCCTCGCTTGCGTTGATGTGCAACCCACGACGGAAAACATAGAAAGTTTTCGGGATTCTTCTGTCGGTATCGATTTCCATACGTTTGTAACCGTGATGTTCCAATAACCGGACCAGTTCCCTGTTTGTCGGAATTGTATGTCCGATCCAGTCCGGCCAGCTTATATTTTCTATTGTGTGTCCGTAATTGTCATATAATATGTCGAACTGTTCCTGGTATTCATCGTAAAATTCCCCGTTCCCGTTGCACATTTTCTCCAAAGCGATGCCGTTTTTACGGACAAGGGCAAGGTCTCCCAGTCCGCACGCGATTTCATTGAGCAGCGTGCGTTCCTCATCCCTGTCCTTTGCCGTTCCGTAAATTCTAAGCCGGGAATACCGGTGTAGCGCCGAACGGGACGGCATATCCAGTTTTTCCCATATCCCATCGTTTCCTATAGCCTGTCTGGTGTTTTCCGGAAGTCCGTACCACCACTTGTCCAAATTGTTTGTATCCATAATTTCTGAATCAGATTGTTTTTAAATTCTGTTTTGAGTACCATGCCTGATACGCGGCGGCATACTCCTGACGTTCCCGTTCCAGGGAATTTCTCATCTCAGGGGTGTATCCGAGCAGGCGGATGTATCCTCCGTTATAGCCGGTGAGTTCGCACCTTATTCCGGCTTCCTCCAGTTTGTCGATGCGTTTTTGGGCCATTTTTGCGCTTGAATATTCCTTCGGCCAAAAATAGACTTCGCCCCGTGAGCCGAAACAGTCTTCCCCCAGAATTATTTCCCCGGCATACTTCCGGCTTTCGATGAAGCCGAAACGCGCTTTGCCCAATGCCCGGCGCATTGCCTTGTGTGCCGGACCTTCCGGATGCTTGAATACCTCCGGCTTGTCTTTGCTGCCGAGTTTGGGCGGTTCCACCTTGTACGGCTGTTTGTAACTTCCGATTCCGAGCGTCAGGTAAAAGTTGGTGTGAAAATAGTCCGTCATGGGGTCGCTGTCATCGAAATTGTACGACATGATGAAATCGCAGATATTCACCATTACATCCTTTGCCCTGTCCGTCAAGGATTTGTCTGAATGGATATGATGGTGGTTGACATCGCCTTGAACTTTTCCGGACTCTTTGGTGAACGCCTCGAAATCCGCTTTCATCAACCGGATATGGATGGAGTGGCAATTCTCCCGTCTGACAGAGAACTTGTATCCCGGATAGGTCTCCTTGAGCCATGCCCGTACCAGTCCCACGATTTCAGGAGCGTGCTGCCCCTTGTAATTGCGGCCTTTCCAGCGGTATTCGTTATACACATACTTGGTGTATTCCTTTGCCGTGGCTCCCGGATAGTCATATTCATATCCGGTTGAGGTCGAGGGAATATCCGGTTTTTCTTTCCAAGCCTCAAAAAGCCTTCCAAACTCGGTGTTCACCTGTTGCATGATTGCGGTGTCACCACCCTTGTCCGGGTGGTGCTCCAATGCCAGCCGGCGGTATTCTTTCTTCAAGTCCGCCAGAGAGTGTATGTTCTGAAAATAAGTCATAGCCATAAGTTTTTTATGCCCCTGCGAGGCGGTTGATAAAATATTCCCGGTAGTCAAGGTCAAGACCGAGGTTGAGACAGGCCGTTTCCATGTCATCTTCTCTCAGGTCGTCCGCCTCCTGCAATTCGCGCAGGTACCGGATTTCGGAGTCCAGGTATTCCTGTGCTTCCGTTTGACCGCAACCGCATGAGTTGCAGATCAGACTGATAATGTTTCCCTGCATGCTGTTTGATTTTTTATGTTTCTGTTCCTGTTTCTGAGGCCTCGTCCGTCGTATATCGAGACGGCCCGTTCCACCAAAAGCCTGCGGTTGTCTTCCGAAAGTTCCAGATAGAACCGTTCCGCCGCGCCGAATGTGCCCTTGTCTGTCGCCACGCACCATTTTTCCCAGAAATGCGGGTACATGCCGCCATACACGGTTTTGCATTCCTCCTCGCTCCAGGCGTTCCACATGTAGTAGAAGAAACTGGAGACGGTATTTTCCGCTTGATATTTCATGGTTCTTCTATTTGTGATTCTACATTGTTTGTTTCTCTCAGTTGATGCCACACAGCCTCATACATCTCATAAAGCCAGTCTATGTTCTTCGCGCCGAGTTCAAACGGGCTGTGACACTGCACCTCGTCACCGCTTTCTTTCTCTTCGGCAAGGACGGTCAGGCTGTCCGCCGTTACCCGGAGTCCTGTCACCCTGCATTCATATGGTTCTCCGTTCTTGCCAAACCATATCACCCAGACCGGATCATAATCCTCTTCCGGAAGACGAATTTCTTTCACGCAGTGAGCATGGAGCAACTGCCGTATCGCGTCGATGATGTCCCCCCGCAGTTCCTTGATCCTGCCGCTGAAATCAACGGCTTCTGACGGTAAACTTCCTTTTCCGCCTCTTTCCTGCAAGGAGAGAATCCGCGTGTCGGGATGGATACAGAAATCCCAGTCCAAAACTTCATCGTCATCGCGTGTCGTGTGGATATCGCCGCCCAAAACAAGACCGCAATCGTCATTTACCATTCTTTTTGCTTCATCGCGGTCTTCTGCCGCTACCGTGTAAGTGCCCTCGAAGGAATACCTTACTCTTATGTCATATCTTTTCATGATTCTTTCCATTTGATTGTTGATACCAGATTCATTGCCCGGAAGGATTACCGGATATTCAATATTGCGCTAAAGGCATGTGGGTCAAGCCTGTAAAACGTCGGAAGGTTAAGTGTGACCATCGGGTAGCTTACCCAGCCGCTCTGACGTCTATAACCTGTATCCTCAGCCAATTTGTTAGACAGAAGGAACTCCATGGCATCAGGATTGTTGTTGATGTCCACGAATGCCCTGTCAGGCAGTGAGAATGCCGCCTTATCTTCTAAGTTGACCGTCAGGACCGTGTATATCTCATGGGTCACGGGATCTTTCAGAGACAATGCCGGCCAGCCGTTATGGTACATTTCAATCACGATTGAGAGACGGCTTTCCTGATACAGGAAAGTCTCTTCCATGGACGGATGGTCGCATTTGACAATTTCAAAATCATCCTCCCCTTTGGTAAATGTCACCATCGGATAGGATACATCGACAAAACATTCCTCTTCCCGGTAGCAGAGATGTTCTTTTCCCTCTGAACGGATTATAGCCAATCGGGTGTTCATATTCGTAACTGGTTTTAAAATTATTGACTTGCAAGTTAATTGGCCGGCATTCACCTGCCTGTTTCTTTAAACGTGTGATTGTCACCGCCTGCGGACATTTGGGAGAGTTGCTGTCTCACCGCCTTGATTTTCCCAATCAGTTCGTCCTCCCTTCGGAATGAGGGGGTACATTTGGTACGCCTCATCCCGGCTCCCCAGGGGATGCCGCCGCATACTTTTCTCAGGCGTGCCTTTTCGCTTTCCAGGGCCGACTCCAGACGGGCCAGCCTGCGTCGCAACGATTCTTCGGTCACAGTTCTCATGATTTCATTGTTTTTTTAGTATGGTGACGGGTCGGAAAGACAGTCACCATACCGTCGTTATGTGTTACGTTATATTTTAGCTTTTTCCCTTTTGATGCCTCTCAGGACGTACAACAGGTGCAGGAACAGCTCCCTGTCGTAAATCCGGAAGAAGAACGGCTCGCCTGTTTCCCTGACCGTTCCGGTAAAAGACACGGACTCCCGGTTCACGGGATATTGGAGGAAGTTGCCGTTTGCCAGCAGGGTGTGCTTTTTCTTCATCACTTCGCCTAGGAACTTGTCCATATCGTCGTTTCCCTCATAGCCGGAGAAGTAGAGGAAATGATGACGGCGCAGGCTTCGCAGGATTTTGGCGGTTTCCAGCCTTACATCCCTGCCTGACGATTCGTCCGTTCCTCTCATCAGGTTGCAGATGAACTTCTTCTCGCCATTTATGTCAAGAAACAGATAAGGAACTATAATTATAGAGGCATGCCGTGCGTGGTCAGAGATGACCATCGGCTTTTCTTTCAGGATGTCTCCTTTGAAGGTAATGTTCCGGTAATGGTTGTCCATCTGCCGTTCCAGTTCCTTTCTTGGCGTGGTAACGGAGCGGAGTCCCGTGAAGTAGCGTCCGCCCGCCCGGAAGCAGAACCGGTAGATGTCCGCATGATAAGGCTCTCCCAGGAAAAAGAAATTCCGGGTATGGCGGATGGGGGGCAAGACATCCATGTAGTCGAAATATCTTTCTTCCGTAATCTCACTGAACGGGGCGCAGAGGGATTGCAGGTGGATGCGTATCATCTTGCGGACGGTATTTCCGGACACGGCTATGAGGTACGGGTTCTTTTCCCTGTCCCTCAGTTCCTCCAGTGTCTCATGATGGTAGTCGCCGTGTATTCCGTCAGACATGGTGGTCACGCAACTGCCGTCAAAACTGCGTGAATCGACTACGAATTTCAGTTTGTCGTTATTCATGGTTCAGATGTTTTGAAGGTTCAACACTCTCTTGGCGGCACTGAGGGCATTGGAGGTGAGCTGCCGTTGCCATGCCTTGTTTCTGGGTGACCAGCGGAATCCGGAGGATTTCAGTTCCTTGCGTCTGTTGTCTTCGGGAATCCTGTCAAACAGGATCTGAAGGCGGTCTTCCCCATAGTTCCATACAAGTGTCCCGCCCTCGAACGGCACTTCCTTGTTTTCCCGGCTTTGCACCGCTTTCAGCCTTTCGCGCATCCGTTCCGCAAGTTCCGGCAATTGGAAGAATTTGTTTCTCGGGGTGATGACGGGTTTCCTTACCCTTGCGTTATATTCGGAAATGAAGTCCACGGCCCTGCGGACGATTTCCACTTCCCCGTGATTGGCGAAGGTGGATACCTTGTTCAGGATGCTGCTGACGAACAGGGCACGGCTATAACCCCGGCATTGTCCGGTATCAATCCCGTGGATGGTGTCGGCGCTGCTCCTGATGTCGCGTTTGAGCGTCTGCCATGCCTTTTCCAGTTTTTCTTCCTCCGGTCGTGCGGCTTCCTTTTTCCGTCTGACGGCTTCAAGAACCTTTTGCCGCCAATTGCGGAACTCCTCGTAGCGGTTCTGATAGCTTCTGTCCGTATTCTCCTGCCTGTGGTAATCGAATCCGCCCCGTCCCGTCACCATCGGGTTGGCGCAGCGTGAGAGGGCCGAGAGCTGGGCGGACAGCTTTTGCCGGTAGGCGGCGATGTATGTATCCCGTTCCTCTTCCTGCATGATTTGCAGGTCGTTGTGCAGCTCCTCCCCGTAAATCATGATGTCCGTCTCGCCACGAATCTCCGGGTCGAAGGAGCTCCATGCGTATGCGTCGCAAGCCTGTTTCCACATATCCTCCAGATAGCCCGGATGTTTGAACGCTACGGCTTCCCAGTCTTTGAAGTCCCTGGAATGCAATTCATTGCGGTCTTCCGGATTTCCGTACAGGTGTACATAGTTGCCCGTTCCATGATGCTCCTTTCTGAAATGGAACGGTACGGGAGGATGGTCCGTACCCTTTTCCCGGATCATCGTGACCCGGTGTGCATTCTCTGCGGTAAGGCCCGTTACTTGTTCTTCCCGGACCTTTGCTGTTGTTGTTTCAGTCATAACCGTTGCCATTCATAAATTATTTCTACCAGTTCTTCGTCCGCCAGTTTTTGGATTTCCTCGTCCGAGCAATAGCAGGCGATTTCCTCGTCCAGCTTGAAAGCTGCCGGGTCAAGGCTTCCGATGCCGTCCAGCAGTTCCGGCACCAGGCTGTCTGCGACAACCGTATAGCTTCCGTCCCTGCCTTGCACCTCCCGTGCGGGATAGCTCCTTTCCCGATAAACCAACATTCTCATTTTCGGATTGGCACCCTGCTGTCCTTTGTGGACTTTGCCTGTCGTCTCTCTGTTCATACCTTCATTTTTTTTAGTTTGTTTGACATGATCGGCTCCGCGGAGCCGGTTTTTCGGTTTCTTACTTGCCGGACTGTCCTTTGCAGGGGATTGCGCAAGGCTTGGCAAAAGAAAATACCGCAGCGAAGCGAGGATGATTTTCTTT
>ERZ791624.959-NODE-959-length-15871-cov-1.513404_pt1 | contig 15871 bp, 28 predicted proteins | sample MGYA00510058_ERZ791624 | MGnify/ENA primary metagenome ERZ791624 (study PRJEB30046, sample SAMN00715158) | human gut metagenome | study: EMG produced TPA metagenomics assembly of the A metagenome-wide association study of gut microbiota in type 2... | reverse complement strand
CTCACCGGCGGCGAGATGATTGAATCTGTCACCCGCGATGGTGCGGTCTTCGCCGAGCTCCCGCACAAGTTCGAGGCCGGCACGGTCAACGCGGCAGACGCCGTGGGCCTGCATGCGGCCATTGACTATGTCAAGAGCATCGGCTTTACAGCGATGCATCAGCAAGAGGTCGCGCTGACACGCCGCGCGATGGACGCGATCGGCGAGATGCGCACGTCCACGTGCTGGGCTCGGAAAAGCCCGAGGAGCATTGCGGCATCATCACCTTTACGGTGGACGGTGTTCACCCGCACGACATCAGTGAGATCCTCGCGAGCGGCGGCGTCGCCATCCGCGCAGGCCATCACTGCGCACAGCCGCTTCTGGCCTATTTGAAGCATCCGTCCACCGCGCGGGCAAGCCTCGCGTTTTATAACACGGAATCCGAGGTCGACCGGCTGCTTGACAGCATTTCCACGCTAAGGGAGCGAATGGGTTATGGAAAATAGAAGCTTTTACAATGAAATTCTCACCGAGCACAACCTGCATCCGGAGTTCAAGCACGACCTGCCGGACGCCGACATCGTGCTCGAGGGCGTCAACCCGAGCTGCGGCGACGACATCTTCCTCAAGCTGAAGCTTGACGGCGATGTGATCGCGGACGGCGCGTTCGTCGGCGACGGCTGCGCCGTCTCGCAGGCGTCGGCGGACATCATGCTCGGCATGATCGTCGGCAAAAAGAAGGAAGACGCGCTGAAAATGGGCGAGATCTTCCTGAAAATGATCCAGGGCGAGGCGTCGGAAGACGAGATCGACAGCCTGGAAGAGGCCTCGGCTCTCTGTGATATCGCCCATATGCCCGCGCGCGTCAAATGCGCGGTGCTCGGCTGGCGCACGCTGAAAGAGGCCCTGCTGGACGGGGACGAGCTGTCGTAACGCTGTCACTCCGTTGAATTTCAAATCAAACTAATAAAAAGAGGTATTTGCCGCAGCATGCGGCAAATACCTCTTTTTAAAAGCAGCTGCGTTCTTGAAAACTGATTGAGCATACCCTCTCCCCGATTTTGAAAAATTCAAGCAGATTGATCGTCAAGCTATTCTTATCGGCTCTCGCCGATCCTTCGCCTGACGTTGGAAAAATGTCTGCGTTACGCCTTTTGCGTCCACAAACATAGTATGATTGTTGGTTTTCGTATCATAGCACGAATTGACCAGCACTGTCAACCGCCGCATGACCAGAATCGCAGCCCGCGCAGTAAGTGATTTCATCCATGTTGACTTTTACGCCCCGTTGTGTGACACTATAGGCAACAAAATGATCTTGCAAGGAGAACAATTATGGCTACCACTTCCGTTTCCGCGCGCTTTCAGGAGCTTTTTCCCGAAACGAACCTCATTTCTCTTCTGACCAAGTACGGCGGCGACGCGGACGATATTTTCGAGACGATTCAGGACCGGTACGACGCCCACGAGCAGGAGCCTCTCGTCGGCCTTCTCGGCATCAAAGCCGCAAATATCGACGCCTTTGCCCGCGCCGCCTACTGGGATTTCGTCAGCGACATCCGCGTCAGGTATCTCTCTTCCCTTCCCCGCAGCGAAGCCGCCGCCACGCCGCCGCAGCCGACGGCCTCATCACGCATCCCGAAAATGACGATATCGACTGGACCCCCGACGAATTCGTCAGCGATTGGAATGATCTGCACCGCGGCGAGGAGCCACTCAAATAACCGGTGCTAAGCTGTATACCATGACAGATGCAAAAGGGCAAGGGAAAGCGTTGAGGAACTTTTCCCTTGCCCTTTTTTCACTGGTGCTGAAACAGGACAGTGCAAATCGAATGGAAGCCTATATGCAGCACGCCATCTGTGGAAAGAAGCTGCAAAACGGTTAAAGGGTCAGATAAAGGGTCAAACAGAAAAAAGAAGTCCGAAACCTTACGGTTTCAGACTTCTCAGTGTGATGTGTGACCAATTTAGATACACGCTGAAAATAGGAAAAATCGAGAGCTGAAGCGGCTTTGGGCTGTTTCAGCCATATTTTTTTGCTTTCAATTTCCCATGATAGCGGAGAATTGGGTATTTTTAAGCGTGACCGAAATAGATACAGCCTCGCATCTCCGATTTCCGTCTTTGCGCTTATTTCCGCTTGCTGTGTTTTTGAGAATTATTTTCCCGCTCTTTCAGCCATGCCTCAAATGCTTGAACATTTTCTTCGTGCGTATAGAACTCTCGAATGACGGGGAGCAGTGATGCAGCCAGCCCTTTGATTGCCCACAAATCAGGTTCGACTTTATCGAGGTTGTAATCTTCCACATCTATGACTGTGCCATCCTTGTCAAGATGGATGACGCTGACGGGTATTCTGTTAAACTTCTCATCCATCTTTTCTCGGCTCCTCAGAGGTGGAATCTATCCGGATTTGTAATCGGCGCTTCTTAGGTCGTCAGGCACTTCATCCGGAAAGTTCTCGGCAAACCAGCGGAATGGTATTAGGACCATATCCGGCAGACCGTTTTCTGTTATTACGAATCCGATGTCTTCGTTGTCAATGCGTTCCAGGATTTCATCCAGTTTTTCGACGAGCAGGGTTTGCTCGATGCGTTCCATTTCGGATAGTGGCGGCAGGCTTTTCATTTTGACATCCCCTTATTCCTGCTGTGATGTGCTTTCTCCCGAAGATACAGGGACAGGCTTTAGCGTACCGGTTATAAAATCATACAGTGCTTCAGGCTCTTTCAGGCAATACTTCATGGTGCAATCTGCTTCCCATACCGTATAGTCATCGGTCGCTTCATACAGCCACCAATCGATGTAGTCGTATTGGTCATTGACCGTTTCTTTCAAAACATCTCTAAGAGCCAGAAGATACTTGTTTTCGGTACCGAATACAAAGTGGCCATTGCCAACCAGGTCGAGTGCTTTGCTGAACTGTTCGTCAATGGACTCTTGCTCCTTTATCATTTGGAGTGCTTTGCAGAATCCTTCTTTACTTAGCATTGGTGCTATTCCTCTCTTGAGCTTCCTGTTCCTCTTTCCACCTTTTGAGAAGTGTAATCGCATGATCCTGTGTCTTTGGGTCGGCACAGTATTCGAAGAACTGCACCGCGGCTTCTTCCGGCGTGAGGCCATAAGGCTTTAGCACCTCGGTTACCTGCGCCAGCAGTTCTGCATCGATTTCTATGGTAATCGGAACTTTGCCATCATCCATAATGCTGTTCCTCCGATTCTTTAAGATTGTCGTATTGAGGTTCCTCGGAGTAAAAGACCTGCATATCATCCAATCGGAGACACGACAGTCTTCCAAGTGCTCCTGACCAAGGATCACCCTTTTCAGGGAGCATACAGCCGCAGTCGATTCCGATCCAGCTCTTTGCATCCCATATTGCCATTGGGTTATCATACTGGAAACGGATAGTTGGCGTGTGTCCGAAGATGACTGTACAGTCCTCCAGAACAGGGAAACTGTCAAATCGCATCCAGACGGCAAAGTCTCGCTCACACTCATATTTACGACCGTAGGTCTCATACAGCTCGGCAGGAGCCGCGTGGGTCAGAATGAATTGCCTGCCATTCACCGTGATTTCCATGTTTACAGGCAGCTTCTCCAAATACTCGAATATCTCCTGACGAACGGTTTTCTTTATGTGCTTCAGATAATTATGTGTTATCTCGCCTCCATTTCTATACCACAGAGACTGCTTGCGCTCATAGTAGTATTCAGGCCACTCCTCATCCTCTGGGGGTGGGTAGTAGAGAGCATTCATCATCATTAATTCGTGGTTACCCAGAAGCATTTTGGCATTTGACATCGCCATGATCTGACGAAGGATTTTGATGCCATCCGGGTTTCTGTCTATCACATCTCCAAGGACATAGAGGGTGTCCTCGGGCTGTAGGTTGATTTGCTTCATGACGGAATCAAAGCGTCGCTTTTGTCCATGAATATCGGACATTACATAAATCATGGTGTTCCACCTCCTTTTCTGTAACACGAACAATTACCATATTTCAGAGCGAATAGCTATCAAAAAATCACAACTCACAGATAATGATCCTGATTGGCATTTCCGATGACCCATCAGTCACGAAGTACGGGATGGTCTGTCGAAAAATCTGGATTTGGTCTTGAATCCTGACAAGCAGCCCTTTGAGTAAATCCTTTGAAATGTATCCATCGTTTTCATTCTCAACAGGCTTTTGAAGTAGCATCTCCAAGTCAGAGAGGTTGCCCCAAATGAAAAAATCCCATGAGTCGAATGTACTGCGTTCGAATGCTGGATTTTCTGCGCAGATGATATCCTGAGTTTCTGCTGCCAGGTCAGAAAAGCAGATTCTCTCTTTACTAAGAGCCAGCTCATCATGTGCGCTGGAGAAGATATCTCGTTCGGGCGCAGTTACAGATAGCGGTGTCTGAGTTCTCCATTTGCGTGTCGATGCCACTGATCAATGTTGAACCATTGACCATGGAGAATAGCTCTACTGTGTAGCCGAGCGGTTTACTCATGTGGTGCGCCTCCTATCGCCAAGTGCTTTGCCGTACCTCTAATGGAGTCTTCCAATTTAAGCAATCATCTTCCCCACGGGAACCCGAAATCCTTGCGTTTGATCTTGCACCGAGGGTGTCCATCTTTCCAGAAGACGATTCCCTCGATCACATGGGTTTCCAGATAAGTGCGGATGCCTTCAAAGCTCCGATCCAGTTCGACAATGTCTTTCCCGTGGGGCTTGAGAATATCGGTATCAAGGTTGTGGGGATTAGATCTGAAATGCGGGCCAATGGCCTCGTATGTTCCATCTGGTACGACCCCCTCTTGTCATAAGCATCCCAAAACCATTTGTCGCCGGATGCAGCTCTATTGCACGGCACCCAACAAGGCAAGTGGCCGGTGACAGGGTCTGCGTTCTCCTGGCACTTGATAGCGTTAGACGGGGTGGGCTTTCCATTTTTGCATCGTATCTTTTGTAGAAAACACCATTGATGACGCACAGCAGGCACCGTCCCATTTGATGGTCGCTACGCCTTCGCCGGCCATGACCCCAAGCAAGGTCAGGGCTTACATTTGGCAGTATTCTGACAATTCGATGGTTTTCAAATTCTCGTTCAAAGAGAGTGGGTATCTTTTTCATTTAGACTCCTTTTCAATGTTACTTCGCGGCTGTTTCTATCGAGCCATTTCTCAATGGCAATAAATCTCTCGGCATGACTGATTTTGCCAGCACAAGTATCACAGTAGGGACTGATCCAGCCGGTAGAAACCTTTGTTGCTGGGTTCCCACATCTGATGCAAGTTCTCGCAGATAAGTGCTCATATTTGGGGATGATGTCACGAAGCATCCGCTCTGTACAGCCAAAGTCATACCAACAGAGCGTTCCATATTTCTCCTTGATCTGGGAAATACGGTATTGGTCGAGATACTCGGCATGTGCCAATTCCTCACGGATATCTTCACACATTTGCTCCCCAAAAGCCTTTCGCCAGCTGTCAGGCATGGAATCCAGTTCCGTATAGGAATAGTCGTAATCCTCTGGAACTTCTCCTGTCCAGCGGTTACGGGGCATAAGAAACGGAAATCGCTCAATCAGCTTTTGGTTCGATTCTTTATTCGATTGCATCTGAAACCCTCCTGTGTGTTTTCCTTTAGGTTGAAAAAAGCATTATTCGGACAGAGGTGATTTCTGCCCGAGGGTTTATCGCTTTCCAATCCTTGACCTGTGCGGCGACCTTCTTTTGGATCTCCTCATAATAGCGATACGCACCGGAGCGGTCATTCCATTCGAAATATTGATAAGCCTTCTTGAGTTCATCCTCCATCTTCCGATATTCGTCTACTGAGACGAAGTCCAAAATATTATCGGATTCATCATTCTGAAAGGCAGCTACTTCAGATCGAAGAGCAAATGCAGAATGTTCTTTGCCGGAAGTGTTCAGTAGCTTCAAGATGTCATCGTAGCAAACGGCAATTCGGACACTGTCCTCTGGGGTAAGCCAGTCCTTCACCGATGCCTGTAGATTTCTTGACATTTCGTCTACTGTGAACGGGTGTCCATCGCACTCAAGCTGCCGGTATGCTTTTTCAAACTGATACCTGCTGTCCGAGCGAAGCGTTGGAACAAGAATGAGATGTTCGATAGGCAGCAACTTCATCACTTGGGGGTTGATACAATGCCACTGATCATTTGCCAGAACCTCCGTAAAAATGAAATATGATGTGCTCATCTTACTCACTCCTTTCTGCGCTTCGACCGCTTTGAGATGTGGCCAGCTCTCTTGCAGTAGCTTCCACATCTCAAGTCTTCCGTCCAGACATAATAAGGAATTGGCGAATGTGTCCCACGTTGGTGGGGTGGGAGATGCGTCATAAGTGATTGCAATGGAATATCCATCTTTCCCCTTTGAGGCAAGATCGGCTTTGATCTTTGCAATCCTATCTGGAGACTTGCTTTCTTCATATGTGAGGCGGTAGCAGGCAAACTTGTATCTGCCACCTTCACTGAAGGTTACCTCCATACATCTTCTCTCAAATCAGTTCTCATCGGGCCCCTCAAACAGCGCACGGAAAAGAGCCACATGCTCTCCCACGAGCTGCGGATACTGGTAGTAAATATGTCGGCAGAGGCTTCGGTAAAGCTCAATGAAGCGAATCTCATCGCAGAAATCGCAGAGACCGTCCATGATCCGCTCTAACTGCTGCTCATCGGTGATTCGATCCTTCAGCACCTGCTCGACCAACAAAGAGTAATGAGTGTATGCTGCGTCTCGCAGCTTGCTAATTCCCTCGACTATATCGTGGAGTTCTTCCATTACGTTTTGGTATTCATCCATCTGTCTGTCCTCTTTTACCGCACAGCTCTCGCAGCTCTGCTTCTCTCTTTTCTGTGATGGCTTTGCTGTAATAGGTTGGGCGGCCTGAGTGGTACTCTTCTGCCATCCATTTATCGAGATCAAAACTCCACTTGTGGGGTCCGAACTCGTCCGGGTAGTTCTCAATGAGAATGCGCTGCTTCTCGCGGATCTGCTCTATAATAGGGGCGATATCATATTGCGAGAACATCCTTGCGCCTTTCAACACATGGAGGATCTCGTTGCCCCACACTCGCTCATCAACGCCGCTATATTTTTCAAAACCGATGCTGTCTGGATGTTCCTCGATTTTGCCGCTATAGGAGATCAGGAGACAGTCATCTTTCAGGAAGTGGTTGATCCACAGGTTTGGGATATACCGCAAGTCGGTAATCCCTTTTGCGGAGAGAAAGCCCCACAGCTTATAGTATCTGCCAAAGACATACCATTCTGGGAGATCTTCCTCTTTGATTTTCGTTTTGTGATGTCCTGAAAAGAGAGTGAAGTCATCGTTCTGAATCCAGCACAACTTATGGTTTCTCCATACTCGGCGCTCAACTGTGTAGAGATTGTTCTTGAAACGACTCATTTAAAACCTCGCTTTATCATTTCCAGCAACACAACATCGTGGAACAGGAATCGAAGCTTGTCAATCTGCTTCTCTATGTGCCAGTGTCCGCAAAGCCATGCCTTGTAATCTACTTTTCCTTCTATTCCATCGAGCCATCGCTCTGTGCTGTCATCAACCGTATTCTGATCGATCATGGGTAAAAACGCATCTCGTGGTTCGTACTTATAAGGGCAGGTATGAGAGAGAACAATGTCAATTCTGTTTTTCGTGATTTGATCTTCCACATATGTCTTGATTTCTGCCGAGGGCTGCTCATCTGCAAACCACAGCAGATTGTTTTCCAGTCGGTAGTATTTGTCTACGCTATAAGCGCCGCCGATGACCAGTGCCGGGTCCCTTCCATAGTGAAGACGTCTCCGTCCCTGGCGAAGAGTAAGTTCGAATACTCATCCTCGTACCACACAAGGCCACCATTCCATTCTTTCTGCTTATAGCCCGCGAGAGTGTCTGGACGCCGTTCATGGTTTCCGTGAATACAGAAGACGGTGGGCTTTATTCTGGCAAGCGCATCTTTGCAATACCGATCCCGCCGATTGCCGTAATAGTTCGCTCCGACATCACCAAGGATGACGATTGTGTCTGATTTCGTGAGTTCAAAGTATTGGGCAAAAGCAGCGATCCCTTTCGCGTTGCCGTGAATATCGCCGGTGTAATAGACCATACATCCTCATCCTTTCTTACTTGTCCGGATTATAGCATCAATAGAACGGAAAATCTCGCAAAAGCCCAAATCGTAATCGTTTTGGGCTAAAACATAATCGTTTTTTGTATGCAACAGACCACAGGTCAATCTCTTAACCTGTGGTCTGTTGCTATTTGATATTCAGTTGATAAAATGATTACCATTTATCCTTGAGGAGATGGTGGTGCGAGCGTAGAGTGTTCTTGGTCGTTTTCAGAACATCCAACAGGACATAGGTTTCATACGGGGAACAGTTAGCAAAGATCTCCTGCGCTTCGGCGTTAGTGGTTTCGGTCACACCTGAGACTGCCTGTTCAGGAGCATGTCAGTCGATACCTCCAGTGCGTTGGCGATGCCGACGAAAGTTTCAAGGCTCATGACCTTTGTACCGCATTCAAGGTAGCTGATGTATCCAGCAGACTTGTCGATCATGGTGGACAACACCGCTTGGGAGATACGCTTGTTCTTTCTGATTTTCTGGATTCTTTGGCCAAGGACATAGTAATTGAGTTGCATAGAGAAGCCTCCTTAAAATTTTGGCAACCCAATTATAGTGAAGCCGCTATTTTATAGCGCCATGATTATATAAAAGCAACCCTTGCATATTATATACTAACTTAAATTATAGTCGTTAGCTTATATCCGGCGAAGGGGAGGTGAGCTGGTCATGTATGAACAACAGAATCTGGAGCTGGTCGGCTCACGCATCAGAGCTGTACGAACCAGCAGAGGCATGAGTCAGGCAGACTTAGCGGTCAAAGCCGCTGTTTCGTTACCTTTAATCAGCAATATCGAACGAGGAAAAACGGGAATGCAGCTTGAGACTTTCGTCAAAGTGGCGGAAGCCCTTCAGGTGTCCGCAGACTATTTGCTCCGCCCAGATGTACCGGAGGTCAAGGCAATCTATCAAGGTGAGTTTGCAGAACTCCTTGAAGATTGCTCGGCCAGCGAGATGGAAACTATCTTAAACATTGTCCGAGAGGTCAAAGTCTCCATGCATAAGAATCAGAATAACGATTAATTATCGGATTGGGTGACCAATCCGATAATTTTTTTGCCATTTCCATACCATAGGTCAAGATGCTGACCTATGGTATCTTCTTATTTTTAAGCATTTTCCCTATAATTCACCCAAAAGGGCTTGCCCAAATGCCGGAGGAAAACATGGAAAACACGAAACTGCTGCCTTTAGGTACTGAACAAGGCTCGAAGAGACTGAGTATCCCTCCTTTGACTTGTGCCTGGGAGAAAAATGGTATCGCCCCTTGTGGCACAACACAGGCAGTGGTTGAAAACTATCCGCCATGAAATACCTAACCCCAAGATTCCATTCAAGGTTGCCGTGTACATCCGCTTTTTCAACCAGACGAAATATAGAGCGAGGAATATCTCGAACGCAACAAAGAGGTTTTTCGTGCTACGCTGGCTCAGTATCCTATGTGGGAGTTTGTAGGTTTCTATATTGACAATGGATCGACCGCTCCGTATATGGAGAACTCTACAGCATGGACTGAACTCCTGTCTGACTGCGATGCTGGGAAAGTCGATCTCATAATCACACAGAAGGTCAGCAATGTGTCCAGAGATGCTCAAGAAATGGCGATTTGCGCAAGAATACTCGCTGCTCGCAAGCCTCCTGTTGGCATCTACTTCATATCAGAAGATCTATACACTTTGGCATCGTATTATCGTGACGATCTTCGAGAGCCTTGTTTTCTCCCAACCCCTGACTGGAAGATCCTGCCTGATGACGAGCTGGATATGAGAGGTGCGCTTCATGAGTAAATCAGCCAAGAAAGCAGCTGATCAAGCAGAACGCGAGAAAGTACATAAGCGATACTCGAATCGGAGAGAGCCAGATGTCATCTATCCGGCAAAGAAGCAGGTCGATTTCTACGATGCCGATATTCATCAGCGTGTTGCGGTCTACGTCCGAGTTTCAACTGATAATCTCGGCCAGGAAACTTCCTATGAACTTCAGAAGAACTATTACGAAGAGTTCGTCTTGAAGCATCCCAATTGGAAGCTTGTAAAGATCTACGCCGATAAAGGAATCTCGGGCACTTCGACAAAACACCGCGTTGAGCTAAACCAAATGCTCGCTGACAGCAGAGCCGGAAAAATCGACTTGATCATCACCAAATCAGTCTCGCGTCTTGCCAGAAATACCGTCGACTGTATTACTATGGTGCGGAATCTTGCGGAGCTCCGCAATCCAGTGGGCGTTTTCTTTGAGAGTGAATGCATATTCTCGCTGAACGAGGATACAAACATGCCGCTGTCTTTTTTGGCTTCCATCGCGGAAAACGAGTCCCGCATTCGAAGCCGCAGTATGGAAGTTTCGCTTGCTCAGCGGTTGAATGGAGGACTTCCTCTGACACCCAAGCTGTTGGGCTATTCCCATGATGCTGACGGCAAGTTGGTGATCAATCCGGACGAAGCGCCGACCGTGAAGCTCATATTCTATATGTATCTGTCCGGATATACTTCATCGCATATTGCAAAAACCCTCGAGGCACTTGGTAAGAGGACATTCCTTGGTAATTCCAAGTGGACTTCCGGCACCGTTATTCAGGTCTTGAGGAATGAGCGGCATTGTGGTGATGTTCTCACAAGAAAGACATTCACGCCTGATGTGATTAGTCATAAGTCCAAGAAAAACAGAGGAGAACGGCAGCAGAGTCTGTATAAAGGAGAACACGAGGCAATCGTGTCGAGAGATGACTATATAGCCGTTCAGCACATGATCAATAATGCAAAATACGGCGGGAAGTCTATTCTGCCGGAGCTTCGAGTGATTGGATCTGGCGTTCTGAAAGGATTTGTCACGATTAGCCCTAAGTGGGCAGGTTTCAAGGTAGCCGATTATTTGCAGGCTTCTATGAGTGTCTACACGGACGATACCTATTACGGCCAGCCTGCAGAGGGTGACGCTACATTCGAGGTGGCAGCTGGAGATTTTGATTTGCGCGGCTTTGAAGTTACGAATTCATCTCTCTTTGATGCGAACAAAAGACCGTATGTCTTATTTCAGAGCAAACAAATCAAGTTCAGCACAGATTGCGTCAGGCAGTTCGGGAAGGACAACAAAGTTGAACTGCTGATCCATCCGGGATTGCGGAAGCTCGCTGTTCGTCGCGCCTCTAAGGATTCTCGCCAGTGCGTACAGTGGTCAAGACCTGACGATGGAAAATACTATGCCAAAGAGATACCGTGTACCGCATTTGGTGGAACCCTATTCGAACTGCTCGATTGGGAAACCGATTTTAAGTTCAGGGCCTATGGTAGACTCCTCCAAAACGAAGGGGATTCGGTGTTCCTATTTGATTTGAGTGAACCCGAGATTTTTATCCAGTCCTATCTCATGACGGGGACAGATTCTCCCATCAGCGGCAATGGTGAGCTTTCTCCGCTTTCCGTATCAGGAAAGCGTGTTCGGGCAGTTCCGAAGAAACTGGCAGACAGGTTTGGGAGTGACTTTTATTCTCACAGACTTACCTCATCTTCACCAGAATTACAAAGTGAAGATGCATGGAAGCTTTGGCTGGAAGGCCAACTCTTTGAAACCGGTGAGAAGCTTCGAGTGACTAAGTTTGATGAAATGCAGCGATTCATAGCTGAGCAATTAGCCCCCATAAAGCAGAAGGAAGAGGTGGATTTTAATGCCTGAAAAAAACGATATCCCAACCTTTCGGAATCTTGATGGAGTGTACTACCGTGTGATTCGTGATGGTATACATGTCAACCGATGCTTTTCTGATTTGTCCGAAGCCGAGCAGGATGAGATCATGGCAGAGTATAACGCGGAAAACTCAGACGGCTTTGTCGCTTTCTCAGCATGAGCCTACGCCAGATTGGAAATGCGCTGGATCTTGTCAGAGACGAATGAAAGGAGAGCAGAATGGAAGTAGAGAATCAGGTTTCTTTCATCTCACCGATGCTGCAGAATACTCAATTCGGCAATGTCGATGATGAAACTACCATTACCTTTAAGGAGGATGCGGACACGCCAATGACAATCGACGCATCGGCACCAGGCGATGTGATCGAACTTAGTGACGACTTCGATTTTGATGGGTATCAGGTGGTTCGTAGGGAGTTCTTCGCTCATACTTTCGAGCCGTCTATCACCTTCAACAATTACAAAGTTTATGTCAATACTGCTTGCTTGAACAAGTTTCCCCATGCAGACTGTGTCCAACTCTTGATCAATCGAGAGTCGCACATTCTTGCGCTACGCCCTTGCGCCGAGTCAGAGCGAGACGCATTCGCGTGGTGCAACACATCTGGTGGGAAGAGGAGGCCCCGTCAGGTGACGGGTAAGTTCTTCTTTGCAAAGCTCTTTGAGCTGATGGACTGGAATATTGATTACAGGTACAAGCTGATTGGCAAGGTCATCCATGCTAATGATGAGTATCTGATTGTATTCGACTTGAACGCCTCGAGATTTATCAGCGTATTGCAAAAGACGGAGGCAAGCCCAAGACTGCGCGTACACCTGTATTCCCAGCCGGTTGGAAGGATCAGTTCGGTTTGCCCTATCGTGAACACCAGAAATCTCTGCAGATCAATATCTTTGACGGATACGCGATTTATGGAATCAAGGATAGCACTGTATCCTCCACAGCATCCGTGGAAAATGTCACATCAGTCCATACCGCATATCAACCAGAGGTACCCGTGCAGGAGGGGAGTGTAAATGGGTAGTACGGATAACAGCGCGATCATGACCATTGACTTAAAGTGGAATCGCTTTCGCATACATAAGTCCACCCTGAACAAAATGGGGAATCCGCAATATGTTCAATTTCTGGTCAATCCAGAAGAAATGTTCATTGCTGTACTTGGCTCAGATCGGCCCCTCGCTGGTGGCACCTCCAACCGAGTGAAGTTGGTTCAAACATCACGCCATTATTCTATTGAGTTCTACAGTAATACACTCCTGTGTGCTTTGGTCAACATGATCGGTACTCTCGACTTCCAATACAGTTATCGTATGAGCGGAGAGGTGGATGTTGCAAACAGAGTAGCCTATTTCTCCATGAAAACCTTAAAGAAAAATGAAAGGAGACCTCCCAGCGATGGATAAAGGATTTGCGGTGTTGGAGATCGACCCGGAATTTAAGACGCTCATTCGACCTTTACGGAAAGATGAGTATCTTCAACTCGAAGTAAATCTTGCAGTAGACGGTTGCAGAGAGCCGATCATCACATGGAATAACATCATTGTTGATGGTCATAACCGTTACGAGATATGCAATCGACTTCACATTCCCTATGCTATACGAGAGATGCCATTTGAGAACCGAGAGCAAGCGATTGTCTGGATCTGCAGCAATCAGCTCGGCCGCCGAAATATCACGGAGGAAACCAGACGATATCTCATTGAAAGCAGTATGAACTTGAGAAAGTAGCGCGTAAGCATCCGCCCAACATCAATGGGTTCAACCAGTATAAGCGGAGAAACAAGGGTGAGCGAGGCGATACTTTTCGGCGCACAGCCCAGAAGTTCAGCGCTCAATACAATGTATCTACTGGATCTGTGCAGAAGTATGCGATCTTCAGTAAGGCATTAGACGTTGTTGGACAGGCAGACCCCGAACTTCCTGGCAAAGTGCTTTCTGGCACTTTCAAAATATCTCACGAGAACCTTGTGGCCCTTTCGAAAATGCCGCCGGAAGAGATTAGACGGATCGGTGCAAGACCCGAAGACCTACAGCACCCGTTCACCAGTTACAGTGACACGCGAAAAGAATTTGCTGATACAGATGAGGAGCCAGTCGAATCTATGCAGGAGACTTTACCACTTATCAAAATTCCCCCTATGCACGACCCGGATGCCGAAATCGCCGGTTTGACTCTGACCGTTCCGTCATGGGTCAGTTCCATCGAGCGAGCCAGAAACAATGCGGATATGAACGCTGCTTCAACGAGTGCAAAAAGCAACTTGAGGAGGCGCTGTTGTCACTACAGAAGAAGGTGTCCGAGATGCTCTCAGAAATCAGGGAGGTAGACTAATGCAAGACTTCAGCAGATTTGTTCCGAATGTCCACTTCGAGCAGATCCCGATCAAAAATCTCGTATCTAATCAGGAATACCAGCGGCCATTGTCTCAGGCTCAGGTTGAAAAAGCCATCGAGGATTTCGACCTGAACAAATCAACCCGGTAAAGGTGAGCCGCCGTGATGGTGTCAACTATGTCTTTAATGGTCAGCACACCATAGAGATCGTTGCCACTGTGTCTGGTTCAAGAGAGACTCCTGTTTGGTGCATGATTTATGACAGCTTAGATTACAAGAACGAAGCGGACATTTTTGCAAATCAGATGAAGCATGTGCGGCCGCTGAAGCCTTACGAGATATTCATGGCAAATATCGAAGCGGGAAATGAACAGCAACTTGTTATTAAGCGGCTGGTAGAATCCTATTCTCTTTCTATCGGGCCGACCAAAGCATATGGCATGATCTGTGCGGTTGCCACGCTGGAGCGGATCTACACCAAATATGGTTACCATGTGCTGACCGAACTTTGCGGCTCTGCGTTGGTACATGGGAGGGAGATATCGACTCTCTCGGTGCAAATGTATTAGCTGGTGTTGCGAGAATGGTCGTAGCATTTGGTGACCAGCTTCGTGACGAAACCTTTAAGGAGAGGGTTGGCTTCATGTCTGTTCGGCAGTTGTCTCGTATCGCTAAAGAGCGTGGAGCAGGGTCTCTTTGCTACGCCGAAGCTATGCTCGTTGCCTATAACCGAAAATGCAAATACACATTACGAATGACGAAGCTGCATTCAGGGAAGGTTGCGGTAGAAGATGATTTTGTAGAGGAAAATGAAGAACCGCTTGCAGATGATCCTGTTCTTGAATAATGAGCATCTGCGGATTGCTCTGTGGTTGATAACCGGCGAAAAAAAGATCTCCCTTGCTCGAAGGGAAATCTGATGGTGAATCAGGCTGTGCTATTGCCTGATTGGGGGGGGATTCTATGGAAGTAATCATTCATTTGCCGCGCTCAAAGGAAGGTCAGGAGGAACTTGCCAAGCGCGTTGCAACTGTCCATGCACAGTTGATTTATAATTACATCTCAAGGTTGGAATGTTCAACAGAGCAAAAGGTCGCCCTTCTCGATGCGATTCAGAAGAACATCCACGATGAAATAAAGAAAGAGAAAGAGGGATGATCCCTCAATCTCCTACGCTTAGACGGATTCTTCGACAAGGTAACCGCCACCGAAGATGATTTCCAGCTTGCCGCCAGGATAGACCTTAATCATTCCACCATCTGGCGGACAATGGAGTCATCATACTCCATGCACTTACTTTCTCGCTCGGCAATGATAGCTTGAATCTGCTCGAGGCGGTTCTGCTCACCGTTATCCTTGGCGGTGCTTTCCTGAATGGCTGCTATACGCTGCTTGAGGAGTTCTGCTTCCTGTGACAGTGTCATGAACTCGCTTTCATGGGCCTCGATGCCATCGCCGGAACTGACACTCTCATTGACAAGCGCCAGCATCTTATTGTTTAGGGCTTCGACCTTTCTCTCCAACATATCTACTTCTTCCGGATCTCCATTAAGGCCGAGGGCTTCGCTGATGGTCGCTCTCATAAGTGCCTTATAGGTGGCGTTATCCTGCTCGTTGAACTTGTTGACCGCTCGAACGATGGCTTCCTGCAGCTTGTCCTCAATGTCCACGGCAACCGGAAGCTGGAACGTCTTGCCGCCCAGCGCCTGCTTGAACAT
>ERZ791624.955-NODE-955-length-15964-cov-4.676912_pt1 | contig 15964 bp, 15 predicted proteins | sample MGYA00510058_ERZ791624 | MGnify/ENA primary metagenome ERZ791624 (study PRJEB30046, sample SAMN00715158) | human gut metagenome | study: EMG produced TPA metagenomics assembly of the A metagenome-wide association study of gut microbiota in type 2... | reverse complement strand
TTTCCCTACCGAGAAACATTTTACGCTTAGGACCTTACCTAATTAAAGGTAAGGTCATTTCATCGATTAACCAACAAGAATCATTTTAAGCACGAAGACGCAAAATAGTGCCGTCAGGGATTGCAGGACACTGATGAGCGGAATGGTCTTATAGGCAATGGATGTATCCATCTCGCTCGTTGTCGCCGTGACCCAGAAGAAGTCGTCGTTTGCATGAAAGACCATCATACCGCCAGCGGCGCAGGCGAGCATGGCTACGACGCGGCCCATGGGGGACGCAAAACCCAGTACATCGATAAGGGGAGTAATCATCGTAGCCGCTGTCACCATGGCAATGGTCGCAGAACCAACGCAGGTGCGGAAAATGAATCCTATGATGAACGGCGCAAGGATTCCAAGGGTAAGGCCAGAGAAAGAATCGGTCAGGATTTGCTGCATCGGGGATGCTTTGAGCACGCCGGAAAAAGCTCCGCCAGCACCGACGATGAGAACAATTTGGCCCGCTGTTTTGAGGGCGTCGGCGATGATCCCGTCAAATCCCCAAGCCTTATCATCTTCCGGGTAGATTTGATGGTAGCCAATTCCTGCAATGATAAGACCGCAGAGAAGTGCAACGGGTGGTGTCCCGAGAATATCAATGAAACTCATCAAAATACCTTCCCATTTTGACATAGTACCAATGGTCTTGAGCAACATGAGGAAAATCGGCAGCAGAATAGGCGTAAAGGCCATACCGGCACTGGGAAGGGTTTTCCCTTCTTCTGCGTCCACAACATCTTGAGGAAGATAATTGTATTTCTTCCCGGCAACAAGAGCCGCTGCATATCCAATCAGTGTTACAGGGATGGAAACCAATGCTCCGAATAGGATTACTTGTCCCAAATCAGCGTTCAAGATGCCTGCAACGGCAAGGGGACCCGGTGTAGGTGGGACAAACATATGAGTGGCGTGAAGCCCCATGCAAAGGGCAATGGCCATGGTTGTCATGGAAATCTTTGTATCTTTGGAGAGTCTTTTGGCAATAGGACTTAGGAGAACAAAGGCGGAATCGCAGAATACAGGGATGGAAACGAAGTAGCCCGTAATGGCAAGTCCAAGCGCTGCATGTTTTTTACCCGTAATTTTGAGGATGGTCTTAGCCATCGTTTCAGCGGCACCCGATTTTTCAAGGAGCGCTCCTGTAACGGTCCCGAGCGCGATGACAAGCCCAATATCCGCTACGGTTCCGCCAAGACCGCTGGCAAAGCCCTTCAGCATTTGTTCCATATTCATGCCGGAAATAATGGCAAAGACCGCACTTGTCGCAATGAGAGCAAAGAATGGATGGAGCTTCAGCTTGATGGTACAGAACACAAGAATCAAAACGGCTGCAATAAGACCGATGATGACGAGGTTCATGATGAGATTCTCCTTTCCTTACTTGAGGTGTGTTTCAAGATAGGCCTTGCGGATTTCAGGGGGAACAAGACGTCCGCCTGTAGCCCAGCAAATTTGGGTAGCGCCAGCCAGTTTTTCCTTTGTAAGTCCCTGTTTCTTACAATAAGTTTTCGATGCTTCGTAGGAAAGGAGGTTCGTCGGTCCCACAAAGGCGGCACAGCTTGAAGGTTCGATTTCGATGTTTTCCTGCCCGTGGAGGAGACGGAGGTAATCAAAGAGACGATAATCGTCAACCGTAAAGTCACCGGAAAGAAGATTGCTCATGATGCGCGTAACAAATCCAGAAGGGGCGGCGCAGGCAAGGCCGTCTGCTTCGGTCTGTCCACTGATGCCAAAGTCATGGACATTGGCTTTTTCAAAAAGCTGCGTTGCAACCCCAAGGAGCACGGAAGGACAGTTTGTAGGCTCTGTAAAGAAGCAATGAACATTGTCTTTGAAAAGACGTTTCAGACCATAAGCCACACCGCCAGGCGCTCCGCCAACACCAGCTGGAATATAGACGATGAGAGGGTGGTCTCCATCAACAGTAATGCCCGCTTCATCAAGCTGTTTTTTGAGGCGGTTGGCGGCTACTGCATAACCAAGGAATAGGTTGACCGACTTCTCATCGTCAACGAAATAGCTTTTTGGATCAAGGTCGGAAAGCTTCCGTCCTTCGGCTACCGCTTTGGAATAATCATCGGCATATTCGATAACTTCTACGCCTTTGCTGCGGAGCAGGTCTTTTTTCCATTGTTTGGCATCGGCTGACATATGGACCTTGACGGTAAAGCCAAGAGCAGCACTCATAATGCCAATGGAAAGACCTAAGTTGCCCGTTGAGCCGACTTGTACCGTATACTGCTTAAAGAAGGTTTTGACGTCTTCATCAGCAAGGCGGGCATAGGATTCATCCTTTTTCAATAGACCTGCTTCAAGGGCGAGGTCTTCGGCATGCTTTAGGACCTCATAGATACCGCCGCGGGCCTTGACCGATCCAGCAATGGCAAGGTGGCTGTCCATCTTGAGCATGAGGGTTCCCGGAATGTCAGCATGATAAGCCTCTTTTAACGCTTCCTGCATCTTGGGAATGCTGCGCAGGGGGGATTCAATCAGGCCATGCGTTTCTTTTGTTTCAGGGAAACACTTTTCAATAAAAGGCGCAAAGCGATCCAGTCTTGCCGCGGCATCGGCAATATCCTCGTCGGAAACAATAAGGTCGCAGACGCCTTTCGTTGTTTCGAAGGGGAGATAAAGCGGGTTAATGAAAACCGTTTCCTTTTTCTCAGATACTTGTTTAACCGTTTGGTCTTTTTTGATCCAATCTGCAGCGTTCATAATAACCTCCTTAATTTATACAGCAAGAAAAATCAGATAACTAATATTTAACACTGTTCAGAATATTTGTCAAGTAAGATTTAACATGTTAAATAAAATGAATGGAATATATAAGTTTAATTATTATAATAATTAAACTTATATATGTGCAAAATTAAAAACTTAATAATTCTAAGACTAAAAATCAGAATTATCAGTTTGATTCTACGGATAAAAAATGTTTACAATTTATATATCTAGAAACTACGTTCGTAGGATAACTCACAAGTGCAAATTAAAGGCACATTATGAGTATTAGAAGTGAAACTTATTGAGAGATTAATAATTAATATTTCACAACTATCAGATAAAATTGATAGGATTATCCCGAGAATTGTAATACTAAATGGGATGGTGAATGAAGATGAAGTCTCCAGTTGTAACTAAAATGGAAGTTATTCCTGTTGCTGGTTATGATAGTATGCTCATGTCACTCAGCGGTGCCCATGCCCCTTGGTTTACGCGCAACCTTGTGATTTTGACAGACAACTTGGGACATCAAGGCATTGGAGAAATTCATGGCGGGGATTACACATGTAAATCCCTGCGGGCTTGCATTCCTTTTGTGGAGGGAAAGGAAATCAGTTACTATCGGAAGATTCTGCAGACTATTCATCGGAATGCAAAAAAAGACGCCGGTGACGATGGGGAAGGCATCCAGAACTTGGATCTTTCCAAACTCAAGTACGTTGTCCGGGCTGAGTGGGCCATAGAATGTGCCCTGCTGGACCTTTTGGGGCAATTCATGGAAGTACCTATGTGTGAGCTCTTGGGAGAAGGGAAACAGCGTAATAGGGTAGAGATGCTGGGCTACCTGTTCTATGTCAGTGACAAGCAGAAGGCCGCTGAGCTGCCTTACATTGACGAATCGGACAGTGATGATGAGTGGTTCCAGTTAAGACGGCAAGAAATGCTGACGCCTGAAAAAATTGTTCATCAGGCGCAAGTTCTTCAACGAAAATATGGATTTAGGAATTTTAAGCTTAAAGGGGGTGTCCTTAGAGGCGAAAGTGAAATGACAGCTGTTAGGGCGCTTAAAGAAACATTCCCGTCCGCTCGCATCAATATCGATCCCAATGGGGCGTGGCGTCTTGAGGAAGCAGTGAAACTTTGTCAGTCCATGCAGGGAATTCTGACCTATATTGAAGACCCCTGCGGACCGCAGGATGGATTTTCAGGAAGGGAAATCATGACGGAATTCAAGAATGCCGTTCCTCTTCAGGTGGCAACCAATATGATTGCAACCGATTGGCGTCAATTCTATCATGCCATTATGCATCATTCCGTCGATATCGTTCTTGCCGATCCACACTTCTGGGGGTTTGAAGGAACCATTCGGATGGCTCAGATTCTTCATGATTGGGGCCTTACGTGGGGCAGTCATTCGAACAACCATTTTGACATCACCTTGGCCGCTTTTGCCCAAGTGGGCGCTGCGGCGCCTGGCGACCCGGCACCCCTTGATACGCACTGGGTTTGGCAGGATGGACAGGACTTGCTCCTTGATGCCCCTAAAATCAAGGATGGATTCATCACAGTACCCGAAGGGCCTGGCCTTGGCGTTCATTTGAACAGGAAACGAGTAGAAAAAGCTCATGCCCTTTATAACCGGCTCCCCTACCATGACCGTAATGATGTGATTGGAATGCAGTACTTGATTCCTGGATGGAAGTTTAACAGTAAGATGCCTGCGTTAATCAGGTAAAAGGTAAAATAGGAGGTTGTAGTCATGAAAAAAAGTTTGATTAAATTGTCGCTCGCAGTACTCACCTTAACCGCTGTTTTCTCACTTGCTGGATGCGGAAAGAGTTCCTCTAAGTATCCTTCAAAAGATATCCAATTCTATGTAAGTGCTGATGCCGGCGGTGGCACCGATGCAATTAGTCGAAAAGTTACACAGCTCATTGAAAAAGATAAGAAGGCTAAGTTCTATTTGGTTAATAAACCTGGTGTAATGGACTCTGTAGGCCCTCAGCTTGTTATGAATGCTGACGCAAATGGTTACAACATTGGTAACGTGAACTACAGTAATGCTGTAACTGCTCAGTACCAGCAAATTGTTGAAGGCTACAACATTGATAAGTTGCGTTTTGTATGCTTAGTAACTCAGGAAGCAGATGCTTTGATGGTTAGCAAAAATGCACCGTTCCAAGATTTCAAAGGAATGATTGACTATGCAAAAGCCCATCCTGGCGAAGTCCGAGTAGCGGATCAGGGAATTGGGTCTCGTGTTTATCTTGTCTTGAATATGTTGGAACATAAATATGGAATCAAATTCAACAAAATTTCCTATCAGAACTCTGCTCCTCAGCGCGAAGCTATCCTCAATGGTGAAGTAGATATGGCAATCACATCCTTGGGTGACTTTGCTTCTCTCCTTGCATCTGGCGATTGCAAGGGTATCGTGGAATTCAGCTCTCAGCGGAACCAGACTTACCCTGATGTTCCTACCGCCTTGGAACTCGGTATGGATAAATCCTTCCTCTCTGGTTCCTTCCTCGCCATTGTTGTTCCGAAGAAGACATCTGATGAAGTTGTAAACTATCTCAATGATGCTTTTAAAGAAGCCGTTGAAAGCAATGACTTCAAAGAATGGACCAAGACGGTTGGTGTTACGGCTCACTACATGGGACCAAAAGAAGTTGAAGCATACGTAAAAGATATGCAGAAGAAAGACTTTAAGGCTTTGGATGAACTGAAAGCACAGGGAATTTTGAAATAATAGTTTAAAATGTGATGAAACAGAGTCCCTATGGTTTAAGAACTTCTGCTATAGGGACTTTTGTTCTAGAAGGAGAAAATGATGAAGAAGTATGCAAATCAAGAAGTCATAACTCCGGTTATTATTTTATTGTTTCTATTTTACTATTTAAGCGAAACCTTAAAATTATCGTCTCCGATTGTCAATAATGTCCCTCAGGAAAGCTTCTTTCCTTATATTATTTTAGTTGTTGGGTTTGGGGCTGCAATCAGTCTTTTGATTTCAGGTATCCGTAAATCCAGTAAATATGATACAGAAATGCCGGAAGTTGAAGGAAATTCTGAAGAGAAGGCTCAGGAAACAAAAAAGAAGAACGTGAAACCGGTTCTTGCTATATTGGCAACTGCCATTTTTGTATTTATTTTCAGTGAGTTTGGTTTCTGGTGCGCTTCTCCGCTGTATGTTTTTGTTATGCAAATCCTCTATGATGATAAACCGCAGCATCTTTTGAAGAAAATTTTGCTGTCCCTTATTATTTGTGGAATCGTTTATTCACTGTATACCTACGGGTTTGATGTTAACTTCCCAGATATTTGGAGGTAATCATGGGTGAACAACTTTTAGCTGCAGTTCTGCAAACTTTTCAACCCATAAGTCTTTTGTATTTATGTGTTGGCTTTTTCGTTGGTGTAATTTTTGGGTCGCTTCCTGGCCTTACCTCGACTCTTGCAATTGTTCTTCTACTGCCAATGACATATAATATGCCATTGTCCCAAGCACTCATCATGTGTATGGGCGTATATATGGCAGGCATTTACTCAGGTTGCATTACCGCTATCACCATTAATATTCCGGGTACCCCAGGTGCCGTTATGACGAGTATCGAAGGCTACCAGATGATGAAGCAAGGAGATGGAGCGCGTGCAATTGGTCATGCAACCATCGGTTCGGCAATTGGTGGGAGTTTAGGTGCCCTGATGCTTATGTTTCTTTCACCGGCAGCTGTTCGCTTGGCTATGATGATCAGAACACCCGGTAAGTTTTCCTTGATTTTGTTTGCTCTGGTTGTTGTCGTCATGATTAGTGAAGATAAGCGTAAAGGTATTATCACACTGATCTTTGGACTTATCTGTGCGACTGTTGGTGCTGATAAATTGAAGACTGTTTCTCGTTTTACATTTGGATTTTCCCAATTGATTGAAGGCATGGATACAGTCACCTTGATTGTAGGATGTTTTGCAATATCTGAAATAATTTCTCAGACATTGGTAAGTAATGCCGAATACTTAAAACTCGGGGAAGCCGCAAATAAAGTGAAGTTTGGACGAAAGGATTTCTTTCCACCACTTTCAGAATTTAAGGAAGTTGGGATTCTGAACTATATTAAATATACACTTATTGGATTTTTTATCGGTGTTCTGCCGGGTGCAGGTGCTTCTATGGCAAGCTTTGTATCTTATGCCGTTGCAAAAGGATCAAGTAAGTTTAAAGAAAAATTTGGTAAGGGATATTTTGGTGGGATTGTAGCTCCTGAAACTGCCAATAATGCTGTTTGTGGCGGCGCATTGGTACCTCTTCTGACGCTTGGAATCCCTGGCGATGGGACAACGGCTGTTATCTTGGGCGTATTTCTTGTCTACGGGATTGTTCCAGGCCCTAATCTTTTAATCAATCGATTTGGGGAATTGGCTCCAATGTTTGTAGCACTGTTTGTCTCTGCTGCGGTTCTCTTACCAATTTCCTTGTACTTGTTTGGCTCCTACTATATCAAGATTGTAAGAATCAATCGGTTGATTCTCTACAGCACAATTGCGCTGACTGCTATCTTGGGAGTATTTGCGGCTACGACGTCTGCGTTCCAAATGGGAATTGCACTTTTTGTTGGTGTGCTGATGTACTACTTAAAACAACAAAAATATCCGGCAGTTCCATTTATCCTTGGGGTCATCCTTGGACCTATGTTTGAACAATATTTGCGTACCACCCTCACCATTGGCAAAATGAATGCAAGCGTATTTGTTACGGAAATGGATTCCTTGGCTTTCCTTATCTTAACCGTTTTGTTTGCTGTTGTTCTGCCTATCCTTAATCGTAAGAGTGATGCTGCTGAAGCTTCGGCTGTGAGTGAAGCCAATAAAAAATAACTAGGAGGTACTCAAATGAAGGTATTTATTCCGCAAAGTGTGTCTGAAGAAGGAATCAATTTACTTAAGGAACATGGCTATAAAATCGTAACTGGCAATGGATGGACTGAAGAAGATCTGATTGAAGGAATAAAAGATTGCGATGCTGCTTTGATTCGTACAGCCCCTTATTCTAAAAAAGTAATCGAAGCTGCCCCTAAATTAAAAATCATTGCTCGTCATGGTGTCGGCTTTGACAATGTCGATATCAATGCTGCAGCTGAACGTGGTGTTTGGGTAACCAATACTCCAAGGGCGCTTTCCGAATCTGTAGCTGAGTTTACCTTAGCGTTGCTTCTTACAAGTGGGAAAAATATCGTTCAATGCAGCAATGCTATGAGAAATGGTGACTATAAATTCAAGAATGATCACAAAGGTGTTGATATTTCTGGAAAAACCTTGGGAATTCTTGGCTTTGGTCGAATTGGGAGTGTTGTTGCAGAAAAAGCTCATTTTGGATTGAATATGAATATTGTTGCCTATGATCCTTTTGTCTCTCAAGATAAAGCACCAGATTATGTGAAGATGGTTAGCTGGGATGAGGTATTCAAACAGGGTGACTTTGTTAGTATTCATATTCCAGGCGGTGAAAAAAATCGGGATGCTATCGGTGAAAAAGAATTTAACTTAATGAAACCCAATGCAATCCTTTTAAATGTTGCACGTGGCGAAGTCTTGGATGAGGTGGCTCTTGATAAAGCACTCAAAGAGAACAAGTTCCGTTGCGCTGTTTTGGATGTTCAAAAACAAGAACCGACACCTTCTGATTGGGCTTTGTTTAAAAATGAAAAAGTGATTGCAACTCCCCATATGGCTTCTAATACTGTTGAATGCATGGGAAGAATGTCATTGCATGCCGCTCAGCAAATCGTAAAAGTACTCTCTGGTGAGAAGCCTGATTGGCCTGTTAACCAGCCAAAGAATAAGTAAAAATTCTCTAATGGAAGGCCTATCATTATTTATAGGCCTTCCATTGCTTTATGCAGGAGGACTTAGATATGAAAATCTCTACTGTTGCGTTAATAGGCCCAGGAGCAATTGGCAGCTATTTTATTTGGTCATTGGCTCCTTTCCTAAAAGAAAACTTTATTGTGATTGCTGAGGGAAAGAGAAAAGAACGATTAGAGAAGAATGGTATCTCCATCAATGGAGAGATCTTCCATCCAACGGTTAAAAGTGTCAAAGAGGTTGGAACTGTTGATCTAGTCATTGCTTCTGTTAAATATGGAAATTTAAAAGATATATTGCCTGATATTGCAAGCTTGACCGGAAAAAATACAATCGTATTCAGCCCCATGAATGGTGTGAATAGTGAAGAAATCATAGGCGATAAAATTGGAAAGGATCATATCATTCATTCCCTGATTAGAATTCCTTCACATAGGACCGCTCAAAAAGATGGCCCTGATGAGATTAAGTTTACAATACCAACTGGTATAATGGGGCTCTATATAGGTAAAGCGGAACAATTGGAATCTTCTTGTAACCAGATAGAGGCACTCAGGAATTTATTCGACCAATCTAAAATTCATTACCACATTAGTCAAACAATAGTTAGTGACATATGGTCGAAATTTTATTTAAATATTGGACAAAATATTCCTCAGGCTATTGTGGGCTGTGGTGCTGGTGCCTATGAAGATTCAGAACATGTAAGGTGGATACGGAGTCAACTTCAATCAGAGCTAAAACTAATTGCCAGTGCTAAGAGTATTTCTTTGAATCAAGATATTATTCAAAATAAGATAAAATCGAATAAATCGTTGATTAATCCATCTGCCAGACATTCGACACTTCAAGATCTCGATGCCCATCGTCATACTGAAATTGATATGTTATGTGGATACATCTCTGAACAAGGGAAACAGCTCAATATTCCAACGCCATATAACGATTTTGCATATCATGTTATTAAGGCTCTTGAAGAGAAAAATGATGGAAAATTTGACTATTGAATTTCATTAAATCGAGGGGAATCAGGGAATGCATAAACTGTTTCCTGAAAGAGAAGGGTAATAGATATGGAAACACGTCACCTAGAATATGTTCTGAGTATTGCAAAGTGGAAAAATATGACGAAAGCTGCAGAGGAATTATATGTCTCCCAATCGTCATTAAGTCAGTATATTTCGAAATTGGAACAGGAATTGGGAACGCCTTTATTTGTTAGAGCGTACAACCAACTTGTTTTGACAGAAGCAGGAAAAATGTATGTTAGAGCAGCATCAGAGGTGGTCTCAATCAAAAAGAATCTTTATCAAAATATCCATGCTCTCTTAGGGAAAAGTCATATTTCATTGGGAATTACATCTCAGCTTGGACTTAAGATGCTTACGACTGTAATCCCAAAGATAAAGGCACAATATCCTCAGGTAATAATAGAAATAACAGAAGGAAATGCATCAACCATTACAAAAATGATTCAAGAAGAAAATATTGACTGTGCTGTTATGGCTGTTATGGGAACAGAAAATTTTTCCCCAAGTGATGTAACTATTCTGGGAGAGGAAACGCTCTTGTTAGCAATCCCTAAAAATCATGATTTTGCAAAGAAGTATACGGGGGATAGTGTATCTTGGAATGCAATCTTTGAAGATTTGAAGGATGCCAATTTTCTTTTGAGTAAAAAGGGGTCTTCTATACGGACAATCATTGATTATGTTTTTACTGCTCATGATTTCCAACCCAATACAATGTTCCAAACAAATAGTATTCTAACTACGAGAGCGATGGTTGGAATGGGAATCGGTGTGACTTTTATTGGTAAATCCTGCGTAAGTGATGAGGATAAAATAAAATATTATAGGCTGAATCCACATGCTGTTCGGCAAATTGCTTTCGTACAAAGAAAAAATTGGGTCCTTCATGATCCTGAACAAACATTAAAAAATTCTATCAAGAATTATTTCTACCAGAAAACTATACAGTCGTTAATTCGTGGAGATGAAGAATACTTGGAAGGGACAGATAGCTATGGATTTAGGGTTAAAAAATAAAAGTGTGGTAATTACAGGCGGCGGCAGTGGAATTGGAAAATCCCTTGCTCTGGAATTTTTGAAGGAAGGGTGCAGGGTTGCTATTTGCGGACGCAGTTTAACAAAACTGCAAAATGCAAAAGAAGAATTTTTGTCGCTGGGATATGAGGTGTTGATTCAATCCGTCGATATAAAGGATTTTGATGCACTCGAAAGTTTTGCTGACAGTGTTGAAACCCAATATGGTTCCATTGATATATGGGTGAACAATGCCGGCAGCAATCAGATCAAAAGCCTCATGGAATATGATGTCAATGAATTTCAGAAAATGACGGAAATTTTGTTTGTCGCTGTCTTTTCTGGATGTCGGATTGCTGCTGATCATATGATGAAGCACGGAAGCGGTGTTATTTTAAACGCATCGTCCTTTTCTGCGCTGATTCCTAATGCAGGACGGGCTCCTTACAGTGCATGTAAAGCGGCTGTATCTTCTCTGACGCGCACCTTCGCGGCCGAACTTGCTCCGCATCATATTCGAGTCCTTTCTTATGTGCCAGGCCTTATTGCAACCGAGATTTCTCGGAAAAATATTGAGAAGAATGGCAAGGCACTTATGAGTGCTATCCCGATGCAGCGGTTTGGCACTCCGGAAGATATTGCAAAAGTGATGGTCTTTATGGCCTCTGATTGTGCAGGCTATGTAAATGGAGTCGATGTAGAGATTACAGGCGGTAAGTTCTGTGTCCAAAATCCCTTGTATTCTTTCGAAAAATAGGCTCTTAAGAAAAAACTTCTTGGGGTACATTTCCCAAGAAGTTTTTCGATTTTGATATATTTTTATGAGATATGGTTAGGTCTTTGGAGAAAATTTATGGAACAATACGATGTCATTGTCATTGGTGTTGGTGTTGTGGGAAGTGCCATTGCAAGGGAGCTATCCCGATATGAACTAAAAACAGCCGTTCTTGAAAAGGAACTGGATGTGGCAACAGGAAACTCCAGCCGCAATACGGGCATGCTTCACGGTGGGTTTACGTATAAACTGGGAACGCTGCGGGCCCAGTGTTCCGTAGAAGGCAATCAGGAGGTAACGTACAATAAGTTTCGCAAATTCAAATTCATATAAAAATAGACATAGTCCATTGCCGTCGGTAAAATTAAGTTGCCACACAAAACCCGCCGAGGAGGTTATAGCTATGTCTGATAACATTATACAACTCAATGAGGATCTCATAAAGAACAATCTCAAAGATCTAGTACGCAGTAGCGTCGAAGAGACCCTTAATGCTCTGCTCAATCATGAGACTGACGAACTCGTCAACGCAGAAAAGTATGAGCGTTCCGGTGACAGAAAGGGCTACCGCTCTGTTCTCTCTGGTCTCCTTTAAATTTCTGGGAAGATTCATCAGAAAATCTAAATCATACAAGAATATTCTGTCATCTCTTTATGTTATACTTTGAGGGAAAGGAATGCTTAGGAGGTGCCATGATGGATGCGCTAAAGAAAATGCTCGATGAATACAGGATCCCTCCTGTTATCGAGATCAAAACAAAATTTGATGAGACTCGTCTGCCTAAGGTAGAAGAGGTCCTTTTAGCGCGCCTTCAAGAGAAAAAACTCCCCATACGTCCAGGCGCTCGAATCGCTATTACAGGCGGAAGTCGCGGCATTGCGGATTATCCTGCCGTGATGAGGGCTGCGGTCCGTTATATCAAGGCGTGTGGGGCTGTCCCCTTTATTGTTCCGTCTATGGGGAGCCATGGCGGGGCAACCGCGGAAGGACAGGTTGAGGTCTTAAGGCATCTTGGCATTACGGAAGAGACTGTGGGTGCCCCAATTTATTCGAGTATGGATGTCGTTGAAATCGCCCGAACGGAGCTGGGACTTCCTGTTTATTTGGATCGGATTGCGTCAGAGGCAGATGGCATCTTGCTGCTTAATCGGGTAAAGACTCATACTTCCATTTATGGTGCTTATCAGAGTGGTCTTGTCAAAATGATGGCCATAGGACTGGCTAAACATAAGGGAGCAGCGATGACCCATAGCCTTGGCACGGATTATCTGAACGATAACATGGCAAGGGTTGGGCTTCTGGCCCTCAAAACCGCTAAAGTTGTTGGCGGGATTGCAGTCATAGAAAATGGTTATGATGAACTCGCCGATGTCTATGCCCTCAGAAAAGAAGAAATCCCAACAGAAGAACCCAAAATCCTGGAACGGGCCAAGAAAATGGTCCCGCGCATTCCCTTTGACGCGATGGACGTGTTGATTTGCTGTGAGCTAGGGAAAAATATATCGGGGACCGGGATGGACCCTGCAATTGTGGGAAGACCCATCAATAATCGGCCCAATGTTGGACCTGATGTGACGGAGCTGGGTATTCTCTCCATTACGCCTCAATCCGAAGGCAATGGCAATGGAATCGGTATGGGAAACTTTATTTCCCGACGCGTTCGGGATGAACTTGATGAAGCCATGACAGTCATTAATGCCCTGACGGGAATGAAGCCCTTTACGGCCATGATCCCGCCGACGATGGAAACGGACGAACTTGTTTTTAAAGCCTGTATCAAGGCCGCAGGAAGAATTGCCCTGGAAGATCTTCGAATGGCGATTATCCGCAATACAGGGAACCTCGAACGAATCTGGGTATCAAAAGCCCTTGCAAAAGAACTTGACCCAGAGCGAGGGTCCTTGGTAGGGAATTATTTTCCTGTTCCTTTTGAAGATAATGGTGCTCTCAAACACTTTTGGAAAAACTAAGAGATTACTTTACATGAAAGTATTGGATAACAAAAAGATGGAAACAATAGTATGTGAAATGCTGTTGCTTCCATCTTTTTTGTTGTTACTTTTTTGATTCGCGTACAAATTTTTTCGGTGACATTCCAATTTTATTGGTAAAGGTTCGAATGAAATGCGGATAGCTCCTAAATCCTACCGCGGCTGCTACATCCCGTACCATCATGGTATTTTCTTTCAAGAGAACACAAGCTTTTTGCAGACGGAGCATAGTCATATAGTCGCCAATGGAAATTCCCGTATGGTCCTTGAAAATCTTGCAGAGACGGGATTTGCTGACATAAAGGTGGGCGGCGATATCGTCAAGATGGATGGACTCCAGGTAATGGGCCGAAATATAGGTGATGGTATCCATAATGGTGCGGTCGCGCGTTTCGATTTCGGTTGTTTCGTCTGTCTTGCAATCGTGCAGTTTCCTTGCCACAGCAAGCAGGAATTTTTCTAGCAAAAGGGTGCGATAGATATCTTCCCCAAATTGGGGTTGTACAGGAGCAATTAAGTCCTCCATAAGACTCGAAAATTTAATGAGGTCATGTTGAGAAAGCATGATATGGTGGGGAACATTTTCAAATAGCTTTTTTAGATTGGTTTCCGATGTTGACATTTTTTCAAGGAAACTAACAGGAAAGCGTAAAGCATAACGATCTGTATGATCCTTGACTGAACTGAATAAATAATGGATCTCAAAGGGCCGGATGATGATCAGACTGCCCGTTTCGAGGGGATAACGGGTATCTTGGACCAGAAAGCTGCCATTATGATTCAGACTGAGATAAATTTCCATTTCATCATGGAGCTGTGGAACGGAATAAACGATAGAGGATCCAAAATAGGCATAATAAGGAAGCTTACCCAAGAAAATCGCCTTCTTTAATTTGCATTTATTCTTGCCTTTAAGATGAATATTAACAAATTAAATCAATATAATCAATATAAATTGACTAGAACTTAAATATTCCCTAGGATGAAAGAGGAGATTGTGATCACAACTGCAGAAAACTGAATATTACGAGTCCTTTGAATTTTTACAGAGACATATTGAAGGAGGCGCAAATATGTCCGAGACTACACTATGCATTGTAATTGTCGCAGTTACGATGGTCTTATTCATCACGAGGGCGTTCCCTATGGCGGTCACGGCCGTCCTTTGCTCACTGGCAATGGGAATCATGCTCCCCAGTGTCAAGTTATCTGCCATCTATTCGGGATTTGGCAGTGCTCCTGTCTGTATGATTGCCGGGATGATGATTGTTGGAGACGCTATTTTTCAAACTGGCGTGGCTCAAAAGATGGGGGTTGCCATTGGAAAACTAAGGATTGTGCAGAATGAAAGGATTTTTACTGTTGTTGTGGTGACCATCTGTACCTTCATGTCTGCTTTCATGAGTGATTCTGGATGCATTGCCATGTGGATGCCCATCATAGCAGCGGTTGCGGCTGGTTCGAGAGGAAAAATCCGTTCCAAGATGGTCATTATGCCCGCCGGAATTGCCTGCATTGTTGGTGGAGCAACGACCCTTGTTGGGTCAACTTCACAGAATACAGCCAACAGTTTCCTGATGCAGACAGCAGGGTATGAGATGGGAATGGGGGTTTTTGATGTTACACGCATCATGTGGATCGTTGATATTGTCATGGTCCTTTACTTTGCAACGATTGGGTATACCATCACTAAAAAGACCCCAAAGCCAGGGTCCCCTCATTTTGATGATGGAAACCAATATGCAGCGGCACCCTGTGATGAACTCGATGGGGTAGGGATTCCTCAGGTTCCTAAGAAAAAGCAAGTTATCTCGGTCTTTACGTTGGGAATTTGCATTGTGGGATTTATCCTTTGTGGTTTCAGGCCCTTCAGTGCCTATTTGAATATTGCAAATGTTGCGCTGATCGGTGCGACGATCCTTTTTATGACCAAAACGATTTCTTTTGAGAAAACCTTGCATGAACTCAATTGGGGTGTCCTTCTGACCGTCGGCGCCATTACCACTTTGGGAACGGGATTGGAAAAGACCGGAGCAGGAGAGCTGATTGCCAGCAGCATCCTTGATTTTTTCGGAGGCGAACATGCTTCCTTGACGGTCATCCTTTGCGTGATGTTTGTCTTAGGAAGTTTCTTGACCCTGTTTATGCAGAATGTCTCGGTTTCAGCGATGCTTGCACCTATTTATATCCCTTTGGCACTGAAGATGGGACTCAGCCCTGTTCCTTTTATCATCCTCATTGCTGTGGCATCTAATATGGCCATTGCAACGCCGATTGGGACGCCTGTAAATATGCAGATTCTCCCTGCCGGATATAAATTTAGTGATTACGTTAAAATTGGGGGGCCCTTATGGCTGTTATTCATGATTGTGGTTTGCCTAACAGCGCCTTCCCTGCTATTTTAGAAAGGACCCTTGAATAAGGAGGAAAAAGAAGAATGGAACAATACGATGTCATTGTCATTGGTGCTGGTGTCGTGGGAAGCGCCATTGCAAGGGAGCTATCCCGATATGAACTAAAAACAGTC
>ERZ791624.952-NODE-952-length-15983-cov-1.814164_pt1 | contig 15983 bp, 14 predicted proteins | sample MGYA00510058_ERZ791624 | MGnify/ENA primary metagenome ERZ791624 (study PRJEB30046, sample SAMN00715158) | human gut metagenome | study: EMG produced TPA metagenomics assembly of the A metagenome-wide association study of gut microbiota in type 2... | reverse complement strand
TTCTGGATGCCCTCCAGCAATTCATCATACGTTTCAAAGGCTGGCAGCTGCGGATAATCCTTTCGGATCTGATCGGTCGTGCGGAATAAAAATCCTGCCTTGCTTGCCTTGATCATTGCAAGATCATTAAACGAATCCCCGGACGCAATGGTATCAAAGCCAATAGACTGGAGCGCCCTGACTGTATTCAGCTTGGAATCCGGAATCCGCATCCGGAATCCTGTAATCATTCCATCCGGAGCCACCTCGAGCGTGTTGCAGAACAGTGTCGGCCATCCAAGTTTCTCCATCAACGGTGATGCGAACTGAGTGAATGTATCACTGATGATGATCACCTGTGTCTGCGCGCGAAGTCTGTCTAGAAATTCTCTAGCTCCCGGAAGCGGCTCAATCGTTGCAATTGTATCCTGGATCTGTCTGAGTCCCAATCCATGTTCGCGGAGAATACCCAGCCTCCACTGCATCAGCTTATTATAATCTGGTTCGTCACGAGTCGTGCGCTTCAGCTCGGGAATTCCACTCGCCTGAGCGAATGCAATCCATATTTCCGGTACAAGTACTCCTTCAAGGTCCAGGCAAACGATATTCATGTCACTTCTCCTCCTGAAATCTGTCAACTGTCTGACTATTCTGCGCCGAGAATTCTCAACGACTTCACCCCGTCCATCGCATCGATCTGATCCATCATCTCCGTTACGTCCCCGGTCTCAGGCATCACCTGAACACTGATCGAGGTCGAGGCCATTCCCGATACCGGGATAGACTGATGAATTGTCAGAATGTTTGCACGTGACCTGGCGACAATCATCAGCACATCGCTCAGAAGCCCCGGCTCATCCCGCATTTCGATAAGAAATGTGATTGTCTTTCCCCTTACATTCTCATGAAATTCAAATATGTCATCCTTATATTTGTAAAAGGAACTTCTTGAGATTCCGACTTGATCGGTTGCTTCAATCACTGAAGGTGGATTCTTTCCCTCCAGAAGTCTTTTCACCTCCACAACCTTCAATAAAACCTCCGGAATCGCATTCTGTGTCACGACATAATACTTTTTCTGCTCATTCTGCATCTTCAGAAACTTCTTCCGCCTCCGCCTGCTGAATAGCCGCCTGATGTTGTGTGCGTTGACGTTGTCCCGCCGCCGGATGACCCTCCTCCGCTTTCATTTCTGGGAATTCGTCTTGATGTTATAAACTGGTTTACAAGCCTGTCATCCCGCCTTTTCAATGTAAGCCCGACCTGGTCTCTCTCCGAAAATCCATCCCCCGAAACACCTTTCATCGAATAAGCGCCTTTCACAGAAGCAAAAAACGCCAGAAAACCGGCTGCCCCCGCCAGAAGGGATATCAGGATCTTGACCGGGGTAACGGTCTTCGGCTTGTGGTAAACGGTCACCTCACCTGTATCCCGGTTTATGATCCGTGTTCCGTCCTGGATCCCCTTATTGTAATAACGGCCTGTGTCCTTCAGCATGCTTTTGAATGTTTTGTCGTATTCTCCCTCGCTGACATACTCATACGCATGATCCAGAAGTGTATCGACTCTTGCATCTGTCAGATAATACTGCAGACCGCCATAGGTTGCAATGTAGATCTGACGGTTATCCATGTCAATGACATAGCTGGCTCCGCTTGCTGTTTCCGGGCCATCATCTGTCAGGGACTCAAAGTACGCCTCCGCAAACTGCTGCGTTGTCTTTCCTTCTGTCTGATTCGTTGTGACAAGCCGAAATTCATATCCGGTCTTCTGGGAGAGCTCAGCAGCCTGCTGCAGCAGTTCTGCCTCTTCCTCTTCCGTAAGCAGCTGTGCGCGGTCTTCCACACTGGCCAGCCTGCTGCCGGATGCATAAATCAGTCCTGTGTTGTTCTCTGACTCTGCTCCGAATGCACGCTGACTGCATGCTCCCGAAATTCCCAGGACTGCTGCAGCCAATAGCAGAAAAAATCCCGTCACCAGCCTGGAAACGCTGTCTTCTCTGTTTTTTCTGATATTCATAGGCATTCCTCCTCACATCAGAAAATATAACAGTGCCAGGACAATCACAAACAGGCTCCCTCCAAGCACCCCCGCAAAAGCCGACAGCTTCACAACATCGACTGGAAGCCTGCCATGAATTTCCCCTGTCTGGCCATTCATAGCAAAGTAATACTTTGCTCCGTCCAGTGCCTTGTATGTCAGCAGCCAGACCGGAAGAAGCATGTATGCATATTGCTCCGACTCTATGCTGAAGGACGATTGTTTTCCAGTGACAACTGAATATTCCTCCATCGTCCTCTCCAGAGCATGCTCTGCATATCGTTTTGCCCTGTCCTGCATCTCTTTTGCGATCTGTTCCGACTCGATGTCCCGCTTCTGGGCAACAAATCCCTGCAGATAGCCAATGGTAAATGGCTTTGCCTCTCCAAGCCGGAATGGCATAACCGCATTGATCAGATTTTTATCACTTTCCTGAAGTGCATTTCTGGACAGATTCTGAATGTCAATCTGTCCACCTCTCTCCACATGGAATACCCTGGTTTCTGTGTATTCCATGTCGCCTGTCACCCATGTCCGAATTCGGTTTGCAGCTGCACTCATCTGTCCGTCAACGGAAGCATGATATACCCAGAACGGATAATACACGCCTGACAGCTTCTCAACCTGGTCTTTTGTGAAAAAAGCCTTCGGCACGAAGCGTTTATGACGGACATAGTCCAGAAAAATCTCCTCCGCTTTCTTTTTATCGTACTTGAATGGGATCAGTCTGTCCGGCAGATATTTCCCCGACAGCTTCCCTTCCAGAACGATCGGATTGTGGCAATAATAGCAGAAGGTCGCAGCGGTTGTCTCATCCGTGATCACGGTTGCACCGCAGCTCGGGCAGGTATACAGAACTGCCCCCGTCTGGCCCTCATTCTTTCCTTCAGTGGATGGCTCTTTCTCCTTCTGTCCGAGATATGCGGCTTCCTCTTCTGAAACTGTTTGATCTCCTGCCTGCTGCGGTGTCAGCTTTTCCAATTCCTCCTGGGTAAACTCTGACAGACAGAAATCGCACTTGAACTTCTGCAGCTTCGGATCAAACCTCAGTCCACCGCCGCAATTGGGACACTTATATGTAATCGTTGCCATACAAGCACTCCTTCTTCCGGTTCATCCCGGCCGCCTCATCCTTTCAGTTACTCCGGTTTTTTCGTTCCGCACTCCGTGCAGAACTTTCCGGCATTCAGATGCCCGCAGTTTGGGCAGAACCATTCTCCTGGCTGCTTGGCACGAGCTCCTGCCGGAGCTCCCGATACCTGCTGGCTGCCCTGTGTGTTCTGTGCATACTGCCCCGGCTGCTGATATGGATTCTGCTGTCCGTACGGATTCTGTCCGCTTGCCTGGTTCATCTGCATCTGCATCATATTCATCTGACTTGCAGACTGAGTAAAAGCACCGGCCGACTGCATGCCAAATCCCATTCCCATATAGGCTGCTCCCGCTCCTGCAGGATTCGATCCTGCAGACTGCAGCCCCTGTGCAATCGAACTCTGCACAAAGCCTTCCCGGATTGACGGATCCTGCATCATTGCACCCTGATTGCGCATGTTGATCAGCTTCTGCGACTGTTCATCATAGGAGATGCTGCCAATCCCGACCGATACAATCTCTATTCCCCTTGTCTTTGTCCAACTCTCGTCAAGCGCGTCTGCCATGTACCTGGAAAGCTCCGTCCCCTTGCCAGCTACATAGGAAATCCGGACTCCATCAGCGCTCATCTTATTGATTGCAGCCTGGAGGGCTTCAAGAAACTCGTTCAGGAACTGCTCGTTGATATCCTCCACTTCGACGTGCGACGCATTTCTCGGCACACAGTTTGCGTAAAACAGAAGCGGATTGGTGATCCGGATCGAGTAACTGCCAAACGCTCTCAGAAACAATTCTGAATTATAGAAACTGTCGAAATAATTGATCGCATTCCTGGTTCCAAAGCGAATCCCCTTGATCTCCTGCAGGTTGATGAAAAAAACTCTCTGGTCCTGAGGTGTTGTCCCCCCAAACTTGAAACGTTCCCAGACCTCCCTCAGGCTTTTTTTGATCTCCCCCTGAAACAGAGAAGGCTGTGAGGAATTATCCACCACAAAATATCCGGGCTCCGCAGAATAGTCGATGATCTTCCCTCCGTCTGTCAGAAGCATAAACTGATTGTCGTAGACATGGATGACCGAACCATTTGAGATCACCTCTCCGCCCTTCACATATGACTGTCCTTTTTTCTGCATGCCCCTTGTAAAAAGCGTCTGAGCCCCCATATCAACGGGTTCAACCGCGTCCTTCCACTGGTCTCTCAAAGCCCCGGACACAGAACCAACTGCCGCACGAATAATTCCCATAGTTTCTCCTTTTCTGGCTGCAGACTGCCGCCTCTAAAAAGACCTTCAGCTCCGGTCGGCTATTCTCTTTTCAGATGAACTCCTCCGAAAGCCAAAGGTCTGACTCCCTAAAATTATTGTGTTTCTGCTACCAGTGCGAATATAAACATCCCGCCTGCAGACTCAATCCGCTGTCTGAGCCTTTCGGTCCGGTCTTCCAAGGCTGTCCCACTTCAAATAAGCATTAATGAACGGATCCAGATCGCCATCCATGACACCCTGTACATTCCCGGTCTCATAACCTGTTCTCAGATCCTTCACCATTGTATATGGCTGGAAGACATAGGAGCGGATCTGGGATCCCCACGCAATATCCTTCACTTCTCCGCGGATATCCGCCGCCTTTTCCTCATTCTCCTCCAGCTTCAGCATGTAAAGTCTGGATTTCAGAATCTGCATTGCCTTCGCCTTATTCTGGAACTGGGAGCGTTCATTCTGGCAGGTGACGACAATACCGGTCGGATAATGCGTGATACGAATCGCAGACGAGGTTTTGTTGATATGCTGTCCGCCGGCTCCGCTTGAACGGTATGTATCGATTCTGATATCTTCAGGACGAATTTCAATATCCACATCTTCCTCGATATCCGGCATGACATCACAGGATACAAAAGATGTCTGACGCTTTCCTGCTGCATTAAACGGTGAAATCCGAACCAGGCGGTGGATACCCATCTCCGACTTCAAAAGTCCATAGGCATTCTCTCCATTCACCTGGAAGGTAACCGACTTCAGTCCTGCCTCATCACCTTCCAGAGAATCAAGCACCTCCATCGAGAACCCATGCCGTTCAATCCAGCGCGAGTACATTCTGAAGAGCATGTTGCACCAATCACAGGCTTCTGTCCCGCCTGCTCCGGAATGCAGAGTAACAATTGCGTTGCTGTTGTCATACTGGCCGGAGAGCAGTGTACGGATTCGGACAGAATCAAAATTCTTCTCGAATTCCTGTTCACTTTCCCTCACGTCATCAATGACAGATGCATCCCCATCCTCATTGGCCATGTCAATCAGCAGCAGAAGCTCCTCATACTGTCCACTGAGTTTCTTGTAATCCGCGATGTCGTTCTGAAGCGCACCAAGCTCCTTCTGGGTTCTGGTCGCCTTCTCTGTATTCGTCCAGAAATCCGGTTCAGACATCGTCATGTGAAGTTCCTCGATTCGCTTTTCCTTGTTTTCAAGATCGAGTGAACTTTTCATCTCCGCGAGTGGCTGCTCATATGTTTTCAGTTTCGTCTTCAGATCGTCTAATTCGACCACTTGTCAATCTCTCTTTCCTATACACATAGCGATCCAGCCAGGGCTGTTTCTGCCTTCTGGCTTCAGATACTGGTCCAGTCCTTCCGCGTCAGACCGGCTTTCTTCCGTGGCACTGCTTGTATTTCAGGCCGCTCCCGCACGGGCCGGGTCATTCGGATAAATCTTTTTGGCCTTGCGTTTCACCGGCTGCTTCTGCGCGGAATCATCCCGATTCGTACCGGTTACCTTGGCGACCTCCTCTCGTTCCACCTTCTGCTGTACCTGAACATGGAACATCATCTTCAGCGTATCATTCTGGATGGAGGTTGTCATCTCATTGAACATATCGTATCCGATCATCTTGTACTGGACAAGCGGATCCTTCTGCCCGTATGCTGCAAGTCCGATCGACTGGCGCAGCTGATCCATGTCATCAATGTGATTCATCCAGTGCGTATCCACCGACTTCAGCAGAACGACACGCTCGATTTCACGAATATCAGCGCCAGCATCTGTCAGCTCTTTCTCCTTCGCCTCATAAAGGTCATCCGCCTCCTTGATCAGCTTTTCCTTAAGCTCGCGTGCGGACTGCCCCTTTATTGTTTCTTCCGTAATCGGCGGAAGCGGAATGACAGGACATATCAGGTTATTGAGCTCCTCCAGATCCGGCTTGTCGTCGCCAGAGCTCTTCTCATCGCTGACAACACGATCCACACCTTCATTGACACAATCCTCGATCATTTTCATAATCGAAGCCTTCATGTTATCGCCGTCCAGAACCTTGCGGCGTTCAGCATAGATAATTTCCCGCTGCTCATTGTTGACCTGGTCATACTCCAGCAGGTTCTTTCTGATTGCAAAGTTATTCGACTCAATCTTCTTCTGCGCCTTTTCAATGGCATTGGACAGCATCTTATGCTGAATCTGTTCACCCTCATGGACGCCAAGTGCCCTGAATGTGCTCATCATCTTATCAGAGCCAAACAGCCGCATCAGGTCATCCTCCAGTGAAATGTAGAACTGGGACTCACCAGGGTCGCCCTGACGGCCGGAACGGCCACGCAGCTGGTTATCGATCCGTCGGGACTCATGCCGCTCTGTGCCGATTACAAGCAGACCGCCGGCATTCTTTGCCTCCTCATCCAGCTTGATATCGGTACCACGGCCTGCCATGTTGGTTGCAATGGTGACCGCATCTGAATACCGGCATCCTTGATGATGGCTGCCTCCTGTTCATGGAACTTCGCATTCAGCACGTTATGCGGGATCCCCTCCCTGCGCAGCATGTCAGAGAGAAGCTCGGAAACCTCAATCGTGATCGTGCCGACCAGGACAGGCTGATGCTTCTCATGGGCTGCCTTGATCCGCTCAACCACCGCCTTGTACTTTTCCTTTTTTGTCATATAGACGGCATCGTCCAGGTCTTTTCGAATGACCGGCTTATTTGTCGGAATGACAATGACATCCATTCCATAGATGTCTCTGAACTCCTCTTCCTCTGTGAGCGCCGTACCGGTCATACCGGCTTTCTTCGCGTATTTGTTGAAGAAGTTCTGGAACGTGATGGTGGCAAGTGTTTTCGACTCTCTCTTAATCTTGACGTGCTCCTTCGCCTCAATTGCCTGGTGAAGGCCGTCAGAATAACGTCTTCCCGGAAGTACGCGTCCTGTGAACTCATCGACAATCAGGACTTCGTCATCCTTCACAATATAATCACGATCACGGAACATCAGATTATGCGCACGCAGCGCAAGAATGATGTTGTTCTGAATCTCAATATTTTCCGGGTCAGACAGGTTGTTGATATGGAAGAACTTCTCACACTTCTCGATTCCCTGCTGCGTCAGTGTGACGATCTTATCCTTCTCATTCACGATGAAATCACCCGTTTCAGTGATCTCCTCGCCCATAATTGCGGTCATCTTCGTGACCTCGCCGCTTGCCTCCCCCCTCTGAAGCTGACCGGCCAGCACATCACAGACCTCATACAGCTTTGTCGACTTTCCGCTCTGGCCGGAGATAATCAAAGGCGTCCTGGCTTCATCAATAAGGACAGAGTCAACCTCGTCAATGATGGCATAGTTCAGCTCTCTCTGGACCAGCCTGTCCTTATAAATAACCATGTTGTCACGAAGATAGTCAAATCCATCCTCGTTGTTCGTTACGTATGTGATGTCCTTCGCATACTCTGCACGTCTCTCCTGTGACTCCATCGAATTCTGGATTACGCCACATGACACCCCAAGGAACTCATGAACCGGCGCCATCCAGTCATGGTCACGCTTTGCCAGATAATCGTTCACCGTCACGATATGAACGCCCTGACCAGTCAGGGAATTCAAATAAGCTGGAAGTGTGGAGACGAGGGTCTTTCCTTCACCTGTCTTCATCTCCGCTATACGCCCCTGATGGAGAATGATTCCGCCGATGATCTGTACGCGGTATGGCTCAAGGCCAATCACTCTTTTTGCAGCTTCCCTGACAGTTGCAAATGCCTCAGGCAGAAGCTGATCAAGCGTTTCCCCATCCTGATAACGTTTCCTGTACTCATCTGTCTTGGCCTTCAGCTCAGCATCTGACAGAGCCTGCATCGCCGGCCGAAGCGATTCGACCTTGTTTACAAGCGGCATGATCCTTTTTAATTCCCGGTCAGAATGTGTACCGAAAATCTTATCTGCGAATCCCATATATTTTTCTGCTCCTTTGACCGCCGGCCCCGCAATTGCTCCCCGGCTGCTTTCGTTTACATATTCAATGAACCTAATCTGTTTTATTCTAACATATGGGAGGCAGAAGTGACAATATTTGACAGAAAATGATATGACATGTGCGAATGTCAATAAAAAGCTCAACGATTTTTTGTCTTTTTCTCCCTTTAAGCTTGCGGATCCGTTTCGGGGACGGAATAAGGACTTATATTGTCAACTTCAGGGTTGATTCATCTTCTCTATAACGCTATTTTAACTTTCCGCGCAACACAAAGAGCACCAGCTTTACTTTCTGGTGCTGAAGAAGATGCTTCTTTATATACTCGGGCTTTTACCCGGCTCTTTCATAGTAATCCTTATCTGACTCCTTCAAAAATTCAGATTCAGATGAATTGAACCCAAGAATACCTCTTGGATATCGATTCATCCATCCACACACCCCCTGCACATCCTCGTCAGTTAATTTATCAAGGTTTGTTCCCTTCGGGATCTTCCGGCGCATCATCCTGTTGAGATTCTCATTGCTGCCCCTCTCAAAACTGCTATAAGGATGGCAGTAAAACATTTTCGTTCTTTCACCTTCGTGCAAAGTGCTTTTAGACATGCTTTCGCAATCAGAAAATTCAACACCGTTGTCGACCGTTATCGTTTTGAAAATATACGGAAACCGTTCCCGGTACTTGTTCTCGAGTCTGTCAAGGGCTTGCACAACGGACGCAGTTGTGCCATCAGGGAGTAAGAAGAGTATTTCATAGCGGGTCTTTCGCTCTGTAAGGGCCAGAATACAGCTTTTTGTAACACCCTGTTTCCCTCTTACTGTATCCATTTCCCAGTTTCCAAATTCAGCCCTGGTATCGACGTTTTTCGGCCTCTTTTCAATACTGTCCCCGGCTGCCGCCCGTTTCTGAATCCTTCTTATACGTCTGTATTTTTTCTTCCTTCTCGTCTTCTCTGGAAGGTCTTTATTTGTAAGGTACAGAAATATCCCCTTGTCGATATAACTGTAAAGCGTCGTTGTACATATGGTTACAGTAAACTCCTTTTCCTTCCCGGTAACTTTCATTTCACCGAGCACTGCTTCTGGGCTTAGGCCATCATTAAGAATCCTGTCCTCGATATATGCTGCAAGGGCATGGTCTTTTCCAATCTTCAACGATGGTCCTTTCTGTGACAGGTTTTCCCTGTATTTGTTTTCTGCAATATCGGCGCTATACCGTTTTTCTTTTTCGAGCAGCTTGGTCAGCCCTTCATACTGCCCTCTCTTTATTTCCCTATATATAGTACTTCTATCTACACCTATTATCTTTGCTATTTCAGTGACTTTGAGTCTTGCCTGCAACAGTGCTTCAACTTTCAGCCTGGCTGCTTTTGAAAGATGGCTGTATCTCTCCCCCATAGGTTGCCCCCTTATATGAGTATGCGATGCCTGCGTAATTTAAGAGGGTTACTTTGTGAGGGGACGTATCAGGTATTGTTTTTTTCAGGTGTGTCGCCCGAACTTTCTTTTTCGATATCCTGAAGGATCAGCTTCTTGATATATCCCTGCTTGCTGCCATAAGGCATTTCTGATACTTCCCTTAATCTGTCAATGATAGGCTTGTCACTTTCAGAGTTTTGAAGAAGCCGCAACGAGACATAGTATGACTTGATTCGCTGGTCATACCTTTTTTGATATTCCCTCTGCCTCCGCCTTTTTTCATCATCGACCGGGTCTGTCGGCTTTTTATCCTTCACGCCATTGCCCATTTACCTGAATGTCTCCTCCCTATATGTTGATATAAATATGTAATTATTGTACTCTTTTCAGCACTTTATTTCACTATTTATATCTTCTTTTATTGTCACGCACAATGGAACATCTTCTGGAATGCTTTACGGCTTACCCTGTCAAACGTTTTCTCGAGCCTACCATTGTTATATGAGCAAAGCTGGTCCATTGAGTATTTTCCAGGTGCATATTCAAGTATCCCTGTGATCAGCTCATCCCTATACTGTCTTGCCTCTTCAGCTTCTTCGCCCATGGCCACAATGGTATTCGTGCCTGCATGGGCTGTTTGTACTGTCCCCGTTCCTTCCGTATGGCCTTCCAGGTATATTTTCTCAGACACCGTCACAGCTATATCCCCATATTGTGATATACCCCAAAAAGGCGCATATGCCCTAGTTATACTCCTGTGTATAAATCTTTCAGGATGGTCTACAAGACGGCTGACAGAAAGGTTATACATTTTCCTGTTGGATGTCCTTTTCCAGCGGCTTACAGCCTCTTCCAGGGCTTGTGTCCATGTAGGGGATTCAATATCTACGGCATACCCGCCGAATGAATCAGAATATTTAACATCAAATGTGACGCGATAAACCGACAGCATAGCATCACCTCCGTATATGGCTTCTCTTTGTTAAAATATATATGTGCCACATAGTTTCTGTCAATGGGCTATGCGTCTTCTATGCTCCAAAGGGACTTATCTGTCTGCTTCTTCTGCAAAGTAAGCTTCTTTTGCTTCGTTATACGCGACATCTTCCGGTTTCACCATGTAGCGCTCAGCCTTTGGGACTTCTTTGTCATACACACGCCGCTGGTGCCTTGTAATAGCCTCTTCCGCTACGACACGCGCCGATCTTGCGTTTGCAAAATGATTGTGTTCTGCAAGCCTGATGAAAACAGCTACTGCCGCTTCTTTCGCTTCTTCTGTACAGCCATACCCGGCAGCATTGATAAACTTCTCAAATATCTTCCCCATTTCCTCCGATGTATAATTTTCGAAAAACAGGTATCCATCAATCCGGTCTTTGAGTCCCCTGTTTAGGGCGAATAGCGCGTGCATGTCCTGCGAGTATCCAGCAAATATAAACGCAGTCTTCCCCCGGTTGTTCTCCATATCGTCTATTATGATCGAAAGAAGCTGCGCCCCCACAGCCGGATTGCACGCAAGCGCGTAGGCTTCGTCCAGGAGAAGGACTTTACCCTTGCTTCGCCGTAGGAGGATGTTTGTCCGTCTTACCGGGTCTTGCGAAGAGATCAAGGTAGCAGCATCACAAACGACATACTCACTCGCCTGGATATATCCGTATTTTTTTAAATAGCCGGCAAGGATTCCGGCGACGGTCGTTTTTCCAGTACCTGGCTCCCCGAGGAAGGCATAGCTTTGACATCTTCTTTCCCTTTTAGGGGTCATCTCCATTTTTGCTTTCATGTCAAGAACTGTTTCCTTGACGTTCTCAAGCCCGATCATGCTTGAAAGCTCCATGTCAGGATTTCTGCTCCCCGGTTTGACCATCCCCCTGAACTCATTCTCGGGAAGTGCGGCTTCGTCCTGTTGGATTGACATGATGTCGGCAACCTTCTGCTCCTGCTTCGACATATACTTGTACTGTTTGCCCCTGCCACCATATCCGTCTGATTGCAGCCTTTGGCGGTACTCCACAGCGATTGTGTTGGTAATATACGATACAGAAATGCAGGCCACGCCGATGATTGCCGCGACTATATAGTTAATTGGCTGTTTCTGGTAAATCCGGTATGCAGCATAGCTAATATCCCCCATCAGGGAAAACACCCCGACATAGAATATCAGGGTGCTTATGACAAATATTGCCTTTTCTTTTTTCATATAATTCACCGCTGCTGGCAAATATGCACTTTTCGCCAAGTTGGCGAAAAGTCTCCTCTTTACCGATTATATTTTCTTTGCAGGCTCAGAAATGGAGCGCCTGATAGTTTCTGCAACAGGCCTTACAATGGTGCCGTCTTCCTTTTCCATCGTGAGCGTCTTTGGATCTACTTTCAGGATACCCGGAAGCCTATACCTTTTCCCATATACGTTGATGTTGTTTTCCTGGGTTTTTCCAACAAACTCCCTGATTTTTGAAACCCTATCTTCATCGATTGCATTTTTTGAAACTGCAATTGCAAGCACTACACATGTCGGAACCAACAGGTATCCCTCCGGCATCTTTTGAGAAAGTTCCTTTTTAGTATCTTCAGACGGTCCCTTGTACTGGTACTCTTCATGTTCCTTGTCTTCGTAATATTCATCCTCGTAGACGACATACGTTGCATGATCTTCCAGTTCTGTGTATTCAGCGACAAATTGTGTCTTGTTATTTGGGATATTCGCTACTGATTCCGGAGAATCCAACTGCACGATCCTGTTCTCAGCTATCCTTCCTTCCTGCGTATATGCATTTTCAAGTGCACACTGGATCAGATCGTCTTCAAGCGCCTGCTTTGTCTTTTCTTCCCTGCCTCTCGTCTGGCTGACCCAGTCCTCTGCAATGTCGTCCGTTACCATGAAATAGTCATGCGGGTCATTGAACGGACAAACCCGGATTTCATAGACCTGCCCGTCCGTATCCCTGTAAGATATCCAGGAATGCTCGTTCGGCTTGTCTGTCTGCACCGGGAACAGGTATGGCCTGCAAGCATCAAGGTTATAAAGCGTCCTAAAAAGGGATGCCTCTATATTTTCCACTTGCTCCATGTCCAATACCCTTGAAGCACATGTCGCGAGGTCAATCCTTCCGACAATGCACTCCCTGAAGAGGTATTCCATCGTGCCTTCTTTTATATACCCTTCATCCTCTATGCTGCCATGCCATGTGAATACTTCCCCCTTCCCACTCTCAGGGAACGGAATCCTGGTATTTTCTTTTGAATCAGGGAGCGACATACGGAGCTGGTTCCCGTCAGACGTAATCTTAAGTGCGTTCCTGATTTCGTCCGGAAGCTGCTTTTGAAGTTCTTTTGAAAGTACCGATAAAAATTCTGGCTGCAATTCTGGCTGGGCAAGATTCCTTCCTTTCGGGGTTCCGTATGCAAAATAATTGGCAAGTCTGTACGAATACAATCCGTATTCGATCCTAGACTCGTTTTCAATGCCAAGCGGGGCATATTGTTCCATATAAGCGTCCATAATGCCGGAGAGCTTTGGATTATACCATACCATCAGCGGGGAGCCTTTTACTGATATGTCAATAGGTTCCTTATTTTCGCCACGCGCTTTAAAGATCACCTCCGCATCTTGGAGCTTCGGATCGATTTTAACTTCGACATAGTTTTTCTTTTTCGTCATGGAGATGTTTCCAAACCTGTCTCTTTTAAAACATCCGCTGTACAATGGGTAATATTTCTTGCTATATCCAAAGGTTGAAAATGAATTCCGGGCATCCTCCGCCATCCTGCTAATTGCCGCCCTTGTATTTGTCATCGGAGAAATGATTCCGACAATCTTTTCTTCATCATCTTTATCGACCAGCTGGGCATCAGTACCTATCAGGCTTTTTCCCTCGTATTCCACCACCTCCTCTTTCAAACGGCTCATTACCATATCTATGTCCTCGCTTGCGATCAAACCGTTTTGGGCATACTCAGCAATAAACGCATCAATATCATCTTTCCACCTGGCCACGGTCCCTGGGATCCCCAGTTCATTCTTTAAATCAGGGGAATTAATTTCAAGCACTTTTTTCCCTGTCAGGATATCGTACCCTTCAATATGTAGATAGAGTTCATATTCACCATTCACATCCGGTTTCCGGATCCCAATGCCCGCATCCATGGCAACCAACGATCCGTATATAAACTCTTTTCCATCAACATCCAACCCATCTTTGGTAATGATAGAAAAAGACATTCGGATTTCATGTCCTGGATAAAGCTCTAAAAAATGGATTGCATCCCTTGTCCATTCCCTGGAGAAAGGATCGTGTTTTTCCAGGGCGGCGCCCGGATATGCCGTATTCTCGAACATCTTCTGGATAACAGCCTCAGTGCCAGTCACGGCATACTGTTCCATATTTGCCATCATCAGGTCTTTTTCGTACTCTTTCGGACTTGCCATTTTTATCCTCCTACCCTACTGCACATTTGTAAGCGTTTTAGCAGTTTGCTTCACTTCTTTGACAGATCTCGCCGTTTCTTCTTTCCATGTAAGTGCAATTTCCCCGTCTTCCCTGATGTACCCTTTCTTTTCAGGGGCGTATTCAAGAACCCCCATGATTTTTACGGATGCATCCTTCGATTTCATGCTAGTGTCATAGAGTTTTGCAAATTCAGGCTCGTCTTTCCGAATCTCTTCTTTTGCGGAGAGCATGATCTCATTGATTTGTTCCCTCGGCATAAGCGACTTGGGTATAAGAAAAAGGTCGTTAAGTGTAGGCGCAACCGCATAAAACCCATTTTCCCAGTATGCGCTATAGTTTTCAGCAAGCTTCTTGTCCTTCAGGCACTCGTCAACAACGTTTCCATTTTTAGTAGTGATCCTGATCGCACCAGGGCATTTGGGCTGCAACATAAAACTCACCTCGTCAGCAAATGGGGTATCGCTCCTGCCATACGCAGTCACATCTTTCACGAAGCAGATCCTCTTGTTTTTCTTCAGGTTTTCCTGCGCGTGCCTTTCAACCCTGTAAAGGGTATCTCTCCGGTCAGGCTTCTCCCTCCCTTCCAGTTTTGCAATCTGCTCTGCATATTTCCGCATCATTCCTTCTGTCAGGAGAAATGAGTCCTGCCGCCGCCACTCGCTTCCAAATGGATAGATCCTTATGGATTTCCCGTTGTCTATTACTATCCTTCTTGCTTTTTCGACTCTGACGTTAAACGCCTCGATTTCCGCTTTTTCGCTCTCTTTCAGTGTTTCTTCCATGATGAAAGGTTTTGCACGCTCGATATCTTCAAACAGGGCATGGTATTTTCCCTGCATTACTTTATTTTCTATATGCAATGCAGCCTCATCTGCAATTTTTCCAACATCTTCCCCGTCCAAATATCTGTTATACAGATTCCTTATGACAGGCATGTGTGTGTTGTGATACCCAAGCAGCCTGTTCTCCGGGTCGATTGCACGTTCCTGCATCCAGGCAATATCCGGTATCTTTCGGACACTCTCAAACTGTGCATGGTTATATATCTTGTTTTTGATCTCGACATTCGGCTTTGTGTGATCGGTCAGCCTGGCATCCTTTGGCTCCAACATGATCGCACGGCTGATGGCTGGCGAAAGTCTTCCTTCAAGGTTTTCGATGATCGTGTCCCTGATTTCTCCATGGTCATTTTGTTTTTGAGATTTGTCAGTGCTTCCGTCATTCGTTTCTTTGAAAGGCTAGAACATTCCAGCACACATTCCATATACCGTGACATATTCGCGTTCCATTCAACGACATTTCTACTGACGAACCCTTTCCAGTCCGCCGTATTTATATGGATGTATTTCCTCCCGGATTCCGGGTCATAGCCATCCAGTACAACGCTGAATCGCCCGTTTTTTATTTCGCTCTTCCGTATGCTGATCGAAACCGGGTGGATGAATGTCCCTTCTGCCTTTGGCTTATATACAAGCTTATATCCCTCTTCTGTCTTGAAGATTCTTTCCGGGTCCACGAGGTCAAAGTCAATCCTGCGTTCCCTCTCATATCCTTTTTTCATTTCCTGGATGTTCCTGCCAATGACCTTCCTTAGTTCTTCTGGCGTAGATACCGCATCAGAGTTTACCATTTCGACTAGAAGGTCTGTTTCATCTGCGTCAAGAGCCCTTGTTACTGTCCGCATAGTATTCACCTTTCACATTCATCTCCCATAGACCAAATACAACTTTCGCCAAGTTGGCGAAATGTAGCCTGTTACTTTACAGGCTGCTGTATC
>ERZ791624.951-NODE-951-length-16022-cov-2.322415_pt1 | contig 16022 bp, 10 predicted proteins | sample MGYA00510058_ERZ791624 | MGnify/ENA primary metagenome ERZ791624 (study PRJEB30046, sample SAMN00715158) | human gut metagenome | study: EMG produced TPA metagenomics assembly of the A metagenome-wide association study of gut microbiota in type 2... | reverse complement strand
AGAACTCTCCTTATCGTTGGCCAGGAACTTGCCCTGTTCGTCCTTTACGCTTACAAGAACAGTACCTGCAGCGCCGTCAGTATTGCCATCTGCATTAACGTTGTTGAGCGTAATGTAATGGTTGCCGGTGTGCGTGCCATTAACAAATACTCTGTCGCTATTATCCTGATTTGTCGAAGCATCGATATCCATATGAAGAATACCACCTGTACCATCAAATGTCTTATCAATTATAAGCTTTTGCCACTTATGCTCATTTATATCAGTATACTTAGTATCTGTCATATCAATCAAGCCACCATTACTTAAGCTAAGATTAGTGAGCTTACTAGATAAATCCATCGTATTTTGTACATTAGTCCATACAGCAGAATTATTTAACTTCAAATTAAGTTCTGCATTATCCTCCACATAAGTGTTACCGCACAGGAAAGAAGCTCTATCATTTAAATTGATATTAATATCACCTTTATACTGAGCTATTACCTTGCCATTAATTTTGACAGTTCCACTACCATCCTCATTGACGTTAATACTACCACCTTTTTTATCAAAGTTATGAAGATTAGACCATTTTATCTGGTTTTTGAGAGCTACAATTTTTCTTGGATCATTTATTGAATTTTCTCCAGTACCGATTGCCAAAGAACCAATGTTTATATTTGCTCCATCTGCCGAAACAATACCTATACTGCTATTAACATTCTTATCAAAATCAACACTTAAATTTTTTATGTTAATCTTAGAATTACAATATGCAGTAACACCGGTAGAAATGTTACCAAATAAATTTATCTGTGTTGTACCACGTAAATCTAAATTACTTATACTTTTTTTATGAGCCATAAGATCAATGATATCATAATATCCTGCATTAATGCCATAGACTCTAGAACCTCTTATATTAATTTCAATATCACTGTTTGTAGAAGATGATATGGTTCCGTTCTTGAGATATAAGCCGGCAGTTTCAGCGTAATCATTACCAGAAGCAGCAACAGCATTTACATTAATAATATTCTTAGCACCATTGAGTTCTATAATACCTTTCTCGCAAGCCAATAGTCCTATAGTTCTATTAGTATAAGTATTATCTAATGACGTAACTTTTTTTGAGGTGCTGACATCAAGCTTAAGATTACCATTAGAAACAACAGTACCTGTAGCGCTACTGTTATTACCAAAATCACTACCACCTAATAAGCCATATGCATTATACGTTCCCTTTACTTCAGCATTAGTGTTATTCACTGTTACAGTCGGCAGCTTACCAGAAGTACTAGGGTTACCGCTTGACTTGATACCCATAGCTATATCGTTCTTGCCAGTATAATTATTTTCTACCTTTATATTTAAAGTTCCACCAATATTTACATTAGTAGGAATCAAGACAGACGAGTCTACATTAATGCCATAAGCAGATGTAGCTGTTTTATTTACAACTATGCTACCGCCATTATTTATTTTGTAATTACCACCACTAACTATAATAACACCTTCATTGCTTGTGTTATCAACAACACGGTTAATACTATCATACTCTCCCTCAGACGGATATTCAGTAGTAATATCTGCTGCAAAAACAGAAGAATAAACACCAGATGATAACACACACATTAATATTGATGCAGTTAAAAAATTCTTTTTCGCTTTCATTATAAATCTCCTCAAATAATATGAAATTAATTGTTTGCGTACTATAGCTACGCAAGATTATAACACACTTGTACCCCCCCCCGCAAGACATAACAAAACGTGGATAATCATAAATTCTATAAACAAAGTTTTTTAAGAACATCACTATTCATAGTTCAAAACTTTATCATCATTTTGTTGTATATATCTCAAATAGTTACGGGAACTGTAAAATTTTCGTCTGCAATAAAAAAACAAATTTGCTTTTTTTAATTACTTTATTGCTTTATCTATATCTCCATCATCCACATAAAATCAAAAAGGACCGCCCCCCACAGGCGATACATCATCGCCAGGGACAGTCCTTTTGAACTTCACTTAATTATTATTTCCGTTTTAAATTTCCAGCTTCTTCAGCAGGAACTCTTCTTCATCCTCAGACAGGCTTTCACCATCAAGCATTTTGTAGGCAACGCCAGCAGCCTTGGCCAGACGCATCATAACCTCCGTGCTGTAGTTGCGGTTGAGATTTGCCAAAGTCTGTCTTGCCAGCTCCATAGAAGCAAAAGACACAGTATTGCCACCAAAACGCTGGTCGCAGGCATAGGCCAGGGCAATCAGGCAGCAGACAATCTCGCTGCTGTAGTTTACATCAAGAACAGTGCGGTTGTTGATAATGAAGCAAAGGTCCTTCACTGCCTGTTCCACATCAAGGCCTGCCGCTCTGCCGCCATCCTCCAGGCGCAGCGCCATGCCCAGGGCATGTGCTGTAACCTGCAGGTTACACTTGTTGCTTTCGCAATAAGCATCACGCTGGAATACCTCTTGCACAAAGCTACCTTCAACGCGGCTCTTGCCCAACGCGTACAGGCTTGCTGTATAATAACGGTTTTCAGCTGCCAGCGGCTGCACCATGGCAACCTGCTCCTTGCTGCCACAGCAGCCAAGGGTATAGATGGCCTGAATGTTGACATTAATTTTGAGACCATAGCACGGGAAGCCCTGCAACACCCCCTGCAGCTGGTTCAAACATTCTCTTGCCAGGCTTTGGCGCTGCTGCTCAGTCCAATAAGCAACATGCTTGCGGGCAATGGTGAAAAGACGCAGGCGCAGCTCATCATTATTGGTATAGCACAGCATCTCCAGCAGCGGTCTGGCAAATTCTGCCTTATTACCGGCAGCAGCAATACTGCTGGTGCGCTGGCTCAGCTTGTTGATGACATCCTTTGGCACATTGCCCTTGGCAGTACTCTTGCGTTCACACAAGGTCTGCAGGCCATGCAGCTCATTATGCACGTTCAGCTTAGTACCGGCGGGAGGATTGAATTTCAGCTTAGTAGCAGGTGCATCAGGATTATCGCCGCCAATAACGATTTCAGCGGTTTTCTGCTCCAGAATCTGGTGCATATACACGTCACTGCTCAAAAGCATCTCCATGCTCAGCACCTTGTTGCTGCCCATGAGCACGCGAATCGCAACGTAAGCACCATCCTTATAACCATGCTTCAGCTTCAGATGACCATTGCCGATGGTCTGGTAAGTGTCACCAAAGGTACGTCTTTTAATGGGGATGGCAATCTCTGCCTTGTCCGGCAGCAGCTGGAAGCCTTTGATATAGTCGGACTGGTACGGCAGCTCCGTGCCGCCGGCAACAAGCTCCTGTACAGCACCATCGCGCATACCAAGATACAGGCTGTCATTAAGAATATTTTTACCCCATTCAATTGCACCACGCTGTTGTACAGCTGCGGCAGCAGCCTTCGGAGCTGCAGCCTTGCCGGGCAAGGGCTGCAGGGCAGGCGCTTCTGCGCCTACCAAGCGCATATCCTCCTGCATTTGTTTCGCATATTTGTGCAGGTAGTAATGATATACGGCTGCACCTCTTGCTACAGCCTGGTCCGGGTCCAGCGCCACAATCGGCTCCAGGCCGAAGAATTCGCGCAGACGGTTGATAACCATATAAAACTTGCTCATGCCGCCATTGACGATTACTGCATCTACCTTCACTTCACCGGCCAGCTTGGCAGCACTTTTTTGTAAAACGTCAAGAATAGGATAGATAATATTCTTGGTATCCTGCAGGCTGTCTATCTTTTTATAATCAGCAAATTGCAGGCTTTGGCCCATAAAAGGCTGCAGGATTTTTTCTACGTCCTCCTGAGTGAAGCTGTCATCATAGGCATAGCCAATGCCGCCCATGTTGCCGCCTACGAAAAATTCTTCGGCATCCTCCTCATCATCCCAGCCAAAACTGTCATCGGCAGCATAGCTGCTTTCTGCCTGACGGCGTTCGCTCAGCTCCAGCTTCAGCTCCTCTGCATAGTTCAGCAGCTGAGGCATAATCGCCTTTTTTTCCTGCTGCAGCTTGCGCACAACCATAGGACTATTAGAATACTGTTTTTGGTAATGCTCAAACATTACATCAGCAATGGCGCGATCAAAGTCATCGCCGCCTAAAAGAGTGTATCTGTTGGTAGCAATTTCATCTACCTTTAAAACGTCGGGGCAATCCTCACGACGTTTAATCTTGTGCATCGTAATATCCAGGGTGCCGCCACCCAGGTCAAACACCAGCACGTTCTTCTCGCTGCTGAGGTCAATAATATGATTGGAAATCTCACCATTTTGTACCTGGTTAATCAAATCATAAATAACGGCATTCGGCTCAGAAAGCAGCACTGCTCTTTCGCTGCCATCCTTATTGGTAACCTGAATACCGGCTAACGCGGCAGCATCACGTGTTGCCTGGCACATTACGGAGTCAAAGTTAGCAGGTACGGTGATTACCGCATCCTTAATCTCCGTGCGATAAATTTTGCTGGCCTCCCGCAGCATGTGCTGCAGGATACGTGCCGAAACCTGCGCCGGAGTTTTGTCCATAATCTCATCAGCCAAGCCTTCGGCATGCGCACTTCCCATCTGGCTTTTAATAGATTTTGCTACCAGATGCGGGCGCAGCGCATACTGGTTTTTGGCAAAATCGCCTACCAGCGGCTCATAGCCATGTTCCTCACGGTAATACACGCAGGACGGCAGCAGCGGCTTCTTCTGCGTGTTCAGGCGCGCCTTGCCTGCTGCGCTGTTGTAAACATCTACAGCACGCGGCAGGTCTACTACCTTGCTGACGATATCGCCATTAGCCTTAAGATTAACTGTAGCCAAAACAGAGTTGGTGGTTCCCAAGTCAATGCCTACGCATAAATCATTGTGTTCTTCATTATTAATCAACATTATCTACAACCTCCTTAACCTTCGGACGAGAAATTTGTACCTGTTTTTCGCTATAAATCCAACCAGGAGAAATTACCTTAACCTGCTTTTCTTCCTCAGCACAGGTAAAAGGAGTTCCCTCGTAGTTCCAGAATTCAACATCGCCAGCCTTTACAATGCGCAACGATTCAGGCTTCAGCATGGGATTAATGTGGCTGTCACGCAAAAATTGTACCAGCTTGCGCACCATAATCAGCAAACCATTGATTTCCAGCGGCAGCACATAACCGCTCTTTTTCACAGCGTCAATGCCCTTACGCAGCATCAGCAGCTCGTCCAAAATACAGCCATATTTATCAGAATTGAGCTTACCGAAGAACTCTGTCATTTCCTGCAGCTTAACAGCCTCCAGGCGTTCGTCAAATTCACTTTGCAGGTCTCTGAGCAGCATATCGGATTGCTCCAGCGCGCTTTCAAGACTTGCCAGCTTTTGCAGTAAACGCTCCTGCTCAGGGCTATGAACTTTTTTCGCATTATTGTTTTTGACTGGCGCAGCACTGTTATGATGCTTATTGAAGCCATAGGCATAAGTAATAGCGTTTTCTATATCAAAAAGCAGATATTTGCACAGTGTATTGCCAAAGCTGGTAATCAGCTGCTGATCATTTTCCTGCTGCAGCGGCTTAATATTGTGGAAAATTACAGCCAGCAGAATTTTATAGTAATGCTTAGGCTTTTTTTCCATAAATTTTTCCCGGGTGCTGCGATACAGCTCATAAGCCTGCTGGTCACCGTTCATGCTTTTTTCCAACATGATGGCAACGCCGGTAGCATTTTCAAAAACCTCCAGGCGTTTTTCTTCGGTGTTAATCTTGAAGTCGCGATAGATTCTGATCATATCGTCAACACTGCAGCTACAGTCATAATTATTTTGTACGAAATCTGCACAGGCAGCAGGCGACATATGAAGATTGGCGCACAGAGCCTGCAAGGTCAGATTCTCCAAAACAATATCCTCCGAAATTTTTTCGAAGCGCCCGGCCTTTTGCTGCACCTTCTCATGAATCTCCTTTAAAATTCCCTGTACCTTAATACTTTTTGTTTCCAGCATTATGCTTCCTCCTAATTTTTAGATTGTATAAATGTCGCCTTCCTCAGGAAAGACTACCTGAGTACGGCATTGGGCATCACGCATCAGCTCCTGCTCCACGGTGTAGCCATAGCAGCCTTCGGCGCAATGCACCAAATAGGCCTGACGCGGGTTCAGTCTGCGGATGAAATCAAGCATTTCCCCGTAATCCTCATGCAGTGTATAGGCATTGTCAAACAAGTGATAGCGCCAGCCAACCTGCTCCTTGCGCTTACTGCCGATAACAACATGCGGATGTGCTGCCCCGTCGTAAAAGCTGCTGTAGTTGTTTTGCCGCAGCACCGGCAGCTGCAGGCTTTCCATGATGTGTACAGCGTCCATGGCCTTCGGTTCGAGATATATCGGGAAAACCTGCCCGCTCTGCTCATCTCGCGGTTGAGCGCCATTAAGAGCTCCAGCACTCTGCCGGGGTCAAAGGCCTGCAGATAAACAGATTGCCCATAGCGCAGGTTGCTCATAACCTCACTGATGCGCTGTGGAAGTGTGTTCTTTTCACGAACACTGTAGGGCTGCTTGGCATGCAGTGCGCACATCAGCAGTACGTCTACCTCCAGGTCATCTGGCAGCCAGCAGCCATCAAGACCGAAAGCTGATTGCAATGAGTAGTCGCCAGTGTAGAGAATTTTGCGGCCTGCATATTCAAACAGTGTCATCATAGCGCCGTGGATATGCCCTGCCGGGAAAAAGGTGACTGTGTAATCACGCTGCTTGATTTTCTGCAGGTAATTGACAGGCGCAACGCTGCTTAACAAACGCGAAGCTTCGGCTGCTCCCTGCTGACTGCTATTGGCAATCAGACGGTATTCGGCAAGCTGCTTTGTCTGCAGTGTCATGTAAACGGAAGCCTGAGGTGCCATCTGCATGAGCTGCGGCAGGTAGCCGACATGGTCGGTGTGCGCATGAGAAATGTAAACGTGGTCAAGCTGCTGCATGCTTTCCATGAATTGCGAGGTAAGCAGGCTGCGAAAATCCGGGGAACAAGTTGCTCCGTTGATGCGCTGAAGGCCACAATCGAGCAGGATGTTACTCTGTCCCAGACGCAGGTAGTAGCAGCTGCGGCCTACGCTTTGAGCGCCTCCCAAGGGCATAAAATAGATATCTTTTTGTCGCATGTCTTCCTCCTTTCTGTTTGCTGATATCAGTATAGCAAGTGACAGTGACAGTTTCTGTCTATCATTGCTTTTGTGATATATTTTTTTCAACATGATTATACTTTGAAGGATTTAAAATATCATGGAAAAAAAGGTGCGTGCTCAAGGATGTTAGGATATGCAGACTTGCTTGCTTTTACTTTCACTGTTTATATCTACGATTTTTGTTGCCAAACGTCACGCTAAGAAAGTTTTTTATTTTACGAAAGAGGAAGAAAGATAATAGCCAATATCTTTTTATAAGAAGTGTAGCTGAGCCTGCTTTTGCGCAATAAAAAAGCTTCAGCCGCAGCTAAAGCCTTTTCTTCTGTTCAATATTTGTTTGCAGCAGCAATGCATATGCATAATCTTTTTATTAAGCATTTTTATTTTCCGAAGCGCGCTGATGGCATAAAAATAGCGCTGCCTGTTTGGCAGCGCATATTTTAGTCAGCTTGCAATTACAGCTTCGCAACGACATCCTTATCAAAAACCTTCGCCAACAGCTCCTTAGCTCTGGCATCAACCTCTTCATCAATATACCCCTGCACCTTCAGCAGCGCAAAGGTAATTGCCACCAGGTCATCACTGTATCCCAACACCGGCGTAATATCCGGCACAAAATCCAGGGGAGCGATTAAATACCCCAAAGCTCCCATAATCAACGCCTTTTCCTTCGCAGGAACCTCCGGCTTCTGCAGTACGCACCACAGCTGCACGACCTTGTACAACAGCTCGATGCCGATGTGGGCACCGTAGCGGCTGATTTTATGCAGCAGGCCTTCCTCGCTGTAGCTTCCGGAATACTTCTGCAGCTCGCCGTCATTGATTTTCTTTTTGTCAAAGTCTTTGTGTTCTGTCATTTTGCTCCACTCTTCTCCAAACCGTGGACGAATGCTTAGCGCATGTTGATGAATTGCAGATCAACGCCGAAATCACCGGCCTTCAGCAGCTGGATAACTGCCTGCAGATCATCCTTTTTCGCACCGGCAACACGTACCTGGTCATCCTGAATCTGAGCAGTTACCTTCAGCTTGGAAGCCTTGATAGCTGCCACGATTTTTTTGCCGTTCTCTTTGGAAATACCCTGTTGGATTTCCAGAGATTGGCGAACAGTGCCTTTGGCAGCGGGCTCAATTTTGCCCGGAACCAGGCAACGCAGAGGAATACTGCGTTTAGCCATTTTTTGGCGCAGCATATCTAAAATTGCGCCCAGCTTGTACTCGTCCTCAGCTGCAATTTTTACTTCCTTCTCACCGAGCTCGATGGAAGCATTGCTGCCGCGGAAATCATAACGCTGGTCAATCTCTTTTTTAACCTGATTAACAGCGTTATCCATCTCCTGCATATCAACTTGGGAAACAACGTCAAAGGAACTATCTTTTGCCATTATTATTATCCTCCTAAATATAGCTAAAGTTTATCATGCCTAATTATATCAAAGAAAGCGCTTTAACGCAAAACTACCGGCAACGGCAATTTTGCTTATTTGCCCGCATTTTTGCCATGCATATAAGCATGCTCCTGGCTAAGCTCCTGCAAAAGCTGCAGGCCGCTCCAGGTGCAGTTGGTGGGTGTCAGCATCGCCTTCAGCGCCACCTGACGCAGCTTACCTTTTTTTATAGCAGCCAGCAGTCTGTCCAAGTCCTGACGGCTGAAGCCGCACATGATCAGCATTTCCTCCTGCCCTTCGTCACCGCTATAAGCCTCACTGACAGGCGTCAACTCGGGCAAGCCTGCCAGATACCCCACCGGCTGCAGCAGCTCCTCACGCGTCACGGTCCGCAGCTGCGTGCGCAGCATCATGCAAATCAGCTTCAGCGCCTGCAAACGCTCAGGTGTAAAATTATAGGCCAAAATTATTTTTTGCATATGATTCTCCTATCTCAGGCAAACAAATCAATCTGGTTATTTTCCGGCAAATCGCCCAAAACGCCCATGTCTGCCAGCTTTTCAATAACACTCTTGTTGACACCGGAACGCTGGCGCAAATCCTCCTGAGAGATAAACGGCCGGTTGATGTCCCTCGCGGCAGCAATACTCTTGGCAGCGTTTTCACCTACACCGCCCAAGGCAGCCAAAGGCGGACGCAGGCCGTTTTCCGTAACCAGGAATTTAATCGGGTCCGACTTGTATAAATCCATTTTATCAAAGCTAAGACCGCGCTCCAGCATCTCATTGACAAGCTCCAGATAAGTAACCGTCGTTTTATCAAGCGGCGAAGCCTTAAAGCCCTGCTGGTAAACATTCTTGATAAAATTCTTTACATAGCTCTTACCCTTGGAAACATGGGTGTAGTCAAAATCCTTGGCACGCACCGTAAAGTACGCCGCATAAAATTCCTTGGGATAATGCACCTTGCAATAGGCAATACGGTAAGCCATAAGAACGTACGCAACAGCGTGCGCCTTCGGGAACAGATACTGTACCTTTTCGCAGGACTTGATATACCATTCGGGAATATTTACTGCGCGCATAGCCTCGAGCATCTTCGGCTCCAGACCTTTTTTTGCCGCCTTGCCCTTACGCACGTGCTCCATCGTCTTAAACGCCAGACTGGGCTCCACGCCCTTGGAAATCAAGTGCGTCATAACGTCGTCACGCGTGGAGATAGTTTCGGCAACAGGCTTGCCTTCCTTAATCAAATCCTGCGCATTGTTCAGCCATACGTCCGTACCATGCGAATAACCAGATACACGCACAACCTCACTGAATTTCTTCGGCTGTACGTCGCTGATCATCTGACGCACAAACTTGGTGCCGCATTCCGGGATACCGAAGGTGCCGACAGCACTGTCAATCTGCTCCGGCGTAACGCCAAGCGAAGATGTATCCTGGAAGATACGCATCGTTGCCTCATCGCCCACAGGAATCTTCTTGGGATCAAAGTTAGGATCCACATCCTCCTGCAGATATTTTTCCAGCATCTTCAGAACCATCGGATCATCGTGGCCCAGAATATCCAGCTTAACCAGACGGTCATTGATGCTGTGATAATCGTAGTGAGTAGTAATCGTAGTGCCATCCTTATCATCGGCAGGACGGTTCATCGGCGTAATATAATGGATATCCATATTACGCGGCACAACCATAATGCCACCGGGATGCTGGCCCGTAGTGCGCTTGATGCCGGCAAAGCCTTCAACCAGCGCTGCCACATGCGCAGGATGCACATGCAGATTCTTGGCCTCGTAATATTTTCTGATAAAGCCTATCGCCGTTTTGTTGGCGATGGTCGCAATAGTACCGGCGCGGCAAACATTATCGCGGCCGAAAAGCTCCTCGGTGTACTTGTGCGCTACGCTCTGGTCAGACATTGCGGACGGATCATCTGGATCAATACCGCCGGAGAAGTTCAAATCAATATCAGGAACCTTATCACCGTGGAAGCCCAGGAAAACTGCGAACGGGATATCGTGACCGTCGCGCAGCATTCTGGTGCCGCATTCGGGACAATCCTTCGGCGGCAGGTCAAAGCCGCTGTCTACCTCATTGTTCATAAAGAATTCGCTGTGACGGCAATGCGGACAGCGGTAATGCGGCTTCAGCGCGTTAACCTCGGTAATATCCAGCATCGTAGCAACAAACGACGAGCCTACACTGCCACGCGAGCCTACCAAGTAACCGCGGTCGATAGAATGCTTAACCAGCTTATGCGCAATGTAATACAATACGGAGAAGCCGTGGCCGATAATAGCATCCAGCTCCATCTTTAAGCGGTCCTCAACAATCTGCGGCAGTGTTTCGCCGTACCATTCATGCGCTTTAGCATAGGACAAATCACGCACGGCATCTTCCGCACCGGGAATAGAAGGTGAATATAGCTGATCGCGGTCGGGAACAGGCTTAATACGCTCAATCATATCAGCAATCTTATTGGTATTCGTAACAACAACCTCGTAGGCTGCCTCCTTGCCCAAATAAGAGAACTCCTCGAGCATCTCCTCCGTAGTGTGCAAGTACAGCGGTGGCTGCAAATCCGCATCCTTGTAGCCTTGACCGGCCTGCAGAATCGCACGCAGCTGCGCATCCTCAGGATTGAGGAAATGCACGTCGCAGGTTGCCACAGTCAGCTTGCCCAAGCGCTTGCCAAGCTCATAGATTTTGCGGTTATGCTCACGCAAATCCTCTTCGGTGCAATAGTTTTCACGCACCAGGAACTGGTTATTGCCCGTAGGCTGAATTTCCAGATAATCATAAAAGCCTGCAATTTCTTCCAGCTCCTCATCACTTGCACCCAAGCGCACCGCGCGATAAAGCTCGCCTGCCTCACAGGCCGAGCCGAGAATCAGACCTTCACGATGCTCCTCTATAACAGCGCGCGGCAGCAGAGGACGCTTATTCAGATAACGCAAATGACTGATGGTAACAAGCTGGTACAGGTTACGCAGACCAACCTCATTCTTCGCCAGATAATAATATGATGGCTGCTGATTTTGCTTTTGCCCTTAGTCGCAGCATCGGGATTTTCCGTATCAACAGCATCGTCCTTCGTCTTGCGGTCGCTGATAAGATAGCCCTCCATGCCGAAAATCAGCTTCAGGTCACTGCCCTCCGCCGCATCAAAGCAGAACGGAAAGGCCTGCACTACGCCATGGTCGGTAATCGCCAAAGCCTTGTGACCCCAACGGATAGCCTGCTTTACAAGGCCCTCCATCGGCGTCAGGCCATCAAGCTTACTCATCTTCGTATGGCAATGCAGCTCAACCCTCTTGACCTCAGCATTATCCATGCGCTCCTCCTTGGCATCGAGCTTCATAATGCCGCGAGGCACCATGCACATCTCGTCAAAGGCAAAGCGGTCGGGGGCAACATCACCCTGCAGACGCAGGCGCATACCGGGCTTCAGCAGATTTTTAAACTCATTGCATTCCTTGCGCGGGTCGCCGCCGTCACGCTTGTCAAAGCGTAGCTTAACGAAAATACCGCCGGTATCATCGCTCACGTTAAAGGTAAGCACAATGGAACCGACGCGCGTTTCCTTATCAATAAAGGTCTGCAACGCACCGTCCTTATCCAAGCTTTTGACAAAGGTACCTTCGATAACAACGTTGCGCTCTTCCTCTGTAACAGTATCAAGCTTACGTGGTGTACCCTTGATTTTTTTGCCCCACAGCTGGCCGTCAGCCTTCTTTTCTCCGTATAAGGCTGCCATCGCCTGCAGATAATCCGGGTCCTCCTCCGGATTGTTATAGGACGTTTCACATGGAGGCTCCGGCGGCAGAGTTTCGCCGATTTCAATATCAGGCGGCTCGGGAGGTAAAGGAATTTCCTCCGGCAGCGGCTCGCCCGTGCAGTCGGTAATCTCTACCTCTGCCTGCGGCTCGCGTTGCATCACCTGGCATTTGGAGCCATCGCCGTCGCAAATCATATCTACGCTTTGCAAAGAAAAAGCGGCTGCAAGCTGCTGCGCCGCCTTCTGCAGCAAGCCGCCGGTAAGATGGGCGGCACAGCTGAAGTGTACCTCCCACTGACAGGCAGACTCGTCTACACAAATCTGATTGATATGCATCAGCTTCAGCTGCATCAATTCCACCGGAGAAAAGGTCAGCGAAGCCAAAAAACTATAAAATTTTTCTTCATCAGGAATTAGGCAATATTTTTTATTCACATTAAATCCTTTCCTAATAATGACGTGAGAAGTTGTTGGGGGAATTGGATAACAACGCAGATAGCGTGCTATCTTCCTCTATCTTTTGAGATAAGCTAGAGTGCGTCAGATGCCAGGGCGAAGCCGACGGCGTACTTTTAGTACGTCGAGGCGACGCAACAACGCAGATGGCGTGCTATCTTCCTCTATTTTTTGGAGATAAGCTAGAGTGCGTCAGATGCTAGGCGCGGATGCCGACGGCGTACTTTTAGTACGTCAAGGCGACGCAACAACGCAGATGACGTACTCTAGGTTATCTCTCTTATCGCATGTTTTCGACGCCTACTACACCCTCTATCCCCTGCAACCCTCTTACCAAATCTCCGCCATCGGGCGCAGTTTTGCCAAGCTTCAGAAATACCTCCAGCACCAGACGATTCTTTTCCTTATCGCGCTTTACTTCAGCGATTTTACCTGTACGCCGTTAAGGGACAGATAACCGGTAACATCGGTTATGGCACCGGAGCGATTGGTAGTAATGATGCGGACAAACTGGCGGTCGCTGCGGTTGTTGGCAGCAAAACGCTTTTCCCAGGTATGGAAGGTAACAAGAGTTATCATGGTGATAATGGTTGCCACACTGCTGAGGAAGTACATACCGCTGCCGGCAGCAAGGCCGATTGCAGAAACCATCCACAGGCTGGCAGCAGTTGTCAGGCCGCGGATAGTTAAACCCTCGTGCAGAATGGTGCCTGCGCCGAGAAAGCCTATGCCGCTGACAACCTGGGCTGCAATACGCGCCGAGTCACGGCGTTGGCCGATATCCTCATCCAGCTTGGCAGTCTGAGGATAGACATCATCAAAGCCGTAAAGCGAAACAAGCATAAACAGCGCCGAGCCCACGCACACAAGAATATGTGTACGGAAACCGGCAGGACGGTCGCCACTGCCTCTTTCTATACCGACAATACCGCCGAGAATTGCAGCAACAACCAGCCTGATAACCATAACAACCTCTTTGTTATGCAAAAAAGAAGTATTAATCAAATCCATGCCAGTATCACCTCACAGCTTCCGTTCCCTCTGCCTGCGCCGGGCGCAGACATGGGAACTGACTTATTTTTACAGCTTTTGCAGCATCTCCTTGATAGCAGCGATATAGTCACTATCCAACGGCAGCATGCTTACTTCGCCGGTCTTACGAACTTTTACTTCCAGCTCGCCGGTCTGCAGAGTCTTATGACCTACAACTACGCGCAGCGGATAGCCGATTAAATCTGCGTCCTTGAATTTTACGCCCGGACGCTCCTTGCGGTCGTCGATAACAACCTCAACGCCTGCCTTGTGTAGCTCGTTATAGATTTCCTCAGCCTTAGCAAAGGATGCTTCATCCTTTACGTTTACAGGTACAACAAGCACTTCATACGGAGCGATAGCCACAGGCCAGATCATACCGTCGGCATCATGGCTCTGTTCAACGCAGGCAGCCATAGTACGGCCTACGCCGATACCGTAGCAGCCCATTACCATCGGCTGCTCTTTGCCGTTTTCATCCAGATAGGTGCATTTCATAGCTGCGCTGTATTTGGTATGCAGCTTGAATACCTGACCTGCTTCGATACCGCGAGCCTTAGCAATCGGAGCGCCGCAGTGCGGGCAGGGGTCGCCTTCAGCCATCAGACGGATATCGGCAACGTAGGTCGGAGTGAAGTCACGTCCCGGGTTAGCGTTGATGTAGTGGAAGCCTTCATGGTTAGCACCACAGCAAACATTGTGCATATTCATAACGGTTGCATCACAAACGATAATAACCTTTTCGGGGTCAAGGCCAACAGGGCCCATGTAACCACCGACAGTGCCGGCTTTAGCCAGCAGCTCTGCCTCTGCCATTTCCAGCTCAACTGCGCCTACAGTGTTTTGTACTTTGGTTTCGTTAACCTCGTGGTCACCGCGAACGAAGCACAGTACCAGGCCTTTTTCGCATTGGTAAGCAACAGCCTTTACGGATTTTTCAATCGGAGCGTTGAGGAAAGCACAAACATCGGCAATGGTCTTGCAGTTCGGAGTTTCAACCTCGCTCAGCTCCTGCATTTCTTCTGCCGGAGCTTCCAGCGGGTACAGCTCTGCCTTTTCGATATCGGCAGCGTAATCACATTTGGTGCAGTAGGTAATTTCTGCTTCACCGCTGTCTGCCAGCACCATGAACTCATGGCTGCCGGTGCCGCCGATAGCACCGCTGTCTGCTTCTACCGGGCGGAAGTTCAGACCGCAGCGGGTAAAGATTTTGTCATAAGCATCATACATAGCCTTATAGGAAACATCCAGACCTGCTTCATCACGGTCGAAGGAATAGCCATCCTTCATGATGAAGTCACGGCTGCGCATCAGGCCGAAGCGCGGACGACGTTCGTCACGGAATTTGTCCTGAATCTGATACAGGTTCAGCGGCAGCTGACGATAGGAACGCACATCGTTCTTAACCAGGGTAGTAACCATTTCCTCATGGGTAGGACCAAGGCAGTATTCATGGCCGTGACGGTCCTTCAAGCGTACCATTTCTGCGCCGTAAGCGTCCCAACGGCCGCTTTCCTTCCAGATTTCTGCCGGCTGCATAATCGGCATCATGATTTCCTGACAGCCTGCATGGTCCATCTCTTCGCGGATAATATTTTCGATTTTTTTAATAACACGCCAAGCCAGCGGCAGATAGGTGTACATGCCATTGGTGGATTTACGCATAAAGCCGGCACGCAGCAGCAGCTGATGGCTAGGGATTTCAGCCTCGGACGGAACCTCACGCAGAGTGGGTGCATACATTTTAGAAACTTTCATTAACGGGATACCTTCCTCTCAAGTAAAATTTTATCTATTTCAGCAAAAAGCTCGCTTACAAGCTGATCTTCGGGAACCTTGCGCAGGATTTCACCCTTGCGGAAAACAAGTCCCTCGCCGATGCCGCCGGCAATGCCGACGTCAGCCTCACGTGCTTCACCGGGTCCGTTGACCACACATCCCATAACGGCAACCGTAATGGGTTCTTCAACATCCGCCAGACGGCGTTCAACCTCCAGCGCCAGCTTTTCCAGACTGATGCGGGTGCGTCCGCAGGTCGGGCAGCTGATTAACGTCGGTCCGTGCTCACGCAGCCCAAGGGATTTCAGGATGTCATAGGCCACACGCACCTCGTTCACCGGGTCACCGGTCAGAGAAACGCGGATAGTATCGCCGATGCCTTCGGCAAGCAGCGTACCGATGCCTACTGCGGATTTGATAATACCGCTGTTGACGGTGCCTGCCTCCGTAATGC
>ERZ791624.948-NODE-948-length-16053-cov-3.111201_pt1 | contig 16053 bp, 15 predicted proteins | sample MGYA00510058_ERZ791624 | MGnify/ENA primary metagenome ERZ791624 (study PRJEB30046, sample SAMN00715158) | human gut metagenome | study: EMG produced TPA metagenomics assembly of the A metagenome-wide association study of gut microbiota in type 2... | reverse complement strand
CATGGATGGTTGAGGCTATGGATCAGGAGGCCGACCGCAAGGCATCACCCGCCAGGCATTTATTAAAGCTGAACGCTTGGGTTCTCTCACGCAACAAGCCTCAACACTACGTCAACTTGCACTGGCCGGGTTCATGCCCGGCCTTTTCGTTACCCTTCCCTTGACTTCTCTCCCCCCTATGGCATGAAAATCCAAGGAGGGTTTTTCTATGCGTAAACTGATTTGCTTGCTGGCATTGGCTATGGCCGTGGGCCCGGGGGGCCGGGGTGCGGGGCCGCCACAAGGGGCTTCCCTGCTACACCACCGGCCAGCGGAAGGGGCTGGGGGTGTCCGCCGGGAAGCACGTCTATGTGGTGCGGAAAAACGCCCGGGACAACACCATTCTGCTGGGAGATGACCGGGACCTGTTCACCAGCCGCCTCACCGCCTGCCGGGTGAACTGGATTGCCGGGGCCGCCCCGACGGGCCCCATCCGGGTCACCGCCAAAACCCGATACAGCCAGACGGAGGCCGAGGCCGCCGTGACCCCCCTGCCGGACGGACGCATGGAGGTGGTCTTTGACCGGCCCCAGCGGGCCGTCACCGCCGGACAGGCGGTGGTGCTGTACGACGGGGACCAGGTGCTGGGCGGCGGCGTCATCGAGGACTGAGTCTGTCCAAAAAGGGCAGCGCCCTTTTTGGACAATCGGAGGAGTGTTATGATCATTCACTGCGTATGGGAGCATAATGGCAGCGACACCTTGCTTTATGCCACAAATTTTGTCGGTGCATATACCCGTGGCGAAAGCCTTGAAATCGCAAAGGCAAAGATGCCGCAGGAAATCGTTTCTTATTGCAGCTGGCTGGGCATGGATACCGCAGGCAAAGCGGAAATCGTGATCGTCGGAGAAAAACGCTCCGAGCTTACAATTTCGGATGCGGATTCCGATGTGCTTTTTGAAAGCGAACAAGCACCACTGACAATAGAAGAATATGAGGCGCTTAAAACCCTTGCGCTGAAGTCAGCAAAGGATTTCCTCGCATTGTACGAATCTATCCCGGATAAGAACGCAGCCGCCGCACCGGAACGCAAGACCTTTTACGGCAAAGTCCCCTGCACGGCAAATGAAATGTACGAGCATACAAAGAATGTGAATACATATTATTTTGCGGAGATTGCTGTGGAGGCCGATCATGACGGCAACATATACGAATGCCGCAAACGCGGATTTGAATCGCTGGAATCTAACCCCGATTTTCTGCAAAATACCGTCAGAAAAGGCAGCTATGGCGAGGATTGGTCACTGCGTAAGGTCCTGCGCCGTTTTATCTGGCATGACCGTATTCACGCAAAGGCAATGTATCGAATGGCGATAAAAGTGTTCGGGGCGGAGCATGTGGTAAATCCGTTTTGCTTTTGATTGAAAAAGACTATGGACATTGAATTTGTAAATCCGGGCGTTGATTATATGATTCAGCGGATGATGGACTTTCAGACCGAAGACGAATCAGCCTTTTGGTCTGAACCCCTATACCGTTTCTATCCGCAGCTTGATAAAGCCTATGCGATCAGTTTACCTTTCTCCGAAAGGAACGAATACATTGAGCGAACCATGCGAGCCGTTTATGCCAAGTTAGAAGATACGATCAATGAAAAGGCAGCTTTATATACTCGCCATTGGAACGCTTGTAAGCCACAGATTACAGCAGCTTTATCGGATGCTTTTGGCGTGGATTGTGCCAACTTATTTAACGACATACGGTGCAATTTGAGCTTGAATCCCATTGAGCCGCGGTTTTTGAAAGAACGCTGTTATGATACTTTCTATCTGAACAGCGAAGGAGGCGCGATCGGTGGTGGAATACACGAGATCATACATTTTGTTTGGTTCCATGTATGGAATCGGTTGTTCGGAGACAGTTACGACGAATATGAACGCCCATCACTCAAATGGATTTTGAGTGAAATGGTGGTTGAGTCTGTGATGAAGGATGAACGACTCAGTTCCATCAATCCCTACTTCCCCAGAGAGAACGGCGGCTGCGTCTACCCCTATTTCCTCGATATGGTGGTGGATGGCAAACCGATTTTGGACACGCTGGATGCCATGTACCAGAGTCAGAGTATCGAGGATTTTATGCGGAATAGTTATGCTTATTGCAAAGAACACGAAGCAGCTATCAGAGCGCATATTCAGAATTCAGAGGGCGGCATCTTTGCCGGATAACAGGAATCGCAGGCGACCGATACAGGTCAAATTTTTCGTAGATGAAAAGGACTTTGCTTGATAAAAGCAAAAATGACAGCACTGAAACTGTGTGCAGAGGTGGAAAAACAATGAACAAAGATATGTGCGTAGCCTGTGACGATGGGATTTTGAATATTCGTGTCGGCGCAATCATCATGAAGGATGGAAAGCTTTTGATGGTTGGCAATGACAGAGACTATCTCTACTCCGTTGGCGGCAGGGTAAAATTCGGTGAAACAGCAGAAGAGGCCGTTGTCCGTGAGGTGTTGGAGGAAACAGGCGTTCAGATGGAAATTGATCGTCTTGGCTTTGTGCACGAAATCTATTTCTATGGCGATGCGCCTTCCAAGCGGAACAAGCTAGTTTATGAGATTTCGCTTATCTTCTATATGAAAGTGCCTGATACCTTTGCGCCGGTCAGCGAGAGTTTCATGGAAGGCAGCAGCAAAGAACACTTGGTGTGGGTTTCGCTGGACGAGGATATTCCGATGTATCCCCAATTTTTCAAAACAGAATTGAAAAATCCAACGAATATGATAAAGCATTTCACTACGGACGAGAGATAACTGAACAGGAGCGGGATAGCATCTATGCCAGATAACAGAAATCGCAGGCGGCCGATACAGGTCAGATTCTTTGTGGATTTTCATTGATGGCAGGGTTCGGTGAAGAAATTGCAATATTACAGTCTTAACAAAAAGAGACGGGCCGAGAGGCGTGTGCCGATAAGACAGTAATTTGAGAGAATTACGAAATCGGCAACTGCGAAACAGGATTGGAAAAAACAGGCGACATTCAACTTCGGTTGGATGCCGCCTGTTTTTACATCTAAGGGTTGAGAATCACCTGTTTTTGCGCTGTAAAGCAAGGATAACGAAAAGGGTGAAATAGTTATCGCCTCTGTGCGGTTCTTTTGTGAAACAGCGAATCGCTGCATAGCGGATACCGTTCGCTGGGGAGTGCGTATATTTACGATTGTGCAAAACACCCCACAAAACCGCAAAGTCGATAGGCGGGTATTTCGATGCAGAGTATGTTCGACACGGTGGAAACTGAAAATCAACTTTCATTCGCAGAAAAGTTACATTTTAGGGTGTTAAATTCCGAGTATTCTATTGAAAACAAAGCTATCCTTGTGATAAAATATGTGTACACACTAACAGTCGGGAGACAGGGCAAGGAGTAACCAAGTGAGAATACAACATAAAAACCTAACAATCCGCCAAGCCGAGGTTACCGATGCGAAGCAGCTTGCCGCTTGGTGGAATGATGGTGCTGTGATGGCACACGCAGGCTTTCCCAACGGTCTGGGAACGACCGAGGAAGAAGTTGTAAAAGGGCTTAGAAATGGTCTTCTGGTCGTTGAGGAAAGCGACCGTCTGATTGGCGAGTGCAATTACCACAATGCGTCAGATGGAGTTGCGGAAATTGGCATTAAGATCTGCGAAACCGATTGTCAGAACCGTGGTGTTGGAAGAAAGGTTTTGAGTATGCTGATCAGTTGGCTGTTCAGAAACGGCTATGCCAAAATCATCCTCGATACGAACTTGACGAACACAAGAGCGCAGCACGTTTACGAATTACTTGGATTCCGCAAGATACGAACCAATATCGATTCTTGGAAAGACCAGTTCGGTCGGCTTCAATCATCGGTTGATTATGCGCTGGTTGAGCAGGATTTTGTCAGTTATGAGTGAAGGAGACACCTATGCCAGATAACAGGAATCGCAGGCGGCCGATACAGGTCAGATTCTTTGTGGATTTTCATTGATGGCAGGGTTCGGTGAAGAAATTGCAATATTACAGTCTTAACAAAAGGAGACGGGCCGAAAGGCTCGTCTCCTTTTGCTTTTTCACGCACTTTCCCCGCCATAAAAACTCAAGGTTGACTTTTGCGGAAAATACGCTAAGATGGAGGGTAGAAAGGGTACCCAATTCTGTTAAAAGTGTGTAGGAGGTCACCTGATATGAAATTCTCCAGCAAGGTCCAGAAATGCGGCCTGTCCCCCATGCGGAAGTTCCATCCCTACGCCGTGGCGGCGGAGGCCAAGGGCAGAAAGATCTATCACCTGAACATCGGCCAGCCGGACATCGAGACTCCCAAGGCGTATTTCGAGGCCGTGCGGCATTTTGACCTGCCGGTGCTGGAGTATGCCCCCTCCCCCGGCATGCCGGTGCTCATCGACGCCATCCGGCATTACTATGACAAGCTGGACATGCACTTCGATGCCGGTGATATTCTCATCACCAACGGCGGCTCCGAGGCCCTGCAGATCGCCTTCAACTGCATTCTCGACGACGGCGACGAGATCCTCATTCCCGAGCCCTTCTATCCCAACTACAACACCATGGTGCGCACCTGCGGCGCGTCCATCCACCCCATTCCCACCAGCCCCCACGAAGGCTATCGCTATGCCGACCGGGCCCGCATCGAGGCCGAGATCAATGAGCACACCCGGGCCATCGTCTGCACCAACCCCGGCAACCCCACCGGCGTGGTGCTGACGCCGGAGGAAATGCGCATGCTGGTGGACGTGGCCAAGGAGCACGGCCTGTTCATCATCGGCGACGAGGCGTACCGGGAGTTTGTCTACGCCGGGGAGCCCTTGCAGTCCATGGGCCAGTTTGCGGACGCGGCGGAGAATGTCATCGTCATCGACACCGTGTCCAAGCGGTTCTCCGCCTGCGGCGCCCGCATCGGCTGTCTGATCACCCGGAACCGGGAGTTGATGGCCCACGCCATGAAATATGCCCAGTGCCGCCTGTCCGTTCCCACCCTGGACCAGGTGGCCGCCGCCGCCCTGTACGATGTGGGGCCGGAGTATTTCGCCGCCGTCCGGGAGGAGTATAAGCGCCGCCGGGACACCGTGATGCAGAAGCTCCAGGCCATCCCCGGAGTGGTCTGCGAGTGTCCCAAGGGGGCCTTCTATGTGATGGCCGCCCTGCCGGTGGATGATGCCGACGCCTTCCAGCGCTGGCTGCTGGAGGAGTTCCAGGACAACGGCGACACGGTGATGTTCGCCCCCGGCGAGCCCTTCTATGCCACCCCCGGCCGGGGCCGCAGCGAGATCCGCATCGCCTATGTGCTCAAGCAGGAGGACCTGGAGCGGGCCATGGACCTGCTGGCCCTGGGCATCCGGGCCTATAACGCAAAATGAAGCAGTAAACCATAAAAAGAACGCACCGCCAGGTGCGTTCTTTTTTCACAGGCACATGCTCACCGGCCAGGCCAGCAGGACGGACACGGCGGCGTGGGCGGCCTTGGCCGCCAGATATGGCCCCATGGGCAGGTCCGTGCCGGACAGCACGGCGGCGGACTGCCCGTGGACCGATAGGCCGCCCCAGCCCAGCAGGCCTGCCGCCCACACGAAGCCCCGGCGGGTATGGGGCAGGGCCAGGATCCCCTGGGTCAGCTCCACCGCTCCCGACAGCACCGGGTGGCTCAGACCCGTGACCCGGCCCAACACCCGCAGCAGCACCAGAAAGAACACCACGAAGCCGCAGATATACACCATGGTCCCGGCGGCGTCCCGCAGGGCGGCGATCAGGGCCGGGACAAGGGGGGGACGGGCCGGGACAGAGCCGGGACGTTCCGACGGTTCCGCCGCCCGCCGGGGGACGGCCGGGCTCCACGGCGGCTCCGTCACCGTGGACAGCCGGATAGGGGAGGGGAGCACCTTCATCGTCCATCTGCCGCTGGCAGAATAAAACAAAACGCCGGACCCCATCGGGATCCGGCGTTTGTGCGTATTCAGATGCTTTCATTTACCTTCCGGGCAAATTCCGCCGCCAAGCGGGCCTTTTCCGGGTCCATGAACACCGTGTCATAGCCCCGGTGCCGCTGGGCCAGCATACCCAGCAGCCGCAGACGGGAGTGCTTGCAGTAACGCTGCATCCCGGCCTCCCAAAGGTCCGCGCCCTTTTCCGCGGGATAGCCGCAGGTGGCGATCAGGGCCACGGGCTTGCCCTCCCACAGGGACGGCCCCTTCTCCCAGCCGTAATACTTGTTCATTCCGTATACCAGCCGGTCCAGGACCGCCTTCATGGGCGGGGTGCAGTACCAGGAGTAGATGGGCGTGGCCAGCACCAGCAGGTCGCAGGCCAGCACGCTGTCGAAAATCTCCTGCATGTCGTCTTCCTGGGGACAGCCGAACACCGTCCAATCCTGCTGGCACACCCGGCAGCCCGGCAGGGCCGGACCTCCAGGTCATGCAGCCAGGCCGTCCGGCAGGACCAGCCCAGCTGCTCCAGCTCCGCCGCAAAGGGCGCCGTCAGCGCGGCGGTGTTGCCCTGCTTCCGGGGACTGGCCAGCAGGATACAGGCCTTTTTCATGTCCCTTAGCCCGGAGGCCAGGTCATATCCCGGCCGGACAGTACATGGAAGTGCAGATGATGCACACTCTGACCGGCCTGCTCACCGATGTTGGACACCACCCGGTAGCTCTCCAGCCCCTGCTCCCGGCACAGCCGGGCGATGACCTCAAAGATGTGGGACACCACGGCGCTGTTGCCGCCGTTTACCTCCGCCACGGAGCCGATGTGCTCCTTGGGGATCACCAGGAAGTGCGTGGGGGCCTGAGGCGCGATGTCGTAAAAGGCATAGCACAGCTCGTCTTCATACAGCTTGTTGGAGGGGATATCCCCGCCGACAATTTTGCAGAACAGGCAGTTGTCGTCTCGCATAGTCATGCTCCTTTCGTTATTTCCGCTCTCCCGGCTTCAGGAGAGCTTTTCCGACACAAAATCGTCCACGGAAGCCAGGGCGTCGTCCACCTTCAGCAGGTCGAAGCCGCCGCCCATGGCGGAATCCGGCTTGCCGCCGCCCTTGCCGCCGACGATGGGCGCAATATTCTTGATGATATCGCCCGCCTTGATGCCGCGTGCGACGGCGTTTTTGCCGCAGACGGCCAGCAGCGTGACCTTTTCGCCGTTGACAGCGCCGAGAGCCGCGACGGTGTTCGGGTTCTTGTCGCGCAGGAAATCGCCGAGCTTACGCAGGTCGTTCGCGTCGGTGTTCTCGCGGCTGGCCGTGACGACCTTGAGGCCGTTTACGTCCTTGGCGGAGAACATGAGGCTGTCCACATCGCCCGCGAAGAGCTTGTCCTTCATGCGCTCGATGGTCTGGTGCAGCTCACGGATCTCGTTCATGCTGCTCTGGGCCTTGTTGATCAGCTCCATCGGCGTGGTCTTCAGCAGCTCGGCAGCCTTGACCAGGCGCATATTCATCTCATCGACGAGATTGAGGAACGCTTCGCCCGTGACGGCCTCGATGCGGCGCATGCCGGAGGCAACGGAGGATTCGCTCGTGATGCGGAACGGGCCGACCTTGGCGGTGTTATCGACATGGGTGCCGCCGCAAAGCTCAACGGACTTGCCGCCCATGTTCACGACGCGCACGACATCGCCGTACTTTTCGCCGAACAGGGCGATCGCGCCAAGCTTCTTCGCCTCCGCGATGGGCATTTCCTTCGTCTCGACGGACATGCCGTCCAGCACAAGCTCACTGACAAGGCGGCTGATCTTGACCAGCTCGTCTGCGGTGACGGCGGAGAAGTGTGTGAAGTCGTAGCGCAGGCGGTCCGGCTCGACAAGGGAGCCTGCCTGATGCGCATGATCGCCTAGGACGGTGCGCAGAGCGTAATCCAGCAGATGCGTTGCGGAGTGGGCGCGCATGATGGCCTTGCGGCGGGCTGCATCGATGGACGCGGTCACGGTATCGCCGACGGCCAGAGAGCCGGAGACGAGCTTGCCGTAGTGCATGAACTTGCCGCCCTTGTTCTTCTGCACGTCGGTGACGGTGAATTCGGCGGTTTCGGTGTGAATGGTGCCATGGTCGGCGACCTGGCCGCCCATTTCGGCGTAGAACGGGGTCTGGTCGAGGACAAGAATTGCATCCGTGCCGGACGTGATCGCACCCTGAAGCTCTTCGTCGGCGACGATGGCGACGATCTTGCCCTCGGCTTCCATGTTGGTATAGCCGATGAAGGTGGTAGCGGGGATCTCCTTGCCGAATTCAACGCCGGCCCAGCCGAGGTCGCCGAGCGCCTTGCGCGCCTCGCGTGCGCGGACCTTCTGCTCCTGCATGAGCTGCTTGAAGGCCGCTTCGTCGACCTGCATCCCCTCTTCGGCGACCATTTCGTTGGTCAGGTCGATGGGGAAGCCGTAGGTGTCATAGAGCTTGAACGCGTCCGCGCCAGAGAAGGTCGTCTCGCCGTTTACCTTGTGGCTCTCGAGCATTTCGGAGAAGATCTTCATGCCGCCATCGATGGTCTTGGCGAAGTTTTCTTCCTCGGTGCGGATGACGCGAGTGATATAGGACTGCTTTTCGCGCAGCTCGGGGTACTGGCACTCGTTTTCATGGACGACGGTGTCCACGACCTGATAGAGGAACGGCTCATTCACGCCCAGCAGCTTGCCATGACGTGCAGCGCGGCGCAGCAGGCGGCGCAGGACGTAGCCCCGGCCCTCGTTGGAGGGGAGAATGCCGTCGCAGATCATGAAGGTCGACGAACGGATATGGTCGGTGATGACGCGCAGGGACACGTCAGTCTTGTCGGACTCCTCATAGTGTGCGCCGGTGATCTCGGAGACTTTATTCGTGATGTTCATGACAGTGTCGACGTCGAACAGGGACGCGACGTTCTGACACACGCAGGCAAGGCGCTCGAGGCCCATGCCGGTGTCGATGTTCTTCTGCTTGAGTTCGGTATAATTGCCGTGGCCGTCGTTATTGAACTGGGAGAAGACGATGTTCCAGACCTCGACATAGCGGTCGCAGTCGCAGCCGACGGTGCAGCCGGGCTTGCCGCAGCCGTACTGCTCGCCGCGGTCATAGTAAATTTCCGAACACGGGCCGCACGGGCCGGAGCCATGCTCCCAGAAGTTATCCTCCTTGCCGAAGCGGAAGATGCGGTTCTCGGGAATGCCGATCACGTCGCGCCAGATGGCGAAGGCCTCGTCGTCGGCAGGCGTCGTCTCGTTGCCCGCAAAGACAGACGGATACAGCCGGTCAGGCTCAAGGCCGACCCACTCCGGGCTGGTCAAAAATTCCCACGCCCAGGGAATGGCCTCCTTCTTGAAGTAATCGCCGAAGGAGAAGTTGCCCAGCATCTCAAAATACGTGCCGTGGCGGGCCGTATGGCCGACGTTTTCAATGTCGCCGGTGCGGATGCACTTCTGACAGGTGGTGACGCGGTGGCGCGGGGGCTCTTCCTCGCCGGTGAACCACGGCTTCATGGGAGTCATGCCTGCGTTGATGAGCAGGATGGATTTGTCGTTCTGCGGAACGAGAGAAAAGCTCGGCAGACGCAGATGGCCCTTCGTTTCAAAGAACTTCAGGTACATCTCGCGCAGCTCATTGAGGCCGTATGCCTTGTGTGCCATGATGAATACTCCTTCTATATACATTAAATTTTAAACAAATTATCGCTGCTCTTTGTCTCCGACAGCCCATTCTTTTCCGCCTTGCCGGAAAAGAATGGGGAGAAAAGGGGCGCTTGGTTACGGTTTGGTGCGTTCTGCTGGTACGGTTTAGGTAAATCCTGATTTTCGGGTGTTGCGAACACACATACTCACTCTACGAACGCTATGGTACGCGCCGCCTGTTACGGTACACCGAATTTGGAAGTAGTTGCGATTCAACATCTGCGGTAAAAACGCCTTGCGTTCGAAATTTGCAAAGCAGTACGAATTCGCCGAGGCTCTGTAGGAGCCGATGCCCACATCGGCCCACTGGGAAGTTACGAATTCGCCGAAGATTACTGAAAAAACAGTGCGTTCTGCCGGGCCGATGTGGGCATCGGCACCTACAAATATAAAACCCCGCCCCTGTGACAGGGGCGAGGTCAGTCGCGGTACCACCCTGATTGTGCTTGCGCACATCTCGGCGCTCCTGTATCGGGAAGCACCCGCCGCGCTTTCGCGCGGCCGCTCCAAACTGGCTGCGAACAGGCTTGCTGAAGGGCTCTCACCGTCCCCTTCTCTCTGAAAGCTGCACCGGAACGCTCGGTTTTTCAACGCGGTTTTCCAATATCGCAGATATTTTACCACATTTCCTGCGATTGTCAACATGAAAATTCATCCGTAGACCCACGCGTTCGGCAGCGGGCGGCCGCCTGTGTAGCGCAGGAACGAGGACGACGACTGCGTGACGTATTCGCCGTCGTACCACAAGATCGCGCTTGAGCCGCCGTCCATGTTTAACGCATTCCGGCAGCCGTAGGCCAGCAGGATATCCGAGCACGTGTTGACGCTCGTGCCCCGGATGCCCTCGTCGGGGTAGCGGCCCTCGATGATGAGCATATAAACGCCCTGATCGCCGGTGCCGAAGCACGCGCGCGGCTGTTCGCCCGTCCAGAAGGAATCCTCAATTTTTTCGCCGTCTTTGATCAGCGCGGGCGTGAATTCGGCGGCGTTGTACGTTCCCTCCCCGACCGGGTCGGACGCGGGCACGATGCGGCAGTCGAGGCCGTTTTCGCTCAGCTCGACGCGCTGGTAGACGTCGCCGCCGAAGTGATAGCCGTGTTCTTCACCCTGCGCCATGCACCAGCCCGCCAGCTGGCTGCCGTTGCCCTTGCCGTTGGGGTCCTGGAAGCCGTTAGCGTTCATGGCGAGGATGCCGCCGTGGTCGGACGCGATCTTGCCCGCCAATTCCCCTTCCGTGCCATAGGTCGAGGCCATTTCCAGCCGCAGAAGCTCCGGGTACCGGCAGATGGCCAGCACGCCGCGATAGCCGTCGCCGGTGATGCGCACGAGCACAATGCCGTATTCCGCATCGACGGCCAGCACCTGATCGCCCTGCTGCGTCTCGATGCTCGTGCCCGCGTCGTCGAAGCCCGCTTCGTTGATACGGATATGCTCCCAGCCGTTATTCAGCGTCTCGGGATGTTCGTCCAGATAGCGCTGGAACGACGCGTAATTCAGCATCGGAAACGCCATCTGGAAGTCTGCCTCCGGGTCATCCTCGACGGGCTGGGGCGCTTCTGCATCAGCCGGCGGCTCCTCCGGCTGTACCGGCTCCGGTTCTTCCGGTACAGGTTCCGGCTCCGGCTGCACGGGCGCGCCGGTAAACGTGCAGGCCGTCAGAACAAGACTTAAGACCAGCACAAAAACGAGGGTATACGCCGCCATTTTCGGCTTTTTCGCGATAAGCGTGATGCGCTCTCTGAGGCTCTTTCGGCCCAGCTGCATCGTCGTCGCGCAGGACAGCAGCTGGCCCCGCGCCCGCTTCGACGCGACAAGGCTGAGCAGCGCGCGGCCATAGCTTACCCGGCTGCCGGGGTCGAGGTCTTTCAGCACCCGCTCGTCGCAGGCCAGCTCGCAGTCGCGCCGGGAAAGCGCCGCGGCAAGCCACACGAAGGGGTCGAACCAGTACAGGCACTGGCAGATGAGGCGCAGGAGGCTCCAGAGCTGATCCCGCGCGTGATAATGCGCCAGCTCGTGACGAAGGACGAATTGGCGTGTCTCCGGGTCCTGCGCCGCTTCGGGCGTGAGATAAATTTCAGGCCTGAACAGCCCCGCGAGGCACGGCGACGGCAGCCCGGACGCCACCCAGACCGGAACCGGGCTTTCCGGGCAGGCAAACGGCCGCCGGATTCTTTTCAGTCTCCGGAGAAACAGCAGATTCTGCGCCAGAACGGCCAGCGCCATCGCTGCCGCGCCAGTCAGCCAGACGAGTTTCAAAATCGTACTTGCTGTCAGCCGTGTCTGCACTTCCACGGGCGCAGTTTCCGTTTCAGATGCAGTCTGGGCTGGGGATTGCGTATTGTCCGTCTGCGGGGCACGGCGATTTTCCGGAGCAGTCAGCCGCTGCACGGCGGCGGGCACGTCCGGAACGGCGTTCATCACGCTGACCGGGCTTCTGACCAGCGAGACCGGCAGCAAAAGCCGCAGCGCGGCGAGCAGCCAGAGCGTGTATTGCAGGCGCGGATTGAGTTTCCCGCGCAGGAAAAATCGAAGCGCGGTCAGCGCAAGGATCAGAACGGTCGATGAAATGAGAATTTCCAGCATGGTTCCCCTCCCCTATTCCTCGCGGCCCGCAGCCCTGTCCAGAATGGCGTAAAGCTCGTCCAGCTCGTCCTTTCCGATTTTTCCGTGGTCAGCGAAATTGCTGACCAGCAGGCCGAGCTTCCCGCCGAACGCGCGGGAAAGCAGCTGTTCGGTTTCCTCCAGCCCGGCTTCCTCGCGGGTGACGTTCGGGTAATAGCGCCGGGGCTTGCCCTCGTAGCGCAGAAGGCCCTTTTCCGTCATGCGGGCGGCCATGGTCTTACTCGTGCTGGCCGACCATCCGGCGCGGAGCTTCAAATTCTCCACCAGCTGCATGAGCGTCTGCGGCTGCCGCTCCCACAGGCTTTGCAGCACGGTCCATTCGCTTTGGCATAATTGCACAGGATATCCCTCCTTGGTTTACTTTTGTAGACCCATCATAGCACGCAAGACTACATTTGTCAACCTATTTTTTGAAAGTGCTTACCAATTTGGGCGTAGGGGCGGACGACTCTGTCCGCCCGCAGAACGCAGCGCTTTCACGAAAATTCACGGCAAATTCGCAACATTTATCGGGCCGACAGAGTCGTCGGCCCCTACAGCAGATCAAGCAGCTTTGCAGCTGACCATCAAGGAAGCCGCCGAAAATCCCGCTCTGGTTATCCATCACTGGCCGACAGGAACTGGAACGGATACCGCGCTTCGCCGGTCAGGCGGACGGTCACGGTCAGCTCCGTCATGCTGTTTCCGGTGGGAATGACGCCGTCGGCGAACGCGCGGTACACGGCCCGACGGAATTCCTGCGGCTGAAGCTCCTCCGCGCCCGCGTGATCATAGACCGCGCGCACGTCCGCAGACGCGTCCGCGTACTCCGTGAGCTCTGGCACGTCGAGACAGCGGAACACCAGCTGGAAGCTTCCGTCTGCCATGCAGGAGATGCGTTTCAGATAACAGTACCGCGCGCCGTGGTTGTCGTTGATGGTGCGGGTATAGGTTCCATCCTGATAGGTCAGATAGTGCGAGCTGCGGTCTTCCCAGCCGTACCGGCCCAGCGGGAAATAGCGGACGAGCGTATTGTCGAAATCCACCGCGCTGATCGTCAGCGGCCAGTTGTTTTCGCGCGCCCAGCGCTCGTAGACGAACAGGGAAAGTCCGTCCCACGCGTCTTCGGTCAGCGGCAGCGCTGTCCAATTACCGTCCGGCAGACTGCCCAGCAGATTCCTGTTCTGGCCGTCATACGTCCAGAACAGCTGCGCCAGATCGTCCGTCGTTTCGCCAGTGTGCAGCTGCAGGGCCGCCCGCAGATCGTCCTCCGGCAGCGCCGCGAACCGTGCCGACTGGAACAGCACGCCGCTGTAGTAGAAGTCCAGCGTGTAGACCTTGCGCGCGTAGCGGAGTTCGCCGCCGCTGTTGTCAAAGAACGGGTCAGCATTATAAAAATCCGCCGTGACCTGTACGGTGCTGCCCCCCAGCACCTGCACGTCTGCGATGCGCAGATCGCGGTCTCCGCCGAAGCCGGACACATTTTCGATGACCGCTGTGCCGTCCGATGCGTCGTAGTTTCCGCACTGCGTAATATCAAACGTGAAGCTGCCGTCGCCGAAATGATTCCGCAAAACACCGTTCACAAAGCTCTCCGTGAAGTGATACTTCCCGTCGGCCTGCTTGTAATTATCGCGCGTGTACGTGTAATCGGACGACCAGTACAGAAACAGCATAAACAGCTGCTCGGACGACAGGTCTTCGGGCGAATCAAATGTAAAGCCGTCGTTGACAAGCGCGATCTCCGGGCCGATCAGAATGCTGTGGAGGTTCTCATCCGTCAGAAGGCTCGGGTCGATCGTCATACGCCGCTGCACCTCCTGCTCCGTGATGGGCAGCTGCATGGATTCCTCCGGCGCCATCCAGCTGACGGCGGCGATCACGCCGTTTTCAATATAAAACGTCATGGGTGTCTCATTGCATACAACAAGCGTTGTGGGAACGCCGTCCATGTACTCGATGTAGCTGTATTTGCCCATGTAGGTGATCTCGCCGCCGAGCCTCAGCCGCGTGGTATGTTCGTCAATTTGCTCCAGCACCGGCTCGGCATCGCGTGGGAAGAGGTTCGCCGCCGCAAAGTAATTCCAACTGTAGCGAATGCCGCACACCTCGGTTCCGCTTTCCAGGCGCAAATACGCGGCATTCAGGTGATGAAGCTCCCCATCCTTGCCGACCCAGCCCGCGGCCTGTGAGCCGTCCGGATGGTGAATTGTGCCGTCTTCATCTATCCAGCCCGCAATCTGTGAGGCGTCCGGGAACTGCACAACGTCATAGTATTCCGTCCCGATGTCCATCCAGTGATAAATACGCGTGGGCTTACCGAAGGCGGGCGTGAGTTCGTCCAGCGTCAGATCATAGATCGACGTGCCGTTCACGGTAAATTTGGGCCACTGCTCCACCGGCTCCCGCGCCGCGGACCAAGCCCCGGCCCGGGGGGGGGGCGGCCGTGGGCGGCGAACCATGCCGCGTCCGCGGCGGGGTCCGTTTCGGCCTCAATGCGCGGCAGAATGAATTCCTGATACCACGCCTCCCAGTCGACCGCGCCCTCCACCGGCGCAAGGCCGTTGCGGACAACAAAATCCTTTAAGATATCCAAGCCGTCGGCTGCGTGCTGGTAATACGAGCTGACCGCCGCTGTGTCCGAACTGTCATACTGCCGTACCGCCTTGTCCGACGGGCTCAGGCAGAAGAAATAATATGCCGTGCTGCCGCGTGTGCCGAGCAGATGCGTGTTCAGCGCCATAAGATTTTCCTCGACCCATCGGTCTGCGCCGTCCTTGACCAGCTCCGCCGGGTCTTCAAACTGGAACGCGCGGATCGCCCAGACGAGGCCGAGGCGGTCTTCTGATGCCTGACTTTTGTCGTAGAAGGAGAACAGCACATCGTCCAGGTCATGCTCGCCGGTCTCCGGCGCTTCGATCATAAACGAATCGTCCGCAGTGATTTCGTTTTCGTATCGTGCCGGGACACTGAGCGTGACCGTGTCCTGTGTGGTGGTGAATTCCACTGCCGCTTCCGGTTCCTCGCGTGTGGCCTCCTGCGCTTCTGATTCCCCGGGCGTGTCCTCTGTTTTTTCCGATGTCTGCTGCGCTGGCGCGGCATCCTTCGCGCCGGTCATAGTGCAGCCGACTGCCGCGGCGCAGAGCAGAAGCACGAGGATCAGAACGGGAATTGCGGTTTTCGGGTGCTTTGTGATGGAAATGATGCGCGTTTTGAGCTGCCCGCCGCGCCCCGACATTGTTGTCGCCGCGCTGAGGGGATCGACCCGCTCGCGGCACGTCATGCGGATGAGCGAGCGGCCATAGTCCGCACGCGCGTCCTCGCCGAGACGGCGGACGGTATCCTCGTCGCAGAAAAGCTCCGCGTCGGTGCGGGAAAGCGCCGCCGCCCACCACACCAGCGGGTTGAACCAGTGCAGCGCGAGGCACACGCCGCGCAGGACGGCCCAGATGTGGTCGCGGTGGAGATAATGCGTATATTCGTGCTCCGCGCAGTGGTGCAGCAGCTGCTCGTCCTGCGCACAGTCCATTGTCACGTAGATCGCGGGCGGGAAAAGCCCGAACAGGCACGGCGACAGCGCAGTTCGCGTCAGCCGGACAGCCGGACGGCCCTCCTTCGGCGCGATCGCGCGCAGAACGCCCGCCCGCAGCTGCCGTCCGTACCGGAGGTTGCAGAACAGGAACCAAAGGCCCAGCAAAGCCGCGCCGGAGGCCCATACAAGCATGAATATCTTCCGCACGGAAAGGGCGGGTTTCTGCGCAGGTTTTTCCGGCCCTGCGCTGTCCGTTCCCGCCTGCGCA
>ERZ791624.946-NODE-946-length-16071-cov-1.707980_pt1 | contig 16071 bp, 20 predicted proteins | sample MGYA00510058_ERZ791624 | MGnify/ENA primary metagenome ERZ791624 (study PRJEB30046, sample SAMN00715158) | human gut metagenome | study: EMG produced TPA metagenomics assembly of the A metagenome-wide association study of gut microbiota in type 2... | reverse complement strand
TCTTTGTCTGTTTTTTTAGATCTGCCGTAGCTGCCTCAATATTTGTCTGACCAAAGATCGCGCTGATAACTGCGATACCACAAATTCCGCTTTGACTTAATTCCACAACATTATCTCTGGTTATGCCGCCGATTGCAATAACCGGAATATGCACATGCTCACAGATTTCCTGTAACGTCTCAAAACTGACTTCTGTTGCATCATTCTTAGATCCGGTTGGAAATACCGCACCAACGCCCAGATAATCCGCTCCATGCTTTTCAGCCAGTTCTGCCTGTTCCACTGTCTGTGCGGATACTCCGATGATCTTATCGTCTCCCAGCACCTTTCTGACATCTAAGGCTTCCATATCCGACTGTCCGACATGCACACCATCTGCACCAATCTTCTTTGCAAGCTCCACATTATCATTGATTACAAACGGCACCTTATATTCTTTGCATAATTTCTGGATCTCAAGAGCTTCCTGATAAAATGCTTTATCATCCAGATTTTTTTCACGAAGCGGATAAAGGTTGCTCCGCCTTTTAATGCTGCCTCAACCTGACTGATCAGAGTTGCCCCATTCAACCAATGTCTATCTGTTACTGCATATAGCAAAAGCTCCTCCGGCTTTATATGTGTCTGCTTACTCATAGCCTCGTTCACTCCTTATCTGATCTCATACTTTGCCATACTGCAAAGCTTATCTGCATCCATATTATAGATTGCGTCAATAATGCGGTTTCTATAAGTTGAATTGCCATCTGTGGACTCCATATTCGCAAATCCGACTTCTCCGGCAACTCCCATCAGTATAACGGCAGTTGCAGCAGCTTCCAGTTTGTTATCCGGATTTGCTGTCAGATAAGCTGTCATAAGACCGGACAACTGGCATCCGGTTCCTGTGATCTTACCCATCTCCGGTCTTCCGTTCCGGATCACATAACAGGTATCTGCATCTGCTACCAGATCGATTGCTCCTGTAACAGCGATGATACAGCCGAGTTTTCCCGCAAATTTTTTCACAAAATCAACCGCCTGATCGAGAGTATCTTCTGTAACTGCATCAGCCACATCTGCATCTACGCCTTTTGTACTGCCGGAACCAAATGCAAGAGTCTTGATTTCTGATATATTTCCACGGATCACATCAAATTTTATCTCATTTAAAAGCTTCATCGCTGTCTCTGTACGTAGTCTGCTGGCTCCTGCGCCCACCGGATCAAGCAGCACGGCATGTCCCAGCTCATTTGCCTTTTTGCGGCAGCAAGCATGGATGGGATCGTATTCTTATTTAAGGTCCCAATATTAATATTTAAACCACCACAGATACCGGTGATATCTTCCACATCGTCAATATCATCTGCCATGATCGGACTTCCTCCACATGCCAGAAGCACATTTGCAACATCATTTACTGTTACATAATTCGTGATATTATGCACCAGCGGAGTTTTCGCCTTTACATTTTCAAAACACACCTTGATCATTTTATCTACCTCCTGTAATAGCAGCTTAACTATACTCAGTTTTCTTCTCTTTTTCAACTATTTTACCTGAAAATGCTTTACCTTATCTGAGCTTCTCCTGTTAATCTATCTGTTTTTTGTTTGTAAATATTATACGCAAATTAGGAAATTTATAATTCATAGTAATTACTCTTTTTTCATAAAATACAGATGAACAAATAAACCGGAGTTTTCCCTATGAAGCATCCTGCCTTATCTATCCGCTCATTCTGCTTATATCCTGCTTTCATCCTGCTTGTTATCACACTCTGTCTGAATTCTTCATTTGTTTCCAAAAGTTTTGCAGAGGGTCTTGTACTGTGGTATAACAATCTGGTTCCTCTGCTGCTTCCTTTTCTTCTGATCTCAGGTTTCTTCCTGTCTATGATTGACTGGGAGCATCCAAACCGGGCAGGCTGTCTGATCCTGTTATTCTATGCGGTCTGTTCTGCGGCTACCCGGTCGGTGCAATCGCTATAGGCAGGCTCTACAAAAATCAAGTTATATCAAAAGATTTCGCCCATGCCATTATGCCCCTCTGCAACAACATCAGCCCTATGTTTCTGATGGGATATGTCTGTAACCGATATCTAAACGGGCAGATAAATACCATCACTGTTCTGGCAGTCATCTATCTGCCACAGATCTGCTATGCCATCCTGTACTATCTGTTATCCAAAAAGCAGTTATATATTTTACATTTTAAGCCAATCAAAAAAACAGCTCATCTCTCTTCTGATGATCAACCAAATCACCGAATATATCTCTCTGAAACTGCAGGCACTCTGTCCGAATATGCAACGGCACAAGATGATAACTATATGTCTTCTGTTATCGAAAACAGTATAACAACTATCACCATCATAGGAATCTATGTTGCCATTTTCTCTGTTCTATATGATCTTGTAATCGCATTTACCGGAGGCATACCGATTCTTCATATTCTCGCCTGTTACCTTGAGATAACAAAGGGACTGTCGGAATTATCTGCACTCTCCCTTTCTCATGTACAAAAAACAGCTTTGATCCTTTCTGTTACATCATTTGGCGGAATATCCTCCCTGTGCCAATCCATGCATATCCTAAAAGGTACAAAGCTGTCTTTTATATGCTATACATTTGGTAAATGTATCTGCGCAACGTTTAGTTATCTGATAATCTTGTTGCTTTTAAGCTAAAATCCGACAATCTCTAGTCATCCAGAAAGTCATCGTCAAAATCATCATCTTCATCGTCTTCTTCATCATCGGAATACTCAGTCTTACCATATACATTATAATTCCGATCCTCTTCTGCAGTTACTTTCTCTTCCGGTACTGCCTGTGGATCATCCTCAGGAGCCGCAGCCTGCTGCGCTGCTCCGGTCATATTTGCAATATCTCCATTAATCTCATTTGTATTATTCAATACAATATCCAGATTTGACTGTAAGGACTGAATCAGGTTATCGTAATTTGCCTTTTCAGCCTCTAATGTTGCATTAATATAATTGCTGACCTCTGTAAGCTTATCCTTAGTGTAATACATAGAACCCAGACGGATCTCATTTGCATCTGCATTTGCTTCGTTTACAATCTGATCAGCCTGACTTCTTGCCATATCTAAAATCTCATTTGCACGGATATTGGCAAGTTCAACTATCTGGCTCTGATCTACCAGCTTATTCGCCTCCGCAACAGATTCTGTGATAATAGAATCTGCTCTTGTTCTTGCATCTGCAAGGATAGCTTCTTTATTACGCATGATCTTTTTGCAACGCTCAATCTCATTTGGAAGCTTTAACTTCAGTTCATTTAACATCTGTTCCAGATCATCCTTTGGAACAACAATCTTACTGGTGATAACGGCTGATACTTACAATTATCTATAAAAATCTCAATCTCAGAAATCATTTCCTCAATGCCTTTTTTTGCCATGACTTACTTCCTCCTAAAATGCTCTGTTATATTTTTCTTTTATACGATCGACAACTTCTATTGGAACAAACTGTGTAACATCTACCCCATATCTTGCATACTCCTTCACGATACTGGAACTCAGATATGCATATTCAATACTCGTTGTCAAAAATACGGTGTCAATCTCCGGTGCAACTTTACGATTACCTGTGCAATCTGCAATTCATATTCAAAATCTGTTACAGCTCTTAAGCCTCTGATAATCGTTTTTACACCATTCTGTCTGGCAAAATCAATCAGCAGTCCCCCAAAGCTCTCAACACGAACATTCGGTATATCTGACACCACTTCAGACAACATATTAACACGTTCTTTTACAGAAAACAATGGAGTTTTTGAAGTATTGTTCAAAACGCCGATGATCACTTCATCAAACATCTCTGCAGAGCGTTTAATCACATCCAAATGCCCCAATGTGACCGGGTCAAAACTTCCCGGATAAATTGCACTACTCATTTTATAAAATCTCCTGTATAAATGTATGTTTATTCGTCTTATACTTCTTCACACGATCGATTTCGAATCCTATATCTGTTAAATAATCATATTCTGTATTCAGATCCGATTCAACAATGATCCATGTGTTTTTATCAACAATACCTGAAGACGCAAGACGGTTCAATACCTGTTTTTCTAATAATTTTCCATATGGAGGATCCATAAATATAATATCAAACACAAGTCCTGACCGTTCCAGACTGTCAATCGCCGCAACACAGTCTCCTGTGATGACCCTGGCCTTGTCTTTTAATCCGGTAAATTCCAGATTGCGGTTAATGCAGTCTACTGCCTTCCGATCTGTTCTACAAGGACTGCCTGCTTTGCTCCACGACTCAATGCTTCGATCGCGATCGCTCCGCTTCCACTGAACAGATCCAGAAATGTACAATCCGGCAATTCTCTCGATATGATATTAAATAAGGTCTCTTTGATCCGGTCTGTTGTCGGTCTGGTATCCATCGTGTCGATCGTTTCCAGACGAAGACTTCTGGCAGTTCCCGCTATTACTCTCATAAATCATGATCTCCCATAGGTTGTTAAAATCTTTTTTTATTGTATATATTTCATCCCTTTTGTCAATAGGAACTCTCAATTTTTTCCTTAATATACCTTCCGCTGTCTGACAGATCATCATCTGTAAAGCCACTTTTCTTTGTACAGGAGGAATCAAATAATGACGATGTCTCGGCTTTATTTGAAATATTCCATGCCGCATAGCTTAGATTCTTATCATCGATCAGATCAAACCATGCATCGGACTGATCATAATCAATCGAACCGTTTCCTGATGCATCACACAAGCCAAACTCCGATACAAAAACCGGGAGTCCGGAATCAAGTGCAGACTGAACCTTATTTCTCAGATCATCCTTATGGGTTGCGGCATAGAAATGAACCGCATACATCAGATTTGTCTGATCTGTGATCGGATCTGCAGCTGCCACATCTACATCCTGACTCCAAGTTGGTGTTCCGACAATGATAATAGCATCCGGCGCATTTTTTCGTATGATCGGGATGATCGTTTCCGCATAGCTCTTTACGGAATCCCAGGTTGTTCCCCCATTAGGTTCATTTGCGATCTCATAGATCACATTTCCGTAAGAAGCATATTTCTTTGATATCCGATCAAAGAAATCCTTTGCATCATCTATATGCATATTCGGGTCATTGTCATTTAAAATATGCCAGTCAATGATCGCATACAGTCCAAGATCCGTTGCTGCATCAACACCTTTTCCAAGAAGCTCCTCGATCTCTGATTTATTTCCGCCGGAACAATATCCATAGGAATCTCCTGTATCTGTATACATCGCAAAACGCACCAGATTGATACCAAAGGAATCTTTAAAATACTGATAGGTGTCCTTACTTACAAAATCAGCAAACCAGGTAAGTCCGTGTGTACTGACACCTTTTAACCGGAATTTACTGCCGGATGCATCCACCAGATCCGTTCCCGATACTGCAAGTTTTCCATGTACCTTATACGGATCATCTTCTTTTTTACCGATTTTGCTGTCGGTGACCTTATCGCTGCCGGACTGATCTTTTTTATCGCTGTCAACGGACTGCCCATCTGTCTGAGCTGCATTCTCATCATTTTTCTGCTGATCATCGCCGGTGACAGTTGTTACTTCTTTTCCTGCGATCATCAATGTACAACGAACAGGCTTCACATCCGATGCTGACAAATTATATCCAAAATCAATGCTGCCACCAGCCGGTATCTCCTCATTATAGCTTTCTGCGGTTACATGAACCACCGATCCATCTGCCGTATACTTTCCATTCCAGAGCTGGTCGATCGTTACTTTCCCGGAAAATTCCAGATCAACGCTCCAATCCGTTGCAGCTTTATCGGTCTTATTATAGATCGTGACCGTCTCTGTAGCGGCTGTCATCCCGTTATTTTCCCATGTACTTCCAACCGTTACTTCTGCATATAAGGTCTTCTTGTCATCTGTCGACTTCTGAGTATCGGATGCACCCTTTTCCTTCTTTTGATCAGCGCCATCCTCAGCCTTTTGCTCCGCATCCTGCCCGGATTCCTCTATCACAGCTTCTGTTCCGGCATTCTTCTGTTCGTCCGGATCATTATTTTTCCGACTTTTTGTCACCAGTATAACTGACAGTGCCACAACAGCCGCTGCAAGTACTATGATGACTCCCCATAATACAATCGCCTTTTTCTTCTGGTTCATTTTTGCACTACTCCCTTTTTATTTGCCTTTTTCATTCACCCTTTTATTCTGTCCTGATGCCGCTTTCATTTCTCGTATAACATGGTTGTCCACTTCTCCGGCTCCATATCGGATCTGTTCATATATAGCAGAAATACCCTCTACATTTCCAACCTCCGTCTCTGTTATCTCCTGCCTGATATCTTCACAGGTCATCCGTTTGTTAAGTGTGATCACATCCTTATATCGCAGGATCGACTTCTTATAAATTTTTCTTGCCCGTTCTTCAGCTGTCAACCTGTGCATTATGCGTCTATCTGTTATACGTTCTTTATATTGCCTCGGTTCTTCGGCGATAAGCTCGATCACATCATCTGCATGGCTTCTCGGTTTCAAAAGGAAACGGATCACCTGCAACAATATCCGTACCAGAAAGAATATCAGAAGAAGAACTACAAATACCTTTAATATCAAGGTAAATACATCATATCCCTTTACACTGTTCTGATAATATTCATTTAAGGTATCCTGATAATCGAGACCGGTTGCTGCCGTTCCTCCCTTCGTAAGCAGCGTCAGCACAAATACCCATATGACCATGATCGCACCAAATACTGTCTGAACCACCTTTGCAAATGCACGCGCAAGTACATTTACAAACCCGGACAGATCAAGGAAACGACAGGCTCCCATTAATAACAACACAAGCACTGCAAGGAATAATACAACCCTGCCATTTATAACTGCGATATCCCGGATGGATTGCTCCGATACTTCTGTTGTGTGTGAGATATAGCGTTTCAACCCCTGTATATACCGGATCATCATATATATAGCCATAAGTAATGCAACTGCAATATAAGACAGGTTCGACAAAACAGACAGTTTCATGCCGATACTTGCAAAATAAATAATAATTCCTGCTAAGATCGATGGCCATGGTTCGCTCATATCTGTAAGTCCGGAACCTCTCTTTGCATAAGCAACCGCACATGGCAACAGATACCCGATATCATAAATCCCTGTAACCATTCGGATCCATACTGTGCCCGGCAAGATAACTAAAAGTCCCGCAAGCACCAGATGTCCAATGGTAAGTAATATATGATTCGGTGCAAAATCTCTGATCAGATAGGACAACAGAAATATTCCTGCGATCCAAATGGCATCCGTAAACCGCGGATCTTGTCTCATAAATATCATGCAGAATGTATACATGAACAATTCCGCCACTACCACCTCATAAAGATAACGTAATCCTCGCTCTGCCCAATATATCTTATGTGTCATTTAACTCTACCTCCATTCCATGAAGATAAGGTCTGATATCATCGCACCCCTGTATATTCAGATATGGAACTATCATATAAATATTCTTTCCTTTTTCAGCCATATGATCAAGTTCATTCAGCAAATCCTTTTTATGATATGCAGATACGATCAGATATGTTGTATTACTGTCTACATCTGTCACTTCCTGCTTCAAGACTTCAACAAATCTATCAATTCCGGCATTTTCCGTTATCCGTGCCAGATATTTATCAACCGTAAATCGATGTTCTCCGGAAGAACCAAAATCCACCCATTCCACCTCACCGGATAACAGATCATATCCATTTGCCCGTATCATGACAGGAATCCGGTTATCCAGAAAGTAAGATGCTGCCGTGGATGCTATACTGATACACATTTCCTGTATATAATGAACTCTTATCATGGTGTTCGGCTCCAGGCAGACAAGTATCTTCACCCTCTGTTCTGCCGTGTGCTCATATACATTTACCATCAGGTCGTCGCATCTGGCTGTTGCTTTCCAGTTAATGCTCTTTCTCGGGTCTCCCACGCTGTAAGTCCGCAGGCCGGAAAAAGCAAACGGATCCGGAAAAAGACTTCTCCTTGATGTCAGATCACCCAACATACCATCTAAGACCGTATCAAGCTGTATATTAGAAAGTTTTTCAGGGAAAACATACAGATATGCCTGATTTTCTACAGACAGCGCAAATGTCTTCGACATCAGAAAATCCTTTGCCATCAGCTTTACAGCACTGATAAAAAACAAACCTCGCTCTTTCGCCGTAAATGAAAGCTTTCTGACTACCTTCCGGTTTCCCATAATCGAAAACGGATCATTTCTATGATAAAAATCCGTAACAACCGCATTCTCATTTTCCTGAAACTGTAAGGATCTCGCTGTGGAAAACTTCACATGTAAAGTTGTAAGAGGCAGCATCTTTCGATTTGTAATTGTCTCTGTTATCCCTGATTTATCGCCAATCTCCAGATACCTGTCATCAAAATCCAGATCAAGAGAAAGCCCCTGATCCCAGTATTTGCGGTAAATAACAGTCTGTCCGAGATAGATCACCAGAAAACACAATACTGCTATCAGTATCTCCATATTAATTCTCCCAATCTTCAACCGGAACAGCGATCTGATCGACCAGTTCCCTGATCACTGCCTTTTCCTTTTTCTCATCCATGTGCCCTGCCATGATCACACGATGTGCCAGAACATACGGTGCCATATACCGGACGTCATCCGGACGGACAAAGGTTCTGCCCTCCATAGCAGCATATGCCTGCGACAAACGAAGAAGCCCTACCGTACCTCTGGAGCTTGCACCAACCTGTATCCGGCTGTTATTCCTGGTCGCAAGGATCATGTCTGCTATATATTCCTTTACGCAAGGATGAACAAAAACTTCTCTGACCGCTTCCTGCATCGTCTTTATATGATCTGTATCACAGACCGTCTGAAGTGTATCAAACGGATTCTCAGACATAAAACGATCCATGATCGAAACCTCTGTAGCCTTTGAATTATCTCCCATGGAGATCTTTATAAGGAAACGATCAAGCTGGGCTTCCGGAAGCGGGTATGTACCGGTCGTCTCGATCGGATTCTCTGTTGCAATAACAAAAAACGGTGCTTCAAGCCTATGACTTTCTCCATCGATCGTCACCTGCTGCTCTTCCATTGCCTCAAGCAGACTGGACTGTGTTCTCGGTGTTGCACGATTGATCTCATCTGCAAGCAGGATATTTGTAAATACAGGTCCCTTCACCAATACAAAATCTTCTGATTTACGATTATAGATACTTAAGCCTGTAATATCGGATGGCATAAGATCAGGTGTGAACTGAACTCTCTTAAACTGTCCTCCGATGCTTTTTGCAAATGTCTTTGCTAAAAGTGTCTTACCGGTTCCCGGTCTGTCCTCCACCAGTACATGACCTCCCGCAAAAAGTGCAGCCAGTATCACACGTATCTCCTTCTCTCTGCCGATCAGTACTCTCGATATATTCTCACAGATCTTATCTGCCTGTTCTTTTCCCTCTGCTATCTTCATCGTTCTAATCTCCTTATAATATCGGTTTTCCATACATCTCATTTCTTGCTGCTACACTTCGGTCAAATTCTGTCCGTATGCGGTCACCATACTTCTCATAGACATCCGATGCTGCCTTTAACATGTCGGCATGTTTATAGATATCTCCCATCTTAAACAGTACATCTCCGCTCTGTCTGATACCAAAGAAATCTCCCGGTCCTCTCCGTTTCAGATCTTCTCCCGCAATATAAAAGCCATCGTTTGAATCTGCAAGTACATTTAATCGTTCCATCACTTCTTTATTTTTCTTTCCACTGATAAAGATACAATAAGACTGCAGATTTCCACGTCCCACACGCCCACGGAGCTGATGCAGAGCTGCCAGTCCAAACCGTTCTGCATTTTCTACCATCATAACCGTGGCATTCGGATTATTGATCCCTACCTCGATAACCGTTGTAGATACCAGTACATCAACCTTTTTTTCATAAAAATCCGTCAGGATACGGTTCTTCTCATCCCCTGTCATCTTGCCATGCAAATAGGCCACATGTATGCTGCTGTCAAGCTTCTGTGACAGATCTTCCGAATACTCAACTACATTTGCCACATCATCTAAGGCTTCGCTTTCCTCCACCATCGGGCATACCACATAGACCTGATGTCCTTTCTTAACCTCTGCCCGGATAAATGCCTGTGCTTTCGGGCGGTAGCTCTCATCCACTACACAGTTTTTGATCGGAATCCGTCCTGCCGGCAGTTCATTAATTACCGAAATATCAAGATCTCCGTACATAATGATCGCAAGGGTTCTCGGAATCGGTGTCGCACTCATAACAAGAACATGTGGCGTTCCCCCTTTTAACGATAATTTCTCTCTCTGTCTTACGCCAAACCGATGCTGCTCATCCGTCACAACAAGCGCCAGATTATCATATTCCACCTTGTCCGTATCAACGCATGCGTTCCAACGATCACATCCGCACGATGCTCTGCAATCTCCTGATACGCTTCCCGTTTCTCCTTTGCCGTCATCGAACCGGTCAACAGCGTAACATGGATTCCATATGGCTCAAATAAGCCGGTCAGTTCTTTAAAGTGCTGATTTGCAAGTACCTCGGTCGGCGCCATGATCACACCCTGATAACCCTGCGTCGCACAGGCAAATAAAGCGATCGCAGCAACGATCGTTTTACCGGAACCGACATCCCCCTGCACAAGACGGTTCATCACATGCTCTGAATTCATATCTGCCATGATATCTCGAACCGCATCCATCTGTGCCCCAGTCAGACGATACGGAAGGCTCTCGATAAACCCTGTCACCTGCTCCGTAAATGGTATCTTCGCCTGATTGTATTTCACCGTATCATGTTCTTTCAGACTATGCATATTCTCTATAAATTCATAAAATTCATCAAAGGCAACCCGCTTGATCGCAGCTCTTAAGTGATCCTCCGTATCCGGGAAATGGATATGGGTTACGGCTTCATTTGCCCTCATCAGATCATATTCATCCCGAATGTCCTCCGGTATATAATCTGAAAGCGTCTGAATCAGAGGAAGCGTTCCCATTACCGCTTTCTGGATCGTCTTGCTTGTATACCCGCCGTACAACCATATACAGGCTGCCATTCTTTTAAAATTTCCTGATATTGGGGCACTGTATAGTACTCCGGCTGGCTCATCGTATACATGCCATTCTTATATTTCACTTCTCCGACAAAGATATAACGATCTCCAATATGAAAATAATTACGCAGAAAAGGACAATTAAACCATGTCAGTTTAATTGTCCCGGTATAATCTTTGGCATAGGCAGTCGCAATCGAGAATCCGCGAAGCTTCTTCACTTCCACCCGACTGTTGATCGTCACACTTACTGCCTGACGCTCATCTGCCTGTATATCCTGAATGTCAACAGGATCCATATATGTAATATAAGTTCTTGGATAATAATGGATAAGGTCACTCACTGTAGAGATACCAAGCTTTGCCAGATTACCGGCTGTTTTTTCTCCTATCCCTTTAATACAAGTTACCTTATCCTTTAATTCCATGTAGTTTTTCTCCCTTTATTCTACAGAAACAATGTAATAATAGATTGGCTGACCACCATAGTAGTTCTGTACATCGCAGTCAGGGAAGCTTTCTTCCACTCTTGCCGCAAATGCCTCTGCATCCTCCTTCTTTACATCTGCTCCGTAATAAATACTGATCAGTTCGCTGTCTTCATCTACTGCATCTTTGATCAGATCGAATGTAACATCCGAAATGTCATTACCAACGGATACCAGTCCCTTATCACCGATACCCATGATATCTCCCTCATGGATGGCTTTTCCATCGATGGAGGTATCTCTGACCGCATATGTTACCTGTCCGCTCTTTACATTTGATACAGCTTCTAACATATTGTTTTTGTTATCCTCTAATGTCATCGTACTGTCAAACGCTATCATTGCACTGATACCCTGTGGCGCATTTGCCGTTGCAAGGACGATGATATTCTTATCTTCACATAAGCCGGCTGCCTGATTGGCTGCAAGAACAACATTTTTATTATTTGGGAATATAAATATATTCTCGGCATGAACCTTCTCGATCGCATTCAGCATATCCTCAGTGCTTGGATTCATCGTCTGACCACCTTCGATCACATAATCAACTCCAAGCTCCGTAAAGAACTCCTTTAATCCATCACCCATGGATACTGCGATGAAACCATATTGTTTCTTTGGCTGCTGTTTTTCTTTCTCTGCCTGTCTTGCAGCTTCCTGTCTGGCTGCTTCTTCCCGTTCTGCCTGCTTGATGACCTTCTCATGATGCTCCAGTCTCATATTATCGACCTTCATATTTGACAGATAACCAAGGGTAAGACCTTTTTCAAATGCCTGGCCCGGATGGTTTGTATGAACATGGATCTTTACGATCTCATCATCTGATACACAGACAATGGAATCACCGATCGACTCTAAGAACTGTTTCAGATCTTCTTCCTCTTTTATGCCGTATGGTTTTTCCAGATTAATAATAAATTCTGTACAATATCCGAACTTGATATCGGCCGACAGATCTTCAGAATACTTTGGATTGTCAACACCGGATACTCCTGCTCCGGAAGGCTTTGTATCTGCAATTACGACACGTCCGAGAATACAGTCAACTGCACCCTTTAATACTTCCATCAGGCCCTGTCCGCCGGAATCCACAACACCGGCCTCTTTTAATACCGGAAGCAGCTCCGGTGTGGAAGCAAGCACTTCATCTCCATGCTTAATGATGGTTTCGCAGAATTCCTCCAATGTAATATCTGTACCTGCACATTCTCTGGCCTTAGTAGCAATACCTCTGGCAACTGTAAGGATCGTTCCTTCCTTTGGCTTCATAACAGCCTTATAAGCTGTCTCAACCGCCTTCTGGAATGCATCAGCAATCTCGATTACTCCGATCTCTGTTTTATCCCCGATCTTCTTGCTGAAACCACGAAGAAGCTGAGAAAGGATTACACCTGAATTACCTCTGGCTCCACGAAGGGAACCGGTTGACATTGCCTTTGCGATATCACTCATTGTCTCCTTACAGGATTCAACTTCCCTTTTTGCTGACATGATCGTCATTGTCATATTTGTACCGGTATCTCCATCCGGTACAGGGAACACATTCAGCTCATTAATATAATCTTTTTTATTATCAAGGTTATTCGCACCGGCTATAAATGCTTTCTTCAGTGCAAGTGCATCAATCGTATTTTTCACTTCTACAGTTCCTCCGTCTAATCTAGAATCTTTACATCTTCAACAAATACATTTACCTGACTGACCTTAAGAGATGTAAAATCTTCTACTTTATATTTTACAGACTGCATCAGATTATCTGTTACAGCCTTGATGCTGACACCATATGCCACAACGATATGAAGCTCTACCACAATATCTCCATTCTCATCAAACGTAACATGAATTCCCTGCGTGATATTGTTTCCTTTTAACTGTTTTACGATTCCGTCTTTTACACTGACAATACCCATACCAACAATGCCAAAGCAATCGAGTGCTGTCATACCTGCTACCTGTGCAACCACATTCTCATCCAGACTGACGGTTCCATTATCATTATTTATATATTCGTTCATAGAAAACCTCCCATGCTTTTGTCCTGTTATATGATGTGCAGGAATCCCATCTCCTTATCATTCTGAAAAGTATATTTAAAAATAGGCAAACCTGTCTCACCATAATTATAAACATATAGTTCTATTATAACAGAGAATATGCAAATTTCAAGACAACCATTTATTGTCTATTCTTTTTAAAAAAATTAAAAATATGCTTGCATATAACAAAATTATCTGATATAGTAACATTTGTTGTGAACTTATGAGAGGATAAGTTTAATAAAAATAAGGAGGTGCTATCATGGCAAAATGTTCAGTTTGTAATAAAGGTGCTCATTTCGGTATCAAAGTGAGCCATTCACATAGAAGAGCAAATAAGATGTGGAAATCAAATGTTAAGTCTGTTAAGGCTATCGTAGATGGTTCTCCAAAGAAGATTTATGTTTGTACTTCATGTTTAAAATCTGGAAAGGTTGAGCGTGCATAGTTCACCTCGTATTCTTTCTAAAAAAGACTGCCATAAAACAATGGCAGTCTTTTTTATTTTCTTTTTTCAGACTGCCGGCCAAGCTTCTATCATAAATTCTCAAAATCTCTCCTGCCGTAACCCGGTCAGGTCATTGACTTTTAGCATCTGCAAAATAATATATATGCCATTAAAAAAAAGATTACAATAATCAAAAATTCCAGAAACCCTTCTACCAGATAGCTGAATATCATTCCGATTGCAACGAAAAAGAGGGCAAATCCAACTACACGCTTCAAACAACATCACCGCCAAAAAAAGACTTCACATACCATTATAAGATATGCAAAGTCTTTTTCTTTTATGTCTGTTTTATTCCTCTGCCGGTTTCGATGCTTCTTCTACCGCCTGTTCAATCTGCTCTTCTTCCTCTGTCTTTTCCTTCTTAAAGAAGCCGGTGATCCGGTCAACGATCTCAGGTGCCATATCAATGATCTTGCTGATGCATCCTGATTCTTAATATTAACAAGTCTTGTCTTACCGTTTGAGATAACCAGAACCGCAGCCGGACTGAGCTTTGCTCCGATACCACCGGCCGCATTATTGCCGGTCTGTTTATTGAACGCACCGGCCGCCATACCGAAATTCACATCAAGAAGTGGAATAATGATCGTATCTCCTACCTTGATAGGATCTCCCACTACAGATTTGGATGAAACAAATCCATCCATTCCATGAAACAAAGTGCTGATCGTTCCGTCATATTTGTATTTGCCATTACTTATTTCCTCCCGAAATCTTTTTTAAATATGCCATAGATCTTTTCACGTATTTATTAAAGTATACCTTGCAGCAATAATATAATATATTATAAACCCTGATTCTTCCTTTTATGAAAATATCCCCTTCCAATATCTTCTTGGAAAAATCCGGAGTTATATCTATTTTATTATAATATAACGGTAAAATCAAACTCAGATATCCAAGTTGTTTTCCGGTAGATGCCGGATCTCCTGAACCATATGTCACCTGCCCTTTGATCTTTGTCGGATTCAGATGCTTTAATAACAGGATCACGTTTCGCTTTAACACCTGAAATGCCTGCTTCGTTGTACCCGCCCGGACGAATTTCTTATACTGCTCCGCCTTATCTTTCATATGGCGCAGTTTTCTTACAACTGCTTCGATCTTATCCTTTACCGCAATAACAAATCGGTCAAACTTCTTACCGATACGGGTAAATATCGTCTCCGGACTTTTTTGAAATTCCGAATGATCTTCTGCAAATTCCCGATTAGCATCTCTATCTTCTCTGTCGGGATCTGCATCCTGTATCATCTGATCTGACAAACCATCCTGCTGATCGGATTCAGCATCTTCTGCTTCCTGCTTTTCCGTTTTTTTCGCTTTTCCGGCTTCCGCCTGTTCGCGTTTTTCCTGTTTCTTTGCTTTTCGTGTCTCTGCCTTTTCCTGTTTTTTCAGTTTTTTTGCTTCTCTGACTTCAGCTTTTTTCCGCATACGAGTTTCTTTTTCACTTTCTGCGGCTTCTGTCTCCGTATCTGTTTCTTCCTGGCTTTCTTCCGAAAATCCATCTTCATTGGATACCAGCGTTCCGCCGAATGACCGCAGCCAATATACAAAGCCGTTTTCATCATAATTTGCTTTGAAGCAGAATACAAAACCCAACCATGAGGCTTTTAATTTGCATATAAAATTGTCATGTTTTTCTGCATAAAACCGATACCGGACAGGAACGAATAATAATAAAAGCAACAGTACAAGTACAAGCCCTATCAGGATCAATACTGTAATCAACAGAATCTTTAATATCAATAAGAAAATATGTAACATATGCTCCCCTTATATCAGCACACTGTCATGTCATATAGAAAATAGTCCTTACAATCAAACTTTCCGGTCGTACCGTATACATCCCGGATAATATCCCGTATAAGAAAAAACGCTCCGGCCTTTGTCATCGACATTCCAACGATAACGATATCATCCGTTCGTTTCTTAGT
>ERZ791624.945-NODE-945-length-16072-cov-4.624149_pt1 | contig 16072 bp, 12 predicted proteins | sample MGYA00510058_ERZ791624 | MGnify/ENA primary metagenome ERZ791624 (study PRJEB30046, sample SAMN00715158) | human gut metagenome | study: EMG produced TPA metagenomics assembly of the A metagenome-wide association study of gut microbiota in type 2... | reverse complement strand
ACCTTTTTAGTGTAACGCTATGGCAGGACTAGACAGAGTATAAAAACAAAAAAGAGAGCCATGTGGCTCTCTTTTTTGCTTTAAGTCAGTTAGTTATTATAGAATAACTTTCTTTCCGTTTACGATATAAATACCGTGGTCAAATCCAGTAAGGCGAGTTTCTCCAGCGTTTACTTTGTAAGTTCTGTAACGTCCGTCAACAGATGCAACATAAACAACTGTTTCTTCTTCTGAATTTACAATGATTTCACCGTTTGCAGCATATACTTTCAGACCGTTTTCAACAACGTTTTCCTCGATTCCGCCTTGCTTGTAGTTGTAAATTGCTTCGAAGTTTGAAACTATGATTTCATATTCCTTGTTTACAACCGAGCCGCTTGTAGTGAATCTGAGTTTTTCCAAAGTGATAGGGTAAACTGCAATGTCTTCAGGGTCGCACCAGTCAGACAAGTTGAATTCAAATTCAGAGAACTGGTTGTTAGGCACGGCAGAAGCGGTAGCCGTCCATACAGATTCAATTACGCCAAGAGCATTCTTTGCAGTAGCGGTGATTTTAGAAATCTTTGTATCACCCGGGTTGATTCTGATTTTCAATTTTTCAGGCAAACTCCAGATAGGGTATTCCTTGTTAATTTCGATATACTGCCCGCGGCCAGTATTTCCAATATAGTTCAATTTGAAACCCTTTTCGAACTCAGTCATAGCGATGCCAGTACCACCCACCTGCTTGATTTTAGCGTCAGTAGGGAAGTTCTGATAAACCGGCATAGCGTCAGCAGTTGGTATTTCAACAGTAACGTTCAAATTTCCAGAGAATGAGCCAACCTTACCAGTAATTGTAGCCTTACCGTTCTTAACTCCTTTCAAAACGCCAGTGTTAGCGTCAACAGATGCAATGTCGGAATTGTCAGAAACCCAAGCGAGTGCAGAAGGGCTAATTGCCATTTCATTTTCGCCAACCATTGAGTTCACTTCGATAGGATATTCACGAACGTTGTCGATAAGCACGTTTTCAAGTCTGAACTTCACTTGGTCGCTTTCTATAACAGTAACAGGGATTGAAGCCGTCATACCGTTAAGAGAAGCCGTCAAGGCAGCGCATCCAGAGCCAGTGCCGTAGAAAGTGGCACCGTCGTTTATTATTTCACCGATTTTAGAGTCGCAAGAAAGGGTAACACCTTTAACGTCAGTATCAACCAAAACACCGTATTTGTTATATCCGTAGAATCTTGGAGTGTAGATACCATATCTTGGGAATTGCATAGCCCATTCAACGAAGCGGATTTCAGCAACGGTTTCATCCTGAGGAGCATTTGCAACAGCGAAAAGACCTGAAGCAACGGCACGAGCGTGTCCGTCACTTGTTGCATTTCTTACGCCCAATGCGTCAGTATAAAGTGTAGATGAGCCACCACCGTCAACATTGACAGCGTCTGTAGCACCTGCGTATCTCATCATGTCGGCAAGTTCCATAGTGTGAACTCCGGCAGAAACAGCAGAACGGCCGTCAATAACCATCATGACGAATTTTGTCATATCAGAGTTAAAGCCAATGCTACTTCTTGGGTGTCGTGCGCTTGCGTCACCTCTATCGCCTTCTGATTCAAGAGTAATGCCGTCTTTTAGAATATGAGGGTTACCTGTGCATAGGTGCATAGGGAACACTTCCTTATCGCCTACGAAAGCACGAGGAGTTACAGTAACAACATCACCGACTTTAAGACTTTCAACAAATGTTTTGCCGTCGCCCTTACCTGCGATAATGTATTCTTCACCTGAATATTCTTTATTACCAGTTGATGAAACAGAAGAAGTTACTTCAAATTTGACAGTCTTACCTGCAGTTATAGTTGTTCCTTCAACTTTCTTAAGAGTAACTTCAGCACAAGAGCCAGCAGCACCAGGTTGCTCCATTACTCCGTAGTATTTTGGAGTGAAAAGAGTTACGCCGTTTCCAGCCATACCGTTGTTGATGACATTTAATGCAACAGTTTTTCCGTTTGCCTCTGCTGTTCCTTTAGAAAAGTTAACAGCACCGATAACAGGTTCTCCTTTTTCATTGAAGAAGAAGTTTGGCCATGCAGAAGAGCCGTTTGTTGTTTTGTAGATTTCACCTTGTGCAATGGCAGCGTGAACTGGAGCGCCAACTTTAGAAACTCCGTTTGTCGCTGTTCCTGAGGTGATAAAGAAGTCAGTGTTGATACCAGCAAAGAATTTTTGTTCTGCAGAGTTGTGTGCTGCAGCCTGGTTTGGAATTGTTGCTCCTCCGGAAAGTTTGTTACCTGCAATTGTTGTTTCAAAAGTGACAACAGGGTTATTCATATCCACAGTAAGATAGAAAACTCTAAGTAGTTGTCCGTTGTCAGGTCTATGAAGGTGCAGGCTTGTTTGGGTTGTGCCAGGGCCTACAGTAGCATGGAATACGGTATCCACCGCAAACTCATATCCAGCCAAATTTACCGTATTGGCAGCGCCAGCCATTAATGACACTGCTGATGCAGCAAATAGTAAAGAAATTTTTTTAAACATAGTTTATTATATTAGGTTATTTAACTATCAATTTTGTTGTTTGTGTACCAAGTTTTACAAGGTAGATACCAGGAGCAAAACCTTCAGTGCTGAAAGTGCTGTTTCCGTTAATAGTGGTATCAACTAACTTAGTTCCGCTTAGTGAAAAAACAGATAGGTTGGTGCTTTCAGCAACTTCGATATTAACGCTCTCTCCAGAATTTACAGGATTAGGGTAAATTTTGAGGGTATTTGCGTTAATGTCTTCGATTCCGCCTTGCTTGTAGTTATATACAGCCTCGAAGTTAGAAACGATAATTTCGTATTCCTTGTTATCCACAGAGCCGCTTGTTGTGAATCTGAGTTTTTCCAAAGTGATAGGGTAAACTGCAATGTCTTCAGGGTCGCACCAGTCAGACAAGTTGAATTCAAATTCAGAGAACTGGTTGTTAGGCACGGCAGAAGCGGTAGCCGTCCATACAGATTCAATTACGCCAAGAGCATTCTTTGCAGTAGCGGTGATTTTAGAAATCTTTGTATCACCCGGGTTGATTCTGATTTTCAATTTTTCAGGCAAACTCCAGATAGGGTATTCCTTGTTAATTTCGATATACTGCCCGCGGCCAGTATTTCCAATATAGTTCAATTTGAAACCCTTTTCGAACTCAGTCATAGCGATGCCAGTACCACCCACCTGCTTGATTTTAGCGTCAGTAGGGAAGTTCTGATAAACCGGCATAGCGTCAGCAGTTGGTATTTCAACAGTAACGTTCAAATTTCCAGAGAATGAGCCAACCTTACCAGTAATTGTAGCCTTACCGTTCTTAACTCCTTTCAAAACGCCAGTGTTAGCGTCAACAGATGCAATGTCGGAATTGTCAGAAACCCAAGCGAGTGCAGAAGGGCTAATTGCCATTTCATTTTCGCCAACCATTGAGTTCACTTCGATAGGATATTCACGAACGTTGTCGATAAGCACGTTTTCAAGTCTGAACTTCACTTGGTCGCTTTCTATAACAGTAACAGGGATTGAAGCCGTCATACCGTTAAGATTAGCAACCAAAGCCCCGCAGCCAGAGCCAGTGCCGTAGAAAGTGGTACCGTCGTTGATGATTTCGCCGATTTTAGAGTCGCAAGAAAGTGTAACGCCTTTAACGTCAGTATCAACTAATACACCGTATTTGTTATAACCGTAGAATTTTGGAGTGTAGATACCGTATTTAGGGAATTGCATAGCCCATTCAACGAAACGGATTTCAGTGATAACTTCATCTTGTGGAGTCGTTGAAACACAGTATATACCGTTAGCAACGGCACGCTCATGTCCGTCACTTGGAACGTTCATAGCACCAAACTTAGGCAAGAACATAGAAGAAGAACCGCCACCATCGATATTAATAGCCCAATCAGCACCTACCCATTGCATCAAGCCGGCAAGTTCATAGTAAGTTGCACCTGAAGAAATTGGAGAGCGTCCGTCAACAACAGCAAAAATAGTTTTAGAACGGTCTTTGTTATAGCCCACAAACGTTCTTGGGTGGCGAGAAAAGTCGCCTTGCTCAACTCTTTTTCCGTCTTTTAGGAAAATAGTATTACCGCCAAGCATTTGGCGAACATCAGGAGTTTCAGAGTTATAATGAGTTAGGGCATGTGTGAATTGAGCGGTTATTTCATCACCTGCTTTCAGCCCTGCAACTTTTGCTGCGTACGAGCCAGAGGCGCTTAGAACTGCTTTGCCGTCAACGAGGCGGTTACCTGTAGTAGATGCTTCTCCTATAACTTTGAAGGTCATTGGTGCATTGCTTTTCCAAGTTTGACCGTCTGCCAATTCTAACAGAACTTCAGTAGTTCCAGCCGGGGTATGGGTGAATTTTCCAATAGTAGGAGTATAGAGTATGAAACTGTTTGCTCCAACTTTTGAATTGACACCAGTTAGGGATTCCTTTACTCCAGCAATCGTAATGTTGTAAGTTGTTGATACATTGGTAACATACGGAGTTGCTGAACCAGCAACAACGAAGTGCGGGGAGCCAGTTACCATAGTACCCATAATACCGTTATGGATACTTCCGTTAACAGGAGTGCCTACCTCGCCAGATGTGGCAAAGAAGTCACCGTTAACTGCAGCAAAGTAATTTTCGTTTTCGTTTGTTTTGCGCTTTGCGTGGTCAGAAATGTTTTCACAACCGATAATAGAATCTCTACCTAATTCGGTTCTGATTTCAAAGTTTTTCTGATTGTTTTCCACTTCCAAATAGAATGTACGGAAAGTGAGGGATGGACCTGTGAATTTTATTGCAGTATAGAAACTTCCAGGACCAGCCTTGAAGTGCTGCAAGGTATCAACGGTGTAGTTGTTGCCGTCGATTTCATAAGTAGTTGTAGCAAGTGAAGGCAGCATTGCTGTTGCCGTAAAAAGTGTAAGTAAAAGTTTTTTCATAAGCCTTGGTTTTTATGTTGGTTTTGTAGTTCAAAATTAGGCAAAAGATTTAACATAGCGCCTATTTAATGCAACAAATATTTGTAACAAAGGCTTAATTAATGCAAATGTGAGTTGGCTGTGAAATATATTTGGGTCTAATTGAAATTGTTAAATTTGCTGAAAGTGGGAATTTTGTATTAACTTTCGGGTGTTATCCCTGTCATAACATCAAAGTAGAGAGAAAATGAGAATACTTAACATTAACAAATCACGTATAAAGTTCGACGATGTGCTGAAAGATTACGAGCGGCCAATTTACCACTATATTCGGCGTATGGTTGTTGACCATGATGATGCTGCGGACATTATGCAAGAAACGTTTTTGAAGGTATATCAGGGTCTCGGAAATTTGCGAGATGAGAAGGCATTAAAGTCTTGGGTTTATAAAATTGCCACTAATGAGGCTTTACGTTTTCTCAGTCGCAGGCGTGAGGAATTGCTGTCGGTTATTGATGAGAATGAATTGCTTTTAGGCAGGTTGGCAGAAGGTGAGTATGTTGATTATGACGACAAGATGGCGGTTGATTTCCAGAAGGCATTGCTTTCTTTGAGTGAACAGCAGAGGCTTGTTTTCAATATGAGGTATTACGATGAACTTTCATATGATGAAATAAGTGATATTACAGGTTGCTCGGTTGGAACTTTGAAGGTTCAATACCATAATGCAAAGGAGAGAATAAAGAATTATATGCTTAACGAATAGTTACAATTATGGAAAATATTAAATTTGAAAGCAAGAGGACTCCGTATCAGGTGCCGGATGGTTTTTTCGAAGATTTTCGCGGTAAACTTTCGCAGAGGATAGAGAAGGAAAACAGGAAACGCAGAAGTTGGATTCTTGGAATATCAAGCAGTGTTGCTGCTGTTGCGATTATTGTAACTTTTTCAATTGCAATTAATAGTAGCAGTCAGGATAGGTTATATGAGCAGGAAATTGCAGCTCTTGCTGAATCTCCGGAAAAATATATGTCAGATGAGAAACTTGAAGCATGGGTTGACTTCTATGAAAATGACTTATTTATTAACGCACAATATTCTAATTGAGATGAAAAAATTGATGATTATTCCTGCAATTATTGCCTGCCTGTTTTTTTCGGCAGTTGCCTACGGTCAAAATGGCAAAGGAGACGGTAGGAATATGCCTACTGTTGAAGAGATGATAGATTTTGAATGTAAAAAATTGACAAAGAGGTTGCTGCTTGATGATGCAGACACAAAGAAATTTGTCAAAACATATACAGACTATCGTAAGGAATTTATTGCCATAAAAGACAAGTATCCTATTCTTTGTAGGCGTAATAAAGATGAGATGCTGACTGATGCGCAGATTGAGGAGAAAATACAAAGTCTGTTTGCGCAAGGTAAGGATATGATTGCTGTTAGGGAAAAGTATTATAAGGAATTTCGGAAATTTTTGACACCAAGGCAAATTGATGTTGTTTTTGATAGTGAGCGTCATAGATTCAATAGGTTTAAAAAAGAGGGAGACAGACGTAAAGGCAACAAGCCAAGAAGATAAATTCCCACAGACTAAATAGTTGATTTTGATGAGAGTACCCCTGCAATTGTTTGAGTATCAGTTGCAAGGGTGCTTTGGTTTTGATTGTCATATAATTTTATAGTAAGTCAGGACTAACGTAATTGATATGAAAATATCGACCTAATTACGGAAAAAATTGTAACTTCGCAATAGAATTTCAATTGAATGGATTTTTCTATGCTTTATATACCCAAAGAAGAGTTGTATTGCCTTGCTGTCTTGGTGATATTGGCTGTTATTCAGATTGCAGTTGCTCTTAAAAAGAAGTATTCTGTAAAAAAATTGCAGGTGGATAGTTTTCAAGATATTGATGCAAATGCAAAGCCGTCATTGTCAGTAATTGTGTATGCAGATAAGGAGATAGGAGCATTTCTTAATCAAAGTATACCGGCTATTTTTAACCAGAATTACAATGATTATGAGGTTATTATAGTCAATGCCGATTCATCAGAGACGGTAGATGATATGATTACTATTTTGACAGCGCAATACCCTAAACTAAAGTCAACATTTATCCCTGACAGTATTTGTAATGTTTCAATTCGCAAACTTGCGACAATGCTTGGCGTTAAGGCTGCTGCAAATGATGTTGTTATATTTACTGATGCTAATTGCATTCCGCTTACAGATAATTGGTTGGCGTCAATGGCGCGGAAGTTTAGTGATGAAACGGGAGTTGTTATTGGTTACGCAACAGTCGATGCTTCTTCTGATACGTCTTTCGGCCACCGTTATAGGGTTTTCGATAAGGTAGAGGACTCGGTGGAGTATCTGCTTGCTGCGTCTTCCAACCATGCTTTTCGTGGTGACAGGATGAATATTGCGTATCGTAAGGAACTTTTCTTCGACAATAAGGGCTTTTCTCGGACGATGAATATGAAGTATGGTGATGATGATATTTTTATCCGTGAACTTTCTGAATTGGCAAAGGTTAAGCCAGAGTTATCGGAGGATAGTATAGTTAAGGAGATGCCTGTTGATTATGCTTCTTCGTTTGTTGTCAATAAGTTGCACAGGGCGTTTACAATGTCGAAGATAAATCCAGGATTTAAGAAGATTTCGTGGGTGATAGCCAATTTGAGGGTTATCTATTTGATACTGACAGCCGTTGCTGTTGCTTTATCGGTGGTTAGTATAATTAAAGACCCTGCAATTGCTTTGCATTCCATAATTTTCGGCGGTGTGGCGATTGTGCTGTTTATTACTGATTTGCTTGTCTATCTTTTCTATATGAGAAATGTTATGGACGCTCTTAAAATGCCAAAACTGCTGTTCACAATTCCGCTATTCCGAGAGATAAGGCCTTTTGTGAACCTTTATTATAAGATTCATTCTTCGAAGATTGACAATTATACTTGGGAGAGGTAGATGATAATGCATGGTGGAACAGGCAAGTTCCTCTGTTTACGAAACCAATTTTTGTTTATTGATGAAATTCCATTGTAAAGTGTATCTTTGTAAAGATTTTTAGGAGACTCAAAATATATAATCCGAAGGTTTACAACTCAAGAACTTATTAATTTCCAAACAAAAGCCGATGTTAACATTTATTTCATGCGCTAAGACCATGACAGATCGCTCGCGGGTGAACGTTCCTTTTACGTCTGAGCCTTACTTTGCCGAAGAAGCCAAGCAAAACGCCATGAAGATGGCTCAATATAGTGTTGACGATTTATGCAAGGTGCTACGGATTAATCAGAAACTGTCTGCGGTAAACTGTATGCGTTATAATGATTTTCTTTCCGATGACGGAAAAAAACTTCCTGCCTTGCTGTCTTATACTGGAATGGTGTTTAAGCGTATCCATCCGGCTGATTTTACTGCAGAAGACTTTTCCTATGCTCAGAAGCATTTGTTGATAACCTCGTTTTTATATGGATTGCTCCGTCCGCTCGACTTGATTCGAAACTATAGGATGGAGGGTGATGTTAAGTTGCCCGAACGGGGAGGGATAACGGTATTTGATTACTGGAAACCCTTGTTGACCGATTTCTTTATCAGTGAGATAAAACAGTGTGGAGGCGTGCTGGTGAATTTGGCAAGTGGCGAGATGAAGGATTTGTTCGACTGGAATCGGGTTTGTCAAGAAGTACGAGTCATTACCCCGGAGTTTTATACATGGAAAAACGGCAAGTTGGTTGTGGTTACGGTTTATGCCAAGATGTGCCGAGGAGAAATGACGCGTTTTATTATGAAAAACCGGATAGAGAGCCCTGATGAGTTGAAGCAGTTTGAGTGGGAGGGGTTTGCATACGATGAGGAGGCAAGTGATGGCGACCGTCTATGCTTTCTGTTTCGCTGAGTAGAGAAAGGAGCAGCGAGAATGATGCCTGTGTTACTGTATGCTAAAACTATTTATTTTCCTGCGGAAGCGGTAAGGAGGGTTGCCTTGCCTTTTATTGTTATCTCTTTTAGTGCTGCTGGGATAAGCACTGTTTCTCCTTGACGGATAGTTTCCGAGCCTTTTTCACCTTCTACAACAGCCTCTCCGCTAACGCAAATAATGATTAGAAAAGAGTCGTGCTCGTTTTTGAGGTTTATTTCATCATCTGTCTTGATGAGAGACGTTGTGAAATGCTTGCAGTTTATAAGTTTTGTGCGGCCTTTGTCAATATTGCAGTAATCCATTTTGCTGCAGAATTTTGAGTAGTCGATAGCGGCACGAGCCAAGTCTGTATGCAGTTCGCGGTATTTCCCGTTAGTGTCCTGACGCTTGTAGTCATATACTCGGTAGGTAATATCCGAGGTTTGCTGTATTTCAACAAGAAGGTTCCCAGCACCAATGGAGTGAGTGCAACCTGAAGGGAGGAAATATAGGTCGCCAGGAGAGGTCTTGTAGCAGTTGACGATGCCCATAATTGACCCGTCTTCAATACGTTGCTCATACTCTTGTGGAGTTGTCTCCTGACTAAGGCCGGCATATAGTTTAGCGTCCTTATCAGTATCAACAATGTACCACATTTCGGTTTTACCCATGCAGTTATGTCTTTTTTCAGCCAGTTCGTCGCTTGGATGAACCTGAAAAGAGAGGTCTTTTTTTGCGTCAATGATTTTCACCAAGATAGGGAAGGTAGTGCCGAATTTTTCGTAAGAGAGTCCGCCAACGAGGAGTGAGCGGTATTTTTCTACCATTTGCGTTACAGTCAAACCCTTGTCAACGCCATTGGAGACTATTGATTCAGAACCTTTAACGCCTGATATTTCCCAACTTTCGCCAATAGTTTTACAGTCCAAAGGAATGCCCTTGAACTGTGAAATCTTTTCGCCACCCCACATTACGGTTTTGTAGTGCGGCTCGAATTTTATCGGCTTTAGTATGTTGTTAATATCAGATTGCTCCATATTATAATTAGAATGCAAAAGTAATACAAACCCCTTGTACAAAAAAACAAAAACAGTTTTTTTTTAGCAAAACGCCTTTATAGGTGGTTGATATGGGGCTGGATGGATGATTTACGTTATGTTTCTGCTATTCTTTTTTGTTTTCTTCATTTATGCCTAATATCCTGTTATACTCCTGGTCATCGTTAATAACCGCAACGGCTTTTTGGAATATTGCGTTAGTTGGATTGATGACTTGGAAATAAGCGTCGCGGGTATAAATGTCGCGGGCGATTATTGCCTTTACTATTTGTGACAGGAAGTTTTTGCTTAGGGCGTAATCCTTTTCGTTGAACTTGACAGAATCGGCATTACCCATGTTGATGAGTTCCTGCATAATGGTATCATCAGCGTTGAAGAATTTTATAAAGTCCTCAACTTTTGGGTATTTGCTCTTTAATTCATTGCGATGCTTGTCAACGTAGGCAACTGCAAAATTGTTTGGAACGGCTTTTGCCACCAGTTCGCGGTAGTATTTTGTGTAAGCCGTTGTATCAAGCGGAATGAAGATGTCCGGCATGATTCCGCCTCCGCCAAAGACTGTACGTTTGGTCTTTAGGGTTGAGTAACGCATTTTCTCGTCGAATTTAGTGCTGTCAACGGAGTATAGTTCTCCATTGTTAAACCTGTTGATGATGTCGCGTTCGTATTTTTCCTTATCGCCAATGGTGTAAGGCTTTTGAATGCATCGCCCTGAAGGGGTGTAGTATTTTGATATGGTTAGCCTTATCATCGTTCCGTCAGGAAATGGAACGGGTTGCTGAACGAGGCCTTTTCCGAAGGTTCTTCTGCCAACGATAACAGCCCTGTCCCAGTCTTGCAAGGCACCACTGACAATCTCGCTTGCTGATGCTGAATACTGGTTGACCATAACAACGAGTTTGTTGTCTTTTAGTTTGCCGTCGCCACGTGCGGTCATGTTTCTGCGTGGCTGTGATTTGCCCTCGGTATATACTATCATCTCGTTTCTTTCGAGGAATTGATTTGCGATGGTTGCGGCAATGTCGAGGTATCCTCCACCGTTGTCGGTAAGGTCAAGTATTAACTGCTTCATCCCTTTCTTTTTAAGGGTCTTAACAGCATTGTTAAATTCTTCTACGGATGTTCTGGAAAATCGTCCGAGGCGGATATACCCGGTCTTTTTGTCAACCATATAGGATGCGTCGATGCTGTAAAGAGGTATTTCGTCGCGTGTGATGCGGAATTTTAGCGGTGTTGCCGAGCCTTGTCGCTTGACGGTTGTTTCAACGACGGTGCCTTTCTGACCTCTTAAGCGTTTCATAATCTGCTTTGTTCGCATCTTCACGCCGGCAATGGCGGTGTCGTTAACGGCGATAATTCTGTCACCAGGGTGTATTCCGACTTTTTCTGCTGGGCCGCCGGAAACGGTCTGAACAACGTAAAGCGTGTCCTTCTGCATGTTAAATTCCACTCCAATTCCGCAGAAATTGCCGTCAAGCGGTTCGGTGAGTTCTTTGGTTTCTTCTTTGTCGGAATATGTTGAATGCGGGTCGAGGGTTTCGAGTAGCCCGCGGATTGCGTTTTCTACCAAAAGGTTTTCGTCAATGGAGTCAACATAGTACTTCATTATCATCGATTCTGCTGCAGCCAGTTTCTGGCGTGGAGTGATTGTTCTCCATTCTTTTTGTTCGGATGTTGCGGTAATAGCGACGGCAATAACCGCAGCAATAGCGAGAATATATTTTTTCATCATAATCTATTTTTGAGGCAGTTTCATTCCTGGAGGCAGTAGGCTGGTAACGTCTTTGCCGTAACTGACCAGTTCGCGTACTATTGAAGAACTGATGTGCCCGTATTCCGGTAGGGTATAGAGCAGTATAGTTTCTATGCCCGTTAGGTCACGGTTCACCTCCGCAAGGTTCTTTTCATATTCAAAGTCCTGAATAAGCCTTACGCCACGAACAATGAATTTTGCGTTGTGCTCGTTTGCAAGGTCTGTCGTTAGATTGTTGTAAGCCAACACTTCTACTTTGTTGTTGCCTTTATAGATAGCCTTTATGCTTTCAACCCTTTCGGCTTCGGTCATAAAGGATTTTTTTGTCTGGTTAACGCCAATGGCAATTATTATCTTGTCAAAAAGAGGCAAGGCTCTTTCAACGATAGAGTAATGTCCTATAGTGAACGGGTCGAATGAGCCCGGAAATATTGCAATTTTTTTTTCCACTTTATTATCTTTTATCTATTCAGCTGCATTCAAATTGTCGTCATCTTCAACAACAAGGTTGTCGATAATGAATAGTTGTCGCTCCATAGTGTTCTTGCCCATGTAGAATTCGAGCATGTTTTTAACGGAGTCGTCTTTGCGCCACATAACTTTGTCAAGACGGATGTCAGGACCGATAAATGTCTTGAATTCTTCTGGGGAGATTTCACCGAGACCCTTGAATCGTGTGATTTCTGCGTTTGTGCCGAGACGGTTGATTGCGTTTATTCGCTCTTCGTCGGAGTAGCAGTAGAAGGTATCGTTTGGCTTGTCACCTTTTTTAGATCTCTTTGCCGTCCTTTTGTCGCGTACGCGGAATAGCGGCGTTTGCAGAATGTAAACGTGGCCCTTTTTGATGAGGTCTGGGAAGAACTGGATAAGGAAGGTAATCATCAACAAGCGGATGTGCATACCGTCAACGTCGGCATCGGTTGCAATAATCACTTTGTTATATCTCAATCCGTCAAGCCCTTCTTCGATATTCAGAGCGGCTTGCAGCAGGTTAAATTCTTCATTTTCATAAACCACCTTTTGAGTCTTGCCGTAGGTATTCAGTGGCTTACCACGAAGTGAAAATACGGCTTGCGTTTCAACATCACGGATTTTTGTGATAGAGCCTGACGCAGAGTCACCCTCGGTGATGAAAATCATTGTGTCATCCTGGCGGGAGCCTTTGGCATCATTATAGTGAACGCGGCAGTCGCGAAGTTTCTTATTGTGGAGGCTTACTTTTTTTGCTCGCTCTCTTGCTTGCTTAGTAACGCCGGCAATAGCCTTGCGTTCCTTTTCGGATTCCTGAATCTGGTGAAGCATTATTTCTGCTGTTTCACCGTTGATGTGGAGGAAGTCGTCAAGTTCTTTTTTCAGGAAGTCGCCGATGAATTTCGCAACAGTCGGACCTTCAGGACCAACATCGCGTGAGCCAAGTTTTGTCTTTGTCTGTGATTCAAAGACGGGTTCTTCTACCTTTATGCTGATTGCGGCAACCATACCGTTGCGGATGTCGGAATACTCGAAATTCTTGCCGTAAAACTCTTTGATTGTTCTTGAAACCGCTTCACGGAAGGCACTGAGGTGCGTTCCGCCCTGCGTTGTGTGCTGTCCGTTTACGAAAGAGTAAAATTCCTCGCCGTATTGTGATGTGTGGGTTATTACTACCTCGATATCCGTACCGACAAAATGAATGATAGGGTATAGGGGGTCGGTTGTCATATTCTCCTTTAGCAAGTCGAGCAAACCGTTGCGGGAGTGGTATTTGGTGCCGTTGTAAAGAATTGTCAGACCTGTGTTAAGAAACGAATAGTTTTTCAGCATCACCTCAACGAACTCATCGCGGAATTTGTAGTTCCTAAAAAGTTCGTTGTCGGGGGTGAATTTAACGTATGTACCGTTTGGCTGGTCTGTTGCGTAAATTTCTTTATTTTCAACGATTTCACCACGCTCATATCTGATTGTTTTTGCCTCTCCGTTGCGGTAGGCAGAGATTTCGAAAACAGAAGAAAGAGCATTGGTTGCCTTGATACCAACGCCGTTAAGACCAACAGACTTTTTGAAAGCCTTAGAGTCATACTTACCGCCGGTATTCATCTTGGAAGAAACGTCGAGCACCTTATCCAAAGGAATGCCACGGCCATAGTCGCGAACCTCAACAACGCCATCTTCGCTGATGTTGATGTCGAGTTGCTTGCCGAAGCCCATAGCATATTCGTCGATAGAGTTGTCGATAACCTCTTTCAGGATAACATAGATACCGTCATCTGAATGAGTTCCGTCGCCAAGTTTTCCGATATACATACCCGGACGCTTGCGGATGTGTTCCTTCCAGTCAAGCGTCTTGATGTCATCACTTGTATAACTGTTGTTTATTGTATTTTCAAGTGGTAAATTCGTTTCTTCCGCCATTGTTTTTGAGTATTATAGCTTTAACACACAAAGTTATATAAAAAAAACGAGAGCAGAAAAACAAGTTTTGTTATTTTTCAGCAGTTTGGCATTTAGTATGGATAATTGCGAGTATCGTTTTAATATTTCAACATCTACAGCGATTATGTGGGATTTCAATTGATTATAGGGACGAAATGCATATCGTCCGCCCGCAAACGGAACATATCGCGGACACTCTTCAGAGTGTCCCTACAGGTTATGTTTGTAAATATGTGATTCTGTTATAAATAAAATAATTGTGTGGTGGGATAAATTGTTCCTTTATGTTCTTTTTGTGGTTAAATGGTTAGAAATTTGCATGTTCGCAATTTTGTAATAAAAATTTAATGGGCAACTAATTGACTAATTGATAAAGTATTGGTAATTTTGCAGTCAAAACCCGAGTAATACACATAAAGGCTAAAATTGATTATTAACCCATACAATAAAATAATATGAAAAAACTTTACTTTTTAATGAGTTTTCTGCTCGTTGCTCTTATTGGCTCCGCAGCAGAAGTAACAGATGTGTTTGCTTTCAATGCTGTAAATGATCTTAAAAACTCACAGGATTGGACTGCAAGCAAAAGTCTTAATATGCCAACTTTTAATTACGATTATAAAGGCGTACAAATTGGAGTGAAAAATACTCCTGCAGGAGAGTTTACTCTTACTTCCACGAAGTCTTATGCAAATGTAAAGACTGTTAATATAACTGCTTCAACAGGTGGAGCATGTTCTATCTCTGTTTCTGTTGGTGATGCTGTATTTACATCAAATGGACAGAATTCGGTCGCGGTTGCTTCTGGTATTAGTAATGCTGGAAAAGTATATTCCTTTGCAGGTGATGGCAATGGTTATGTTGTGGTAACTTTCAATGCTACAAGTAAAGCAATGTATCTGGGGCAAATTGAAGTTATTTACGATGACGGTGCTGCAGAAACAGACGTTAAGACTCCGACATTCAGCCTAAAAGAAGACACTTACTATGAGGCACAACAGGTTATTATTGCAACTGAAACTGAAGGTGCAAGCATTACATATAGCGTAACTAAGAATGATGTTGAGTTTGTTGCTTCAACAACAGCAGTTGCACCTGTAACAGTTGAATTGCCAATGGAAACTGTAGCAGCAAGCTATGTTATCACAGCAAAAGCGGTTAAAGATGGAATGACAGAAAGTGCTGAGGTATCTGCAACATATACACTTAATCCAAACAAGCCAGCGGAAAAATTGTTCTATATGGCTAGTTTAGTTATTGACATTAAAGCAGGTGATGAAGTGGTATTTGTCAGTCCAGAAAAACTTGCTGCAATGACAGAAACACCTGATGGAGACCGTATTGGATCTGTTGTTGCTACTATTCAGGATGGAGTGAATAACCCATATAATGGGGAAACTTATCTTCACAAATTGGATTTAAATCAGAATCCAGAAGCGGGCGTTTATATCGTAGGCGTTGATGGCGGAAATTATACTTTCCAATCTAAAATTGGAGGTCAATACTTGAGTGCTCCAACAAAAGACAATGATAATGATCTTTACCTTGTTAATGAAGCAGCCACAGACTTTGAAAAGTGGACATTAAAAGAGGTAAAAGGTGGTCTTGTTGCTTACTCTCTTGCACAACCGGCTCGTTTAATCCAAAAAAATAATGATGCAAGATATGGTTTTGCAACATATAAAGGTTCTCAATCTAACGCATATATCTTTAAATATGTAGCAGATTTGTCAGGCGTAGAGAGCAATGTTGCAGAAGAGGCAGCAGTAATTAATACAATAGCAGGTGGCGTTGTTGTAGCAGTATCAGAACCGGCAACAGCAGCAGTTTACACTGTTTCTGGTCAGTTGGTGGCAAACCAAGCAGTTGACGCAACTGCAACAATAAACCTTGCAAACGGTTTCTATATCGTAAAGGTTGGCAACACAGTTAAGAAAGTTATCGTAAGATAATCGTTTCAATGACTAGTCCTAAATAAGCGTTACAAAAATTACTACTTATTATAAGGACAAAA
>ERZ791624.944-NODE-944-length-16084-cov-1.572525_pt1 | contig 16084 bp, 16 predicted proteins | sample MGYA00510058_ERZ791624 | MGnify/ENA primary metagenome ERZ791624 (study PRJEB30046, sample SAMN00715158) | human gut metagenome | study: EMG produced TPA metagenomics assembly of the A metagenome-wide association study of gut microbiota in type 2... | reverse complement strand
TTGAGACGTCGGTTACGGCAAAACAGAGGTTGTGCTGCGCGCGGCGGTCAAGACTGTCGAAAATGGCGCGCAAGCGGCGATTATTGCGCCGACAACGGTTTTGGCCCTCCAGCATTATCGCACCTGCGTCGCCAGAGTCGGCGAACTTCCGATTCGTGTCGAGCTGCTTTCGCGGATGATCCCCAAGAAAAAGCAGAAGGAAATTCTCGACGAAACGGCAAACGGCCGTGTCGATATCCTGATCGGCACCCATCGCCTTTTTCAGGACGACATTCGATTCAAAGACTTGGGACTGCTGATAATCGACGAAGAACACCGTTTTGGCGTCAAACATAAAGAGCGGCTGAAAGTGGCGCACCCCGGGCTGGACGTGCTTTCTCTTTCGGCGACGCCGATTCCCAGAAGCCTCTCCATGGCGATGCGCGGCATCCGGGACATTTCCGTGATCGCCACTTCGCCGCGAGGGCGCGGCGAAGTCTTTACCGTGACCTCCCGATGGGATCCCAGTCTGGCGCATGACGCGGTTCTCCGCGAGCTCATGCGAGGCGGACAGGTATACTATCTGCATAATCGCATCGACGACATAGAACAGATCGCGGCGCGTCTTGCCAACCGTTTCCCCGGACACCGCACGGCCGTCGCTCACGGGCAAATGGGAGAGCGCGAGCTTGAGAAGACGATGAACGAATTCTATGACGGCAAAATTGAAATCCTGGTGTGCACGACGATCATCGAAAGCGGGCTCGACGTGCCGCGGGCCAACACGCTGATCGTCGACGACGTCAGGCGCCTTGGCCTGGCGCAGATGCATCAGATACGCGGCCGCATCGGGCGGCGCAGCGAGAATGCTTACGCTCTGTTTTTTTATGATCCGAAGAAAGCGGCGGCCAGACCCGCGAACGCCTCGAGGCTTTGGGCGCCGTCGGCTCGCAGAATGGCGGCTATCAACTGGCGCAGCGCGATCTCGAGATCCGCGGGGCGGGCGAGATTCTCGGAACGGAACAGCATGGCTTCAAGGAACGCATTGGTTACACTCTTTATCTGAAAAAATTGAAGGAACGCGTCGACCAGCTGCGAGGGATCGAAATAAAGCCCGCGCTGGTCGATTTGGCCATGCCGCTGGTGATTCCTGTGGATTATGTACCGCAGACGGATCTGCGCATCGGGTTGTACAGACGCTTGTTATCGCCCTTGAGCGCTCAGGAATATGAGGAAATGCAGGCGGAACTTCTTGATCGCTACGGTCCTTTGCCCGAGCAAGTTCAGGGGCTGCTTGACGCGGCTCTGGTCCGCGGCGAAGGCGGGGCTCTCGGGATAGAGAAGCTTCGGGTCTCGGAGGCGTTTGTCGCTCTTGAGGGACCTTTGGGAGAGGATATTTTTTCGCCTCCGCGCTGGATCGTGAAAAACGGCGCGCGCCTCGGCGCTGGCGGCGTCAACGGACTGCATGCCGCCGCCGGGGAATTGATGAAAAAGGCCGTTCCCCGGCCGTGACATTTCCTGTTTGAGGAGGCAAGGAAAATGGACAAGGAGCCCGGTCGTTTCTCCGAACTCATAGAGACCATGAAAAAACTGCGCTCTCCAGACGGCTGTCCCTGGGATCGCAAACAGGATTACGAGTCTCTCCGTCCGCACATTATCGAAGAAGCCTACGAGTTGGTAGACGCTATTGAACGCCGCGAGATCGAGAGGAACATGAAACACGTTCTTGAAGAATGCGGGGATTTGCTGCTTCAGGTGATTTTTATCGGCACCATCGCAGAAGAAAAAGGCGATTTTTCCATCGACGACATCCCGAGGGTCATCACCGAGAAGCTCATCCGCCGTCATCCCCACATTTTTGGCCTGCCGCCGGCCGAGGCGCACGAGAGCGCTCCGACCAGCTGGGAGGAAATAAAACGTCAGGAGCGCCAGGCGGACCAGACACGGGACGTTTCCGTTTTGACGGGAGTGCCGCGCCGTCTGCCCGCTTTGACGAAGGCTTGCAGGATTCAAGAGAAAGCCGCCGGCGTAGGATTCGATTGGCCTCAAGGAGAACAGACGCCGGTTGTGGAGAAGATCAAGGAAGAGCTCGTCGAAGTCTGCGAAGTTCTCGACGCGGATAAAAAGCAGGAGCTTACCGGAGAAATCGGCGATCTCCTGTTCGCGGTCGTGAACCTTTCACGGCGCTGCGGCATTGATCCGGACTTGGCTTTGTCGCGGACAAACGCAAAATTTGAGCGTCGGTTCCGTTATATTGAAACGCAAATTGAGCAGGACGGCAAAAAATGGAATGACCTTTCATTGAACGATTTAATATATTTATGGAATCAAGCGAAGAAAGCTTCCTTGTGATATAGTAATCGCATTGGCAATTATTCTCGAACGAAAACAAAAATTGAAATATATCTATAGGAGGGAATTTACATGGTTTCAAAGAAAGCACGTTCTTCAGCCGCCGTTGAGGACGAAAAAGCGGACGTCCGAGAGAAAATGCCGCCGACTAAGAGCCTGCCGCGCAGGAAAGCCCCCGTGAAATTTTCGAAACGCGCAGGGTGGAGATCACTGAAACGGTGCTCCGCGACGCTCATCAGTCGCTGATGGCCACGCGCATGTCCCTCGATGACATGCTCCCGGTACTGGATCAGATGGACGAGATCGGCTATCGCTCCGTAGAAGTTTGGGGGGGAGCGACCTTTGACGCTTGCATGCGTTTCCTCGACGAAGATCCCTGGGAAAGACTGCGCACCCTGAAGAAATATTTTAAGAAGACCAAGCTGCAAATGCTTTTGAGAGGGCAGAATCTCGTGGGATACCGTCATTACGCCGACGATACCGCCAAAGAGTTCGTGAAGCGGGCCGTTGGCAACGGCATTGACATCATCAGGATTTTCGACGCTCTGAACGACCTTCGCAACGTCGAAGTGACGGCTGCCCAGACAAAGGCGGAAGGAGCGCACCTTCAGCTCTGCATCGCCTATACGACTTCTCCGGTGCATACGGTAGAGGCCTTTGTGAAATTGGCTTCGCAGATGAAAGACCTTGGCGCCGATTCGATTTGCATCAAGGACATGGCCGGATTGTTGACGCCGACGGCTGCCAAGGAACTGGTCTATGGCATCAAACAGGCGACGGCGCTGCCGATCCAGGTGCATTCGCACTATACGTGCGGGCTCGCAGGACTGGCTTATTACGCCGCGATCGAAGCCGGCGCCGACGTCATCGACTGTGCCCTGTCTCCCTTCTCGATGGGGACCAGCCAGCCGTGCACCGAGACCTTTGTGGCCGCCCTTGCCGGCAGCCAGTGGGACACGGGGCTCGATATCCGCCGGATGACGCCGATTTCCAATCATTTCAAGAAGATACGCGCCAAGTACGACAAGATTTTCGTGAAGGTCCAGGGCGCGAATACGGATATTCTGCTCGCGCAGATTCCCGGCGGCATGTATTCGAATCTCGTGAATCAGCTGAAAGAAGCCGGGCAGCAGGATAAACTGCCCAAAGTCCTGGAGGAAGTCCCTTATGTCCGCGCGGCCATGGGGTATCCGCCTCTGGTGACGCCGAGCAGCCAGATTGTCGGCACGCAGGCGACGCTTAACGTGCTTTCCGGAGAACGATGGAAAATCATTCCCAAGGAAGTGTATAATATCTTCAAGGGAATGTATGGTCAGACGCCCGCGCCGATGGACCCGGAAATTCAGAAAAAAGTTCTTGGCGGGGATAAGCCGATTACCTGCCGTCCTGCCGATCTTATCGAGCCGGAGCTGGAAAAAGCCCAAAAAGAAATTGAATCGTGGATCACCCAGCCCGAGGACGTGCTGTCCTATGTGCTTTTCCCGGCGGTTGCCAAGGACTTCCTGGTGAAGAAGTACGCCCGCGAAACGATGACCGATATCGGCCTGAACGAGTGTGTGGATGGTTCCGCGTATCCCGTGTAAGAGCCGAGGAGCTTGCGGTATTTGTACTCGGAAATCGGAAAGGCTCTATAAAAAAGGAGGGGCGGCTTTTCCGTCCCTCCATACTGTGTTTGTCGTATGAAACTTTCACGTGGAAGTGGGGGGAGGTATTACCATAGACGGAGTCTATACAATGCAGTTGGAATGTCCTGACCCCGCGCTGTTGATGAGAATCTGCGGACAGGGCGATGAAAACCTCGAATTTCTCGAGTCAAAGCAGAATGTCCGCGTTCTCAGGCGGGGAGAATTGATCACCGTCGCCGGGGATGAAGAAAAAGACGTACGCCAGGCCCACGCCCTTTTGTTGCAGGTACGCGATGCGGCGCAAGATGGCCATCAGTTTCGCCCGCAGGATTTTCGTTATGTGCTCGAGACTCTCCGCAAGAACGGCCACGTCGACGTCGCTTCGCTCTATTCGGAACTGCTTTGCATCACTTACCGGGGCAAGCCTGTCAGGCCGCGTACCGTCCGGCAGCTTGAATATGTAAAGGCGATGGAGAGAAACACGGTGATTTTCGGCATTGGCCCGGCAGGAACGGGAAAAACGTATCTTGCGGTCTGCTAGGCCGTAAATCAGCTTAAAAACGGAAGCGTGAGCCGCGTCATCCTCGTGCGGCCGGCAGTCGAAGCCGGCGAAAGTCTGGGCTTTTTGCCCGGCGATCTTCGCGAAAAGGTGGAACCTTACCTCCGTCCGTTATACGACGCTTTTTTTGAACTTCTCTCCCCCGAAAAATTCGCCCGTTATGCTGACAAAGGGATCATTGAAATCGCCCCTCTTGCTTACATGCGGGGGCGGACTCTCAACGACAGCTTTGTCATCCTCGACGAGGCTCAAAATACAACGCCTGAACAAATGAAGATGTTTCTGACTCGCATCGGTTTTGGTTCCAAAGCGGTCATTACCGGCGATCTCACTCAGGTTGACCTCCCCAACGGCAAGCAGTCGGGACTGAGACTCGTCCAGGGTATCCTCAAGGGCATCGAAGGGATTTCTTTTATTCACCTGCAAAATGAAGACGTGGTGCGGCACGAGATTGTCCAAAAAATTGTTGCTGCCTATGATCAGTATGAGGCATCACAAAAGAAATAACTGCGAGGAAATAGACGATGAATAGTGACCAGCTGGATCGGACTCATTGGAGGAAACTCTTCCAGAATTCCTTCAAGTACATTGCGAAGCTTCTGCCTTACGCGATTGCAGCTTTTGTGGCTATGGTCGTCGTACAGGTGCGATGGTACACGGTTGATTCCGACTCTTACTTTATTTCCGGTGCGACCGCTCAGCGGACGTATTACGCCGTCCGCGACATGAACTACGACGACACCGAAGCGACGGAAAAATTGCGCGCGGAAGTTGCCGACGGAATCGTCGGGGTCGTCGTCAAAGGACATATGAAAAGCGAAGTCGGTTTTGACGATGAATGCGAAATCCTCTTGAACCGGCCGCTCGACGACAAAATTTTGCCCAAGGAACTCCGTGAGCTCTTGGATGCTGCGTCTCTGGACACAAGGGAGCAAATTGTCGCTACCGTCCGTTCGATCCATGACGACCTTCAGCGCAACATGAATTTGTCTGCGGACGAAAAAGATGAGTTCATGTGGCAGCGTATCGGCTTGGTGGAGACGAACCCCTCTTCCGCAAACATCATTTATCAGATTCTCGTCGGCCTGTCCGAAGGTGATCAAAAAGTCGATCCTGACCTGACGGAGCGCATAAAATCACTGGCGGCCTCCGATATCGAGCAGACCAAGCACATATTTTATGCCGGCGACCGCATCGTCAACAAAGGGGAAATCGTGACGCCGCAGCTTGCGAGGCTCTTGAAACTCCAAGGGTATCCCGAGGGGCGCTTCCCGATGACATCCCTTGTTTTCGCCGTCATCGTGGCCTGCATAAGCGTCCTGTGGATCCGCAAGACCATGACGCACGCTTTCATAAGCACAACGTACCATGGAGACTGGACTTATTCGTTCTTTCTTTTGCTGTTGGGATGGCTTTTTCAGATCGGCGTGATCTATTGGGGCGTCAACGGCGTCGGCGTTTTTCCCGTGATTGCCATGATCTACCTTACGCTTCCTGACATCGGCGCGCTGAATTGCGCTGTCGTCGTGACGTTGAGCGCCTCGATCATCACCTCGGGATACGATGTCACCGCGTTTGCCATTAATGCAATTTCGGGATGCGCCGGAGCCATCTTGGGGATCTCTCTTTTCAAAAGAAATTATTCGCGCTCCGCCGTCTGGATCCATGTGTTCGTTCTCGGCATCGCGATGCTTGGGGTCGCCTCGGTGCTCCAGTGGGGGCTGACCAATCTGATGAGCCTTCGTCAGGCGGCTGTTATGTTTACGGCATGCTTGCTGTTGAGCTTTATGGTGATCGTCTTGCTGCCGCTGCTGGAGATACTCTTCGATATCGTTTCTCCTTTGCAGCTCGTAGAGCTGACGCAGCCTTCCCATCCGCTGCTGAAGAGAATGCAGGTCGAGGCTCCCGGCACTTACCATCACAGCCAAATGGTGGGGAATCTGGCCGAGGCGGCGGCCGAGAAAATCGGTCTGAATCCGATGCTGCTCCGGGCGGGAGCTTGTTTTCATGATATTGGAAAGCTGAAACGGCCGCAATCGTTTATCGAGAACCAAATTTCGGGAATAAACGCCCATGATGAAATGTCGCCGGCTTTGTCCGCGCTTGTGATCCTGTCGCATGTCAAAGACGGGTTGGAACTTGCCGACGAATATCGTCTGCCGTCGCAGATAAAAGCGTTTATCGCGGAACATCATGGCACTACCTGCCTGACGTATTTTTATCGGAAAGCGCTCCAGGCGGGGCTGAAAGCGGACGAGAGTCAATTCTGCTATCCCGGTCCGAGGCCGCGAAGCAAGGAAACCGGAGTTCTGATGATCGCCGATTCGACGGAAGCCGCGGCTCGGGCGGAGAGCGCCAATATCAAGGGTATTCTCGATCTCACTCGTCTTGTCGACAACGTGGTGCAGTCCAAGATAAGCACCGGTCAGCTGGACGAAGTCCCCTTTACTCTGAAAGACCTCTCGGATATCAAAGCGGCGCTGGTCAGTACGTTGCGCTCGATGTATCATACGCGCGACATCAAACCGCTGAAATCGTTGCCTGAAGAGCAAGGAAAGGAGACTGACGATGCGCATGGCTCCTCGAACATTGTCGCGGTTCAAGCTAAAGCAGCGGCGGCGAAAGAATCCTGAAGTCCGCATTCTCATCGCCAGTGACATCGATCAGGATCCCCTGCTGACGTTGGCAAAAACGAATATCGCCACTTTCGAAAGGCTGGCGGCGGACTTATATGACGTACATTGGCCAGCGTGGCGCGCGCATGGGGGACTGCAGATCTCTCTGCAGTTCCTGGATGAGACGCGGATGGCCGAAGTGAACGATGAATACCGTCAGGTCCACGCCCCAACGGATGTGTTGAGCTTCCCTTTTTTTGAGAAAGAAGGCAGGTTTGCCCCCGACGCTCAGCTGCCGCCTCTTCTCCTCGGCGATATTGTGGTGTGTCCCGCGGTCGTTAGAAAGAACGCCGTGGAACATCATGTATCGGGAGAATCGGAACTGGCGCTCGTTGTTTTTCACGGCATGCTGCACCTTCTGGCATGGGATCACGACACGCCGGAGAAACAAGAGAGAATGTGGAGCGTGCAGGAACATTTCAGAGATCTTTTTCTGAAGGGACTGTCCGCTCCGGCTGCCGGTAACGCGGGGCGCGAGAAAAAATGACGTCTTTTGTCGTCCTCCTTTTGACCGTCGTCTTTCTCGTGATGCTGAGCGGCTATCTGAGCGTGGGCGAAGCGGCGATTTCTTCGGTCAGCGCAGCCAAGGCCCAGGCATTCGGCGAAGACAACGCAAAACTGGCTCCGCTGGTTGATTGGGAACTTGCTGAAAGACAAAAAGTGATTATTGCCATCTTGGTGGCGCATAATCTCTTTTCCGTCGCTGCCAGTTCATTCGCGACGGTCCTGACGACGAACGTCTGGGGTGAAAAAGGCGTTTCTGGGCTACGGTCATCATGACGGTCCTCATGGTCCTTTTTGCCGATTTCCTGCCCAAATGCATCGGCATGGCCCTCGGTGAAAGAAATTTCAACGTCATCCTGCCGGGCTTGCGCGCGGTTTCCGTCGTCTTCAGCCCCCTTATTTGGATTTTGGAGAAGATCGTGGCCTTTTTCAGCGGCTTGTTTCACGTCGACATGACGCTGGAAAGCGCGGTCGTCACACGGGATGAAATAGAGCAGCTCGTCAAAAACGGCGAAGAATCCGGAGCTATCGAAGCTTCGGAACGAAGAATGATCGACGGCGTTATCGCCTTCGACGAGACCAGAGTCTCGGAGATCATGGTCCCTCGCGTGTCCATGGACGCGCTGGAGGTGAATGAGACCATTGCCGGCGTCGCTTCCCTTATGCAAAACTGGGAACACTCGAGGATTCCCGTTTTTCGCGAGACGCCGGATGACATCGTCGGCGTCGTTTACCTCAAAGATATGATTCCCTATCTGCGAGCCGGCAAGATGGATACCCCTCTCAGCGCTTTTATGCGGCGGGCGCTCTTCGTCCCGGAAACGATGAAAGTCGCCGACCTGTTCGGCATGATGCGCGGCAAGCACGTTCATTTTGCGGTGGTCGTGGATGAATACGGCGGCACGGCGGGAATCGTCACTCTTGAAGACCTGCTTGAAGAGATCGTCGGTGACATACGTGACGAATACGACGAGGAGTCGGCCCCTATCGTGCAGTTGAACGAGAACTCGTACCGGGTGAAATGCACGGAGTCGCTCGAGGATCTCGGGGCCGTCGTGGGATACGACTTCGACTGCAATGACGTCGATTCCGTCGGCGGGTATGTTCTCGATAAGTTCATGGGATTTCCCGAGAAAGGCGATATTTACCGCGATGATGACTGGACGATAAAAGTCACCGACGTAGGAGAACATCGCGTGAATGAAGTCATCTTTACGCGCTCCGCACATGAAGTTCAGAAGGAACGTCACACCAAAGCGCAGGGGGAATGATCTTTGGACGCTTTGCCTCAATTATGTACGGCGATAGTTATTCTGCTGTTCCTTTCGGCTTTTTTCAGCGCGTCCGAGATGGCGCTGACAGCCGCCAGCAGCACGAGAATGAAATTGCTGGCCGAGGAATATCCCTTTCTGGAACGCTTCGTAGATTGGGTCAATGAAGACCGGTATCAGGCGATTTCGGCGATTCTCGTCGGCAACAATCTTGTCAACGTGGCGGCGAGCGTTACCGCCACAGCGCTGGCGACGTCATTGATTGACGAACACGGCGTCGCTTTCGCCGTCGTCGTGATGAGCATTTTGATCATCATTTTCGGCGAAGTGATTCCCAAGTGCGTGGCGATGGCAAAGGGCGAACGCCTGCTTATCGTGGCCCTCCCGCTTGTGCGTTTTTTCAGCTGGCTCGTGACGCCGTTGATCTGGGGAATGGAGCAATTTGCGAGAATAGCCGGTTACATGACAGGTTGGGATCTTTCCCTGAAAGATTCCTTCGTCACCAAAGAAGAAATAGGGCAAGTCGTGAAGATAGGCGAAGCCTCCGGCGCAATCGAAGAATCCGAACGCCAGATGATTGACGGCGTCATTTCCTTCGACGAGATCCGCGTCTCCGAGATCATGATTCCCCGCACTCGGATGCACATGATCGAATCGGAACGGACGGTGGACGACGCGCTCCAGTTTATTGAAAAGATGGGGGATTCCCGAGTCCCTGTTTTTACGGACACGCCGGATCGCATCGAAGGGATCGTTCTCGTCAAGGATTTGCTTACCGCTTTGATGAAAGGGCAGAAGAACGCTCCCGTCACCAAGTTCATGAGGACGCCGCTGTTCGTGCCCGAAACGATGTACGTGCCCAAGCTCTTCAGAATCATGCAAAACGTCCGTATGCACATGGCAGTCGTCGTCGACGAGTACGGCGGCACGGCAGGGCTGATCACTCTCGAGGATCTTCTGGAGGAGATCGTCGGCGAAATTCAAGACGAATACGACAAAGAAGAACAAACGGTGACACCCCTCTCCGATGGTACTTACAGGGCGAAAGCCAGTATTCCCCTTGAAGAGCTCAACGACGTTCTGAACAGTCATTTCGTCTGCGATGACGTCGACACGTTGGGAGGATTTTTACTGGATCGGTTCGGCAATTTCCCCCACGAAGGGGATACGCTCGCATCGGACGGATGGCTTTTCGAGATCGCCAGCATGGATGGCCATCGGATTAATGACGTTATGATCCGCAGGAACTCGTCGGAAGCAGGAGAATAGATCAAAGTGCAGACAGATTTTCGTGCAGGAGTCGTCGCCGTCATCGGCCGGCCCAATGTGGGCAAATCGTCGCTTCTCAACAGGATCCTCAAGTACAAACTGTCGATCGTTTCCGCGAAACCCCAGACGACTCGCGACAACATTCTGGGGCTTTACAATGGAGCGGCAAGTCAAATCCTTTTTGTCGATACGCCCGGCATTCACGCGCCTCTGAACAAACTTGGCGAACGCCTGGTCGAACGGGCGGTCTCGGGGCTTGAGGATGCGAATGTCGTCCTTTATGTCGTGACGATCGACGATCGTCCCGAGCAGAGCGAAAACGACCGCATCCTGAAAGTCCTTCGCGATTATCCCGGCATCCCTGTCGTGTTGGCGGTCAATAAGGTGGATCTTCCCGGATCCAGAAGCAAAATACTTCCTCTCATCGACCGTTTTACGAAGAAAATGAAGCTGCGCGACATCGTTCCGGTATCGGCAAAAGACGGCACCAACGACGAAGTTCTTGTCAAAACCCTTGAGAGCTTGCTTCCTGTCGCGGCGCCGCTCTATCCGGACGATATGATTACGGACAGGACAGAGCGTTTCATCGCGCAAGAACTGATTCGCGAAAAGGTCATCGCGTGCACCGACGAGGAAGTGCCGCACAGTGTCGCCGTGGAGATCGAAGAGTTCAAATCGCCCGATGAATACCCGGAGCGCAGGGACCTGTTCATCCGCGCCACGGTCTATGTGGAACGGGAAGGCCAACGGGCCATCATTCTCGGCAGAAAAGGGGAAAAGATCAAGAGCATCGGCACGGCCGCCCGGAAAGCGTTGGAAGAGATGACGGGACATAAAACGTATCTTGAACTTTGGGTTAAGGTTAACAAAGGATGGAGAGACTCGGACAAGGAATTGAAAAGACTGGGATACGAATAAACCTTCCAGAGGAAACGTCCCAGCGTCTCATCAAACGGACGGGCGTCGTGCTGCGGCGCGGAGACTACATGGAAGGCGACATGCCGCGTTGTTGTTTTTAAAGAGCGGCGGCACGAATTGGGTGTACGTCCCCGGGGCGTCGAAAGGTTCGATGCGTTTCGGCGGCGCCCTGGAGCCTTTCGTCTGGGGACACTATCAGCTTTATCAGTCAAAAAGAAAGACGTATCTGAAGGAAATTGAAGTCACCGAGGACTTCTGGGCGCTGCGACGCCATCCGCGGGCCCTTCGCTGGGCGAAGATGCTTGAACGGCACTTGATTCCCGGTTATCCCTATGACGATTTGTTGGCTCTTTTCTATTGGGCGTTGAAGGCGTTGAGCGAAGGCGTCGCTCCGGAACTGCTCGATGCGCGTTTTTTATGGCGCTGGCTCCTCAGCTGGGGGATCGCGCCGGATCTGCGCTCTTGCGGCTCATGCGGAAAGCCTTTGGGCGGGCGCGCCGTCTGGCGGGAGGGAACTTTTGTCTGCACGGACTGCGCCCCCGGCCAGAGCCCGGTCGATATCGATGAGTTTGCGGCCTACGCTCTTTCGAAAAGTTTTGTACCGGAGAACGGCGCATCGAAATTGTTGGAACAGGCTCGAAATGTTCAGCAATTCTTTGTGAGAAACCTTGATGATAATCGATAGTTTGAATTGGAGGTCGCGTGCGGAATGAATTTTCAGGATATCATGCTGAGATTGCAACGCTATTGGGCGGATCAGGGATGCATCGTTCAGCAGCCCTACGACATCGAAGTCGGGGCCGGTACGATGCATCCGGCTACGTCGCTTCGGGGCATTGGTCCCGAGCCCTGGAAAGTTGCTTATGTGCAGCCGTCTCGCCGTCCGGCGGACGGGCGTTATGGCGACAATCCCAACCGTTTGCAGCATTATTACCAGTTCCAGGTGATCATGAAGCCGGCGCCGGAAGATATCCAGGCGCTTTACATCAACAGCCTTGCCGCGCTGGGGATCGACCCTCGCGAGCATGATATCCGTTTTGTCGAGGACGATTGGGAATCTGCGGCGGTCGGCGCCTGGGGACTCGGTTGGGAAGTTTGGCTCGACGGCATGGAAGTGACTCAGTTCACCTATTTTCAGCAGGTCGGCGGCGTCGATATGGAAGCGGTGCCCGCAGAAATAACGTACGGCCTTGAACGTATCGCCATGTTCGTTCAGAAAGTCGACAACGTTTACGATTTGAAGTGGAATGACAAGGTGACCTATGGAGATGTTCATCATCAGGGGGAAGTCGAGAACTCCATATATAACTTCGAGGTCGCCGACGTCGCCATGCTTGCGGAGATATTCTCTCTGTACGAGAAGGAAAGCTCGCGTCTTGCCGAGCAGGCTTTGGTTCTGCCCGCCTGGGACTGCGTGCTGAAGTGCTCGCAGATTTTCAATCTCCTCGATGCCCGCGGCGCGATCAGCGTCACGCAGCGCACGGGGTTGTTTCGCGTATCCGCGCGATTGCGTCGAAGTGCTGCTCAGCCTATGCCCAGCAACGGAAAGATATGGGCTATCCGCTCATGAAAAAATTTTAAAGGGGGACGGACCGATGGAAAGAGATCTGATTCTGGAGATTGGAACGGAGGAGATACCGTCCCGTTTTATGCCGAGCGCCTTGCGTGACATTGCCCAATACGCCGAGGAGGAGTTCGCCGCGCAGCGTCTCGGGCATGGGCGTATCGAGGTGATGGGCACTCCCCGTCGCCTCGTGCTGCTGGTTCGTTCCGTTGCGGAACGTCAGGCGGATCTTTCCGAAGAGCACAAAGGGCCGACATGGAAATCCGCCTTTGACGGCACGGGAACGCCGACTCGTGCGGCTGAAGGTTTTGCCAGAAGCAAAGGCCTTGCCGTCGAACAGCTCGAAAGCCGCAACGTCAACGGCGTGGATTATGCGTTCGCCGTCATCAATCACAAGGGCGGCGCCGCGGACGCCTTGCTTCCGGACATGATGAAGCGCATTATCTCCCGCATCGTTTTTCCCAAAAACATGTACTGGTACGATTCGACCGTTCGCTTCGCCCGCCCGATCCGCTGGTTTCTCTGTCTGATCGGAGCAGATGTCGTCGAGTTTGAGCTGAACGGCATGAAAAGCGGCCGGACCACCTGCGGACATCGTTTCATGGGAGCGCCTTCCGTGGAGGTCGAGTCAAGCGACGACTATCTGACCGTCATGTACGACAACTGGGTCATTGTCGACCAGAAAAAGCGCGAAGAGAAAATGCGCGCCGCCATTGCCGGCATCGAAAAAGAACTTGACGGCGCCGTCGAACTCGATCCCTCCCTGGTTCAGGAAAATCTTTATCTCGTCGAGTACCCCGTGCCTTTTTACGGCTCTTTCGACCGCAAGTATCTCGAGATCCCCGAAGAAGTCCTGACGACCTCGATGAAAGACAACCAGAAATATTTTGCCGTCCACGACCACAGCGGCAAATTGATGCCCTGCTTTGTCGGCGTCAGCAACAATCTGGTTCCCAATATGGAGCTGGTTCGGGAAGGGAACGAAAGGGTTCTGCGCGCCCGGTTGGAAGACGCCGCTTTCTTTTGGAAGGAAGATCTGAAACGCCCTCTTTCGGCGCGGGTCGAGGACCTGAAAAACGTCATCTACCAGGAGAAGCTGGGTTCCGTCTACGACAAGACCATGGAAATGGTCAAAATCTCCCGAAAGATTTGCGACCTCCTCGGCAACAAGGACGACGTAAAGTTGGTCGAACGCGCGGCCTACCTCTCGAAAGCGGATCTTGTCACCGGCATGGTCGGCGAATTTTCCGAACTTCAGGGGATCATGGGCCGCGAATACGCCCTGAAGAACGGAGAGGATCCGCGGGTTGCCAAGGCCATCGCCGAGCAGTACATGCCAACCGCGGCAGGAAACGAACTTCCTTCCGACGTGATCGGCGCCGTCGTGGGGATTGCCGAACGGGCCTTCAATATGGTCGGTGCCTACAAGCTGGGGTTCCAGCCGACGAGGTCGCAGGACCCTTACGGCCTTCGCCGCGCCATCCGCTGCATCAACGAGATCCTCTGGGGACTCCGCCTTGACCTCGATCTGGAGGCGCTGCTCGCTTTCATCGCCCAGGACCTCGAAGTTGGCGGCGAAGCTTTGAGCTCGCTGCTGGATTTCATAAGGCAGCGCACGCTCATCCAGCTCAAGGAAAAAGAATACGGCCACGAACTGATCGAACTGGCGCTCTCCGTGACAGGATCCCGTCCCCTGCAAACGCTTTATTTGCTGGGCGCGTTCGCGGAGGTGAAGCAGGAAGACTGGTTCACGAAGCTGGTCAATTCCGCGGTACGAGTCAAGAATATCCTGGCGAAGGCGGAGGGAGTCTCGAGTTCCGTGGATCCTTCGCTTTGTGTCAAAGAGGCCGAAAAGGATCTTTATGCGGCCGTGAACGAGGCGGAGAAACCCGTGGAAGCCGCCCTGCGGAAAAACGACTGGAACGGGCTGATGAATGTCCTGGCTCAGCTTTCCCCGGCCGTTTCGGCCTTCTTCGACGACGTGATGGTCATGGACGAGGACGCGGCCGTTCGCGCCAATCGTCTCGCGCTGTTGTCCCATTGTCAAAATCTCTTTATGCGCGTCGGAGATCTCAGCAAAGTCAAATAGACTGAAAGGCATTTTATGACATTACGCGTTTCCATTGTTTCCGATTCGACAGGAGAGACTGCCGAAAGCATGCTCCACGCGGCGCTGGCCCAATTCGACGGCCTCGACGTGACGATCGAGCGCCACCGGTCGGTTCGCGAAGTCGCTCAAGTCCACGAGATCGCCGGCGATTTTTATCAGCGCGGCGGCCACTTGATCGTCAGCACTTTGGTCAAAGCCGACGTTTCGGCGGCGTTAGTTGCTGACACGAAAAAGTACAACTTGGGCTATGTGTCCATGATGGGGCCCCTGGTCGAAGAGATCTGTCGCCTCACGGGACGGCAGCCCATGCAGCGTCCGGGAGTGAACCGCCGCGTCGACGGCGATTACCTGCGTCGCGTCAAGGCCATCGAATTTACGCTCCGTTGCGACGATGGACAATCCCCCGAGCTGATGACCGCCGCTGACATCGTTTTGTTCGGCGTGTCTCGTGCCGGAAAAACGCCTCTCTCGATCTGGCTTGCTCTGAAAGGATACGCCGTCTCGAACGTTCCTTTGCTGCCCGGCGTCGTTCCCGATTCCCGCATCTGGAATGTGAGCGTGGAAAAGAGGGTCGGGCTCCTGATCTCGGCTGAGCGTTTGAGGGAGATCCGCTGCGAACGGATCGTCGCCATGGGCCTCGATCCGCAAAAAGCGGCGTATGCCGATATCGGCAAGATCAGGGCGGAACTGGACGACGCCCGTTCTTTGATGGAAAAGCTTCGGTGCCGCATTTACGACAGCACGGATCATTCCTATGAAGAGCTGGCGCGCAATATCCTCGAAGACTTGAAGATGCTGTAAATCTCGAAGAGCGCAAAAAAGCAGACGTCTGCTTTTTTGCGCTCTTCGATATTGATTTTCAATTGAAAGGCATCGCTGAAAATGCCGCGCGCGGTCTAGCAGCCGAACAGCGAAAAAGCTTCCTTCATGGCGCCGATAACCGGGACTCCGAAGGGGCAGCGTTTCTCGCAGCTGCCGCAGGCAATGCATTCGCAGGCGTGGTGAGGCAACAGAGCATAGTGCTCGCGCACCGTTTCCGGAATCTGCTTCTGCGCTTTGGCAAGATTGAGGAATTTATTGACGGAAGCGACGTTGATGCCTTGGGGGCATGGAGCGCAGTGGCCGCAATACATACAGTGCCCTTGCCAGGAAAAGCGCTTCATCCCCTGCATGACGGGCACATAATCCCGTTGTTGCGGCGTCGCCGCGCACCAATCGACGGCGGCGCGGATCTCCGCCTGCGTCCGGCAGCCGCTCG
>ERZ791624.943-NODE-943-length-16108-cov-18.526817_pt1 | contig 16108 bp, 30 predicted proteins | sample MGYA00510058_ERZ791624 | MGnify/ENA primary metagenome ERZ791624 (study PRJEB30046, sample SAMN00715158) | human gut metagenome | study: EMG produced TPA metagenomics assembly of the A metagenome-wide association study of gut microbiota in type 2... | reverse complement strand
CAAAGCGATGGGCAGGGGTTAATCTCCTGCCTTTTTCGTTTCCGCTCCCTTGGAGTTATTTTGTGCGAATTTTGCGTGTGTGCCGCTCTTTCCGCAAACTGGTGTAGTTTATCAACCTTGAAGAGAAAAGCCGACACATCACAACTATTCGCCATGCTTCTTAAACTCGTCTATCTTGACCGCTTTCTCGCCAGTCAGCTTTTCCCAGCGTGCAATGATAACATCGCAATAATGTGGGTCGAGCTCCATCAAGAACGCATTGCGGTTTAACTGCTCGGCTGCGATAAGCGTTGTACCACTACCACCGAACCCGTCATATACATTCCAATCTTCCTTTGTGCTATTGCCCATCAAATAAGCAAAAAGCGGAACTGGCTTCATCGTAGGGTGTTCCCTTGATACTTTAGGTCGAGCCATATCAATAACCGTTGTCTGCGCTCTGTCGTTGAACCAATTGTGCGCACCTCCATTTTTCCACCCATAAAGACACGGCTCATGCTTCCACTGGTAGTCCTGCCGCCCTAGACAAAGCGAATCCTTGTTCCATATCAATGTCTCACGTAGCTCCAAATCTTTCGTGCTCATTAGAGCCTCTCTGAACCACATCGAATAATTGTCGCTGTGGAAAATATAGAAAGCAGCACCCTTCTCCATGGTTTCTTCTGCTGCCAAAAATGCAGCCGACAGAAAATCCCGGAACTTGTCATTGTCCATTTTGTCGTTCTTTACCGTCAACCCATCCGTTCTATGCTTTCTCTTGCTCATCATAGCAGAACCTTCGTAGCCATAGCCAACATTATACGGTGGGTCTGTAAGATACAGATTAACCACTTGCCCACCCATAAGGAACTTGACCTGCTCTGCATCCGTGGAGTCACCACACATAAGGCGATGCTTTCCGAGTTGCCACAGTTCGCATTCCTTGCACCGCTGTGGTATTTTCTCTGTATCCTCATCGAACTCATCGTCCTTTGCCTCCTTCTGATCCTCGTCTGCCTGCTCTCCATTTTTCAATGAATCAGGACTCATCCACCCTTGCAGCTGCCAGTCTTGAATACCCCAGTCCTTCAAGAGGTCGGTATCCCACTGGTTCGCCAGTGCTTCGGTGTCCCAGTCTCCGAAGCCAGCATTATCCTTTATGATGAATTCTTTCTTCTGCGATTCCGTGAGGTCTGATGCCTTGACGATCGTTGCAGTTGGCTGCTCCTTCCACTGGCTCCAGTAGTTGGCGATTGCCAGCTTCTCTGCATCGGTCAGCCGCTGGTCTGTGTCGAGAACGTCCATGATGGCTTCGGGTGTCATGCTCACGATGTGGCAGAGTGCCCTCGTTCTCATATTGCCACCCAGTGCCTTGTAGGTCTCGTCTACGACTATAGGGCGAAGCTGGAGCATCTTAGGAAATACAAGAATGCTCTTTACCAGCTTTTGGAAATTCGCCTCAGTTATGGTTCTAGGGTTCGCTTCGTTCTCGCTGACCCTCGATAGTGCGATTTCTTCTGTTTTCATTTTCTTCTTGTTTTAAGTTCGAAATTCGTGCTTACCTGATAAACACTGGCGCAAAGATACGACTTTTTTGCTTTAGTTGTTTGTTCTTTGCACACTTTTAACTTTTTCCAACACTTCGTTTTATCTTATCCATCAAAGGCTCTGATGGTCTTCTGCAGGGTTGTCTGCGGTTTCTTCGGCTTCACTCTGACCGGGTATCCTGCACAGACCCATGCGAGGAGAAGTGCGTCTCTCTGGTCTTGGTTCATTCTCGGCATTTTCTCTCCTGCGCTTACAAAATAAGCAATTTCGTCCTGCGTGATTTTTCCGTCTTTACCCTTCCAGCACTTCTTTAGCGGCTTGATGATTTCGCAGGGGATATTGTAGTGTTTGCAGCACTCGACAATCAAGATTCCGGTCTGATGGTTCATTCCGGTAGAGCGTCCGATTGCTGCTGCCTTGACTGCTGTCATGAACCGATTAAGCACATGCCAATTACTCTTATTAAGCCAACCGCCTTCAATAACGACCTTAATCTTCTTGCAACTCTCGTTCATTGCTCTGAGGTAATCTATCAAAGCTGGGAAGTTCATTTTATAGGCGAGAAACCTCTTGTCGTCAAAGACTGCTCCAACTCCGCTTTCCTGAATGTCGGGGTCAATGCCAATTATAACTGTTCCTTTTTCCATTTTTCTTTAAAGTACTTATTTTGTTCAAATTTCGCGTATAAGCGTTTATTTTGTTTTGCTGGTGTAGTTTACTATCCAACACCCTTTACGTGCGCATATACGTGCACACATGCGTTATTATCCCTATCTTTCCCCTACCCCTTTCTTTCCCTTCTTTTCGGTTGCGATAGAGAAAGCTGGCAGGGATTCCGGAAGTTGTGCCTGCGCTTGCAAAATAAATGAATAACAAAATGAATATGTTGCAGGGTTCTTCCTTCTTCCACCGCCAGCCGAATGAATAAAAGCATAATTTTCTAACGATTTCTTTTTCTTACTTCTTCATGTACCACCTCGCTTTCTTTGTTTGTTGTCAGACTTCGGGAGATGCGTTTCCGGCTCTCATATCGTAATTTCAAGATGTTATAAGTTTATTTGTTTTGATATTAGAGCCTATCTCCTTCTGTCCTCGCTGGTTAATAACTCTATTATTGAACTCACGACCGATTATTCTTTTTTGTTCTCGAGCAGCCATGCCAGATGCGCTGCCTGCTGCGGATTCTTGAACATGGAAAGAGCCTTCTCTACGTCCGGCTTCTTCCTCTCACCACGCATCGCTCTGTCGGCTACCCGGTTCTTTGTACCGTAGTTCCGGTAGTGCTTACTCCAGTACTCTTTCTGATAAGCCCGGTATTTTTCCCGGTTTCTCTTTCGCCACTCCTTCGTGGCTCTGAGGATCTGTTCCCGGTGCTCCTGGTAGTACGCTCTGTTCTTCTCCCTTGTTACGAAATCGCTCATTGCATTCAGTTATTGCCTGATGTTCTACATATTGCTTGCGTGCCGGGCAATAGATGCCGTTTAAGCAGTTTCGCCCGGCATCGCAAGCCTTGCATAATTCACTCGCCATTACGTCCTAGAATGGTAAGTCTACGAAGTCGTAGTCAGTGAAGGCAAAATTCTCATGACCCTCGTATGGGATGCATTGAGTGAAGTCTGCTGCCTTTCCGCTATGTAAAGGCAAGACGTTGTATCTAGATGCAAAATCCTCTCCACGGTCACGGACAAAGAACGCTGGAAGCCACTTGAATCCTTTTCCGCACCTTACCAGCACCTTGTCAAAGGTCTTGAAGGCTGTCTGCTCCTTCCCATTCTTCCAGATGTCGTAATGTTTGTTGAACAGTTCGACTTCGTTCTCTGTCGCTTCTCGAAGTTCCTTGTTAACGCTGATACGCAGGTCGAAGGTTTGGTCGGTCACGAACTTCTCGTTCTCGATTTCGTACTGGTTGCCGAATGTCAGCGTATCTTCGCTTTCGTTCTTGTCGATGAGTTCACCGATGATTGTCAGCTCTCCGTCCTCGTCTTCCTCTCTGAAAACATAGAGTTTGCCGATTTCAAACGCTGGCTTCAAGTTCACAATCATTTTCTTGTCAGCATCCCAAGCCTTGCCTTCCTTTGCGAGGGCAGAGAAGAGTTGCTGCTTCTCTTCTTCAGTTGCTAGACGAAGACTTCTATTGCGACCAAATCTATACTCATTATAATGTACTTCATAATCTTCATATCTTACATTTATAAGGGCTTTGCTGACAATATCGTCTTTTATAGCAGCAATAAAAATTACCTTATCGTAATAATTATCTTCTTCCGCTACCACTATATCCCCATCCTTGAACTCTGGCTGAGGTTTCTCTATCTCCAAAGTTTCACGGTTCAACTTGCCACCCAAAAATTTCTCGATAGTGTTGATGTAGGTCTTGGCTTCATCATCGCTAACTTTCCTAAACGTAAAAGTTACCATTTCGGATTGTTCTTTGCTATAATCTTCGAAACATTCTCTCCACAGATAATGCTTGCTCTTAAACATTGTGTAGCGATTATCTTTAAACCCTTCAAAGATAACATGTATGTCGTCATCTCTATGAACAAGCACGTCTCCCTTCTTAAAGAACTTGCTCCAGTCTCTCATTTCTTTCGAAGGGAAGAGCAGAATTTCTCCTTCTTTATAGATTTTTCCGTTCTTGTCGAAAAAATGTTCTCTTCCAGCTTCGTCCTCAGTCCAGATTGCTTTCGCACTGTCCTTGTCGTTTGCCATTCCACTGAACCATACCCTTCCGCATTTTGGCGTGTACAACTCTGTGCCACGTTCCTCATCTTTGAGTATCTCGTAAATATCAATATCTTTCTGTTCCATTGTCTGAATGTTTTTATTGTTTGCTATTCTCACTTTCATAATCTGAATGTTTTTATTGTTTATAACTTCACTCGTCCGAGTTTAAAATAAAGTTCCAACAGTTCCTGAGTATTGAGCCAGAAATCGGTGTTGCCAACGTATACGTGATGTCGGTGTTCGTCCGTGATGATTTCTATCTTTTTCATTTATCTGCGTTTAAAATTGTTCGTGTCCGCATTGTAATCTTTGAGGATACATTCAAGTGCCTTTACCTCATCATCTGCCAGCCAGATGTCTCTGTTGTCAACTGACAGATGATGAAGACCACACTCACGGACCAGTTTTATATCAACTCTGTACATAGCTAATACGGTTTATGATAACTATTTAAAAAGTTCTTGTTGCGGATGAATGATGTCTGCCCGCTTCTTCTTAGCCGCCCAGAGAAGGAGGTTGGTGTTCTTGGTTCCAGCATTCTTCTCGAGGTCTCTGATAATGCAGGTCAGGGCATCGTACTCCGCTTCTTTCTCATTACCGTAGAAGATGTTGAGAGTGTCATATCTACTCGGGTAGCCTACCGGGCTGTCGTACCAATGCTTTCCCTTCTGAATGCTGTAGCCCCATATCCAGCCGAACTGTGTATTGGCGGTCATTACCTTCCATCCCCAGTTGTCTGCACCCTCTGCGGCATACTCGATTACGTGCGGATTGATGCAAACATCGTAGATGTTGTACTTGAAGCCTTCGTGCTCTGCGACCGGCTTCTTGATGTCGTAGCTATTATCGGTCAGCCATTTGAACCAGTCGTCTGAGGTCTTGAATACGAGCCCTGCGGCTCTGCATTCGTGGAAAAATAATTCATTCATGGCTCTCAATCTCTACAAAGTGACACCCCGGATCATCAATTCCGTAGCCCATGCAATTTGCGAAGCTGCAATACTCTTTCAGTTGTATATCGTCACAAAATGAACACTCATTGCAGCCGGAGTTGTGTAGTGAATCTTCTTTCACTTTAAAAACCTTACCTTCAATCTTTAGAAGCGTACCTTCCTCGAAATCCTTGCCCATTTCTTCCGGTTCATTAATTGCAATTACTTCTTTTGCCATAATTCTTTTGTTTTAAGTGTTTAAAATCTGTTTGCCTTATAATTTACCGCCCGAAGCATGAAAACGTCCCAGAGCGGCTGATTTTGCCCTCATTCGTTATTTTTCGGGCTTCCAGTCGATGCCCAGCCGCTGCAGAACTCCCTTCTCGTAGTATCTTGTCAGCGAATCCTTGGCAGGCTTGTTGTTTGGGTTCTTCTTCAAGTCTGCAAGGTTCTGCTGGATTACCCATCTGAACTTGCTGTCTTGGCTCTGCTGGCTCGCTGGCTGCTGGTGCTTGGCTTGCTCGTAGAGTTCCCCGATGCTCGGACGTGCTGTTGCCGCAGGATCCTGCGCCTTGACTGCTGCCGATTGCGGCTGCTGGCTTGTGGCTGGCTTGGTGTTGTCGTAGTTGCCCTCCAGCACCTTCGGGAAATACTTCCTTGTCATTACCCAGTCGTACGATGCCCAGGAATGCCCTGCGTTCAGATAGTCGCTAGCCATAGCCTTGTCGATTGCCAGGTAAATCTTGGAAATATCTCCCTTGCAGTCCTTGAGCCTTCCTCTGATTGCCTCCTTGCGGTTTTCCGTCATAAGCGTCAGCCTTCGCATTGCGCTGTTGGTCTTGTCATGCTGCTCGTTCCAGTAGTCCTTGATGGCTGCGTAGTCGATTTCACCTTTCTTGGATTTCTTTTTCTCAGAACTTTTTTGCGGTTCTTCTGCAGCGCAAACGTTTTTCTCGGAAAAACTTTGCATAGAAGCTTCTTTAGAAGGTTCTAATATATTTGTTTCTTTAGAAACATCATTATCATATTCATTATCATTATCATTATCATATTCATTATCATAAGGTATACGACTTTTTTCTTCGTATACGTTCGTATTCGATGGTATACGTTCGTATTCGGTCGTATCACTTCGTTCGGTCGTATCTTCCGCATGCTTTTTCTCCCACCGCTTTCTGATATTCTCACGGTTGCGTTCGCATTTCTTCTGATACTTGTCCGCATTGCGATCGATGTTGTCTTTGATAAATGAAAAAGCCATCCTTACAACTGGCTCTAGCTTGATTGTCTTTCCATCCCTTGCGTAGATGAAAAGTGCCCTAGTCAGCTGTCCGAGTTGCTCATCCGTAAGTCCCTCGATGATGGCGTAGTAAGAAGTGTATAAGATGAATGAATCGTTCATAATTTTATTCTGATAATGATAGTTTCTTTTCCAGCTTCCGTTTGAGCACGGTAGCCATACGGATTTTGTTCCGCTGGCTTGTGTCGGTCGGTGCTGTCACTTTCCCACCTAGGGAAATATAATTCTCCAGTTGGGAAATTATATTCCTTAGGTCGGTTTTTGATATAGGAACGCTAGCCATAAGCCCTGCCTTTACTTAATGAGCAATCTTCGTGCTCCCTGCACCTGCTTGATGTACTTGGCGCACGCTTTAGGATGGTCTGCCTGAAAAGCCTTGGCATCGAACTTCTCGCTTGCCTTCGGTGCTTTCCACGTTGCCAGCGTCTTGCCGTTTCCGTCCACGATGCTCTCTGCGTCCCCGAAGAACAGCTTCAAGTTGTCCTCGATCTCCTTCTGTCGGTTCTCGAGTGTCTTGCTCTTCTCCTTGATTTCCTTCAACTCGATGAGCATGTCCCCGATTTCGGCTGTGGCTTCAATCTCCTTTCCTGCCTTGTGCAGTGGAGACTTCAGGAGAACGTCTTGTGCGCTGTACGCAGGTGGTTCTTGGTTGCCCACGATGTAGTCAAGCCAGAATTTGGTTATCTCGTCCCTCATCCATCCGAAGAACTCGGGGTCGAAATCGATGTCACGGTAGCCGAACTCCCTGCCTGCTGTCAGCCAGGCAAGTGCTCCATCTTTGTACTCGCCAACTCCGAGGTTCATCTGTAGCTGGCAGAACCAGTGCTTCGGAAGGTCGTCTGCATCTATCTGCATCTGCGTGGTCTTGCACTCGAGGATGCTCTTGCTCGCTTCGTTGTGCGTTGCAGAGACTCTCCAGAAGGTGCGGTCAGGAGATACACGCAGATACGGAGTATCGGTGTTCGTGATAGTGTAGTCGTCCGTGCTCGCCTTGATTATGTGGCAGTGGCTCTCTCGCTTGAAGAACTGCGCCACGGCATCCTCCAGCAGATGTCCTGCGACCATCGCAAAGTTCTCAACCTTTGGTGGGTCGATGCCCTTCTTGCGTCTCCACAACTGGTATGGTGTTTCCCATGGGTTCAGTCCCAGTACTGTGCCTGCCTCTGATGCACCTATTCCCTTCGAGCGGTTCTGCAACCACTCCTCTCTGCTTTTGTATTTTATTATCTGTTTCATTGTCTGAATGTTTTATTTATCAAAAAAGAATTTTCTAGCTGCTGTAATAACGATCGTGCGAATGAATTTATCCCTTTGCATTGCTTGAGCAATTCCATCTGCGAGGTAAGCGGTTTTACCGTGGTAAGCAATATGAAAATCGAATCCTTGGTTTCCGTCTTCATCTGCATCTCCAGTCGGCTCTATTGCAGCCTGCAGATAGCATCTTTCTTCTTCGGCTTCTTCTGCCCATGCCTTGAAACCATCTGCGGTTCTTCTAAAGTACTTGTCGATGGTGCTCTTGTGTTTCTGATTGCTTTCTTTTTCTGCCATAATTTTTTACTGAATGTTTAATAGTTGCCGCAGGCTCCCTATAATCTGGTCAGGTTCCCACCCTGAAGGTTGCCCTGCGGCTAATTGGGAAACGTTATAACATTATAAACTAAACTACTTCTTCGCTGCTGTGCCAGTCTTTCCTTGGCTGCGGCTCATTGCCTTCTCTGCCTTCTTCTGTGCGCTCTCGGCTGCTGCCTGCGCCTGCTGTGCGATGGCTTCCTGCTGCTTTGGCTTCTTGAAGGTCTCCTCCACTGTGGTCGTACCTTCCTTGATGGCGTTGTACACACCAGCCAGCTTCTGAATGTCCTCTGCCGTTACTTCCTCGGCTGATTTCTTGCCCAGGTATTCCAGCAGCATAAGGTCTGTTACCTGGTACACTTGGAAGCAGGCTACGCAGCTCTTCCACTGGCTCTGTACGCCAGTCTGCTTGATGTGCTCAAGTGCCTTTGCCTGCACTTCCTTCACCACGCTTGCAATCAATACCTGCGGCACGACCTTGCAGATTGCGTTACGCTGGGCGATTGCCACAGCTGCATTACCAACTACCACCTGCATATCCTGCGAGAAGGTGTATCCCTTCGAGGTCAGAATGCTGCGCTTCACTTCTACGGAGTAGGCAACGTTGCTCTCGAGGTCGTGACAGACGCCTTGTGCCGTAATGGTCTTGCCATCGTTTGCGATGATGCGACCTGCGATGCGAAGGTTCTTCCAGCATGCAGAAATAATTTCTGTAAATCTCACGCTAGGACCCTCAATAACCGACACCTGACCATCCTTGCCCTTGCGCTCTAGGTGGTAGAAGCAGTTGTAGGCTACATCATCGTCCATCGCTGCCAATGCTACCATATTCTGCTTGCACTGCATGATGTCTCGAGGGAACTTGTGCGCTGTGGCAATCTGTCCGTCAATCTCCGAGCGGTTGATAGCTTCCAGCATTTCTCCACCGCTTACTTGAATAATTTCATTTTCCATAATTCGTTCTTTTTATTGTTCAACATAATCTTTTAATTAACTCTAGTGGAAGGCTGGGGATTCGAACCCCAGTTGATTGCTATTCCACCCTTGCCTGCTGCTGGTGGATGCCCTTCCGTTGCAGGGCGCACGCTGTCGTTTCCGCATATTGCATGGTAAAAACAACTAATTTTAGATAACCTTGAAAAATGAGTTTTGCGTGCGCCCTTTGCCCTGCCGCTGCAGGAAGCCATATAATAATTGTTTAACATCGTAATCAAACCAGTTGAGCCATAAGGCTGTCGAGCCTGCTTTCCTCGAAGGCGTCCATCGGGTCTTGGTCTGCGTATTGGCTGTTCTCCTCCAGCCAGTCGTCCATCACGTCCTGATAGTTGACGCAGCCCTCGATGGCTTCCTCCAGCCGCTCGCTGTCGTTGTTGCTATTCTTGTGCGTCACGACCGCTATGTTCCCGGTTCTGTCGCACCATACGCAGATATTGCCTGCCTTGGTTTTAATATCTACCCTTGCAACCGCTGGTCGCTGTGGATCACGGTCTAACTCCAGCCAGATGGCATCGTACATTGCCTCTTCGCATTGTTTTATAATCTTCCTCATTTGTTACCTCCTCTCTGAGAAAATATGTAACTTTGGAAAGTCTCACGGCACGACTTCAATACCTCGTTGCCGCCAATTCCGTCCAGTGGTATGAGCGGTATGTTATCCAGAGCCAAGCAAAGGTTGCCTTCAAACTCTCGGTACTGTATTCTTCGCTCTGCCTCCAAATAGCACTTGTTGTTCAGTTTGCATTGCTTTCTGGTCTTGCGGTTCGCCTTCCAGTTAGTGATAAGCCAGCAGATGTCTGTGTACTTCACGATCATCCTGCGCATATTGATTGATAACTTGCTCATAGGGCAATCCTCCATACTTTTTTTATCTCGCTGCCCTCGAAGACCTTGCGGTTGTCGATTCTGCGAAACTTGACCTTAATCTTACCAGCCTGCAACCATCTGCGCAGGGTGTTGCGATGGATGCCAAGCACCTTGCAGGTCTCTGTCATGGTGTATCTGCCTGCATCCGCTACCTTTGGTTCTACGTTCGTCATATTAAGCCCTCCAAAAGATTAAAGTTACTAATACGATGGCAACTGCCAGGCTTATTACTTCGTCACTTGTGATAATCTCGATAAACTTCTTCATACGCTCTGAATGTTTAATGGTTCCACTTGATTACTTGCGTACGGCTGCACGTCTCTTCTTTGGTGTAATAACTCCAGCCTTGATGAGGATAACACGCACGTTTTGCTGGGTGCAACCAACACGCTGTGATACTGCGAGCATAATTCTGCTGTCTGAGGTCTCGGCAGGTGCTTTTGCTCGGAAATCTGCAAACATCGCTATGATGTTCTTCTTTCTTTCGTCCTGCTGCTTCTGCAGTGGGGTTCTGAAATCATAATTAAAATTTTCTCCCATTTTATTTGTATTTTAAATTATTTTCTTTATCTTTGCAAAAGAGTTTTTAAACTCGTTCTGTAATTCGGTTGCAAAAATACAATAAAATATTTATATTCACAAACATTTGTGTTTATATTTATAAATTATTTACTTTAGTTTTAATTTATTTAGAATTAACTATGACTGGTGAAGAAATGAAAACATATTTGAGGCAGAGAGGGTTATCTCTTGCTTCTGTTGCTGAAGAACTGGGCACAAGCCCACAAAATCTGAATGGCAAGTTAAAGGCTAAAAGTCTGAAATCGGACTTTATATCTGCAATAAAAGCAATCATCGACAAGTGTGCCCCTCCCCTCCCTGCAGAGATGGAAGCGGCTGTTATCGGGTCGAACGTCAATGGTTCTAATAGTTCCAACGTTTCTCAGTCAATAGGTAGTGATGCAGCCTTGGCTGCTGAGAATAAACTGCTGCGAGAACAGAATGAGTTCCTGCAAAGTCAAGTAAAAACGCTGCTTGCCATTGTGGGACAGAAATAATTTAGTAACTTTGCAGCGCAATGTGGATAGAAAAATTAGGCTCGTACTTCGTTGATGTGTCGAAATACATCTTGACTGGTGTCGTGATTAGTTCGCTATTCAAGGATTTCGAGGATAAAGTATTAATTTATATAGTTGGAATCGCCCTAGCCTTCCTCTGCCTGGTCGTGGGTCTCATACTCAGCAACAAAAAGGATGGAAAGGGCAAAAAGGAAAAGGAGAAATAAATTATGGGAGTATATTTAGCTTTCTTGTTCGTGGGAGTACCTTGTATGGTGTTCCTCGCATTCTGTCTCACTGGAAACGGCAAAAAATGGCTTAGACAAAATAACTTGCTTTAGCCTATGGATGCTTTTTTGTTATTTAACGTGATGGCATTGGGAATGACCATTGCATTCGGTATTTTCTTGAAATCAAAGAAAGGTCAGAAGTGGCTGCGTGAATTATAAGGTATGGTCAGTAAGTTAATTAAAGAGCACGACCGCAGGACGCTGCTTGCAACGTATCTGTACGGTGTTTCAAATCTGTTTATAAGCGGAACGGGCATTGGTGGGTTCTCACCATTGATTACTGGCGATGAGATAGGATTGTATAATATCCTTTTTATTGCCTTCGGTGTCATAGCGTCATTCGCCTTCGCTTATTTCGCTAATAATGTAATGAAGTATAATAATTCAAATGTTTAGATTATGGAACTAGCAACTTTATTTATGTTCATAGGTGCGGTTATCGGCACCAGTCTCGTAATTTGGTCTAAGACTAAATCGGGTCAGAAATGGCTGCGTGAACTTTAGTTCTCGCTCCAGGTACAATATCAACTAAAATTCTAAGTAACGATGAAAGATGAGGATTTCATAGAGCGGAAGGAGAAGGTTCTTCTTGCCGCTCTCGGTAAAAGCTGGCTATGGAAAGCCAGCAGGTTGATAATAGGCATTATCCCTCCAGTGGGTGCGTTTGTGATGCTGGTGCACTGCACCCTGCTCTCGTTCGGCATTCGGGTAAAACTCACGGAGTGGATATTCGACTGCTCGCTCTTCGGCTTCATCGCCTGGATCATCGTCAGCCTTGCCTATGGCTTCTGCTGGGTTCATCGAGCGTTCTCTACCTACAGAGTGCTGATTTCGTTCTGCATCGACTTCCAGCGTTCCTTCGGGTTCGGTGTCTTGTGCCATCCGCTCCATCTGCTGATGGTCGCCCTAGGGCTGCTTCTCTTCTTCATCTTCATCAAGAAAAAGGCTTGGAATGAGTTCTACGAAAGAAATATTAATCATTTAAACGAAAAGTAATATGAAAAAGATAATAATGTTATTCGTGCTTGCGCTTGCGTGCGTGGGTGTGCGTTCGCAAACACTTTTATCTAGGAGTTATGACGTTTCTCCAGTTATTAGCTACACCGTTTTTGAGCCGCAAAAAGACACGGTGTATTACTGGCAGATAAACAATGTTAATTCAGCCAAGATGATTGAATCTTTCTATCTTAGGTTTCGTGGAAGAAACGAACTGCAAAGAACGCTCAAATTTCTTGTCTCACTTGAAGGTGAAGAAAAGGGTAGGACTTACAGGCTTGACGACACGATTGACGGAAACGAGGTAACAACTGGAAAGGTAGAAGGTTTCCTCTTTATCCCATCCGCAGAAGGTGTTACCATCGAAAACAAAAAAGGGTTTCTTCCATCCTCATCATTCTATACCTACAAAAGTCTAGCTGATGTTGCCAAAGGTGGCTTTGATGAAATTAAAAGAAAGAAACAACCTCGGCAATTCTTGTTTGAATGAAGTATCTTAGCGTTCTTCTCGCCTACGAGAAATACCTGCCAGTGCTCACCCCTTCCGAGGTGGATGGACTGCTGGCTTCTCGCCCCTCGCTGGCTCAGTTGCAGGACTGGTCGCAAAGATTGAATAATCATCGGGCAAGGCTGGAAAGCGTTTTCAGTCGTGCCTACAAAAAGATAAAATGAATATGGAAGATAAAAATCTGATGTCCGCTGATGTGGATATAGTAGTTCGTTTCTTCTCTGCCATCGACCGCCTGAAGGCTGATGGTTGCATTGGCGGTCTGAAGACAATAACCGACCGGTATGGTATCAACCGCTGGAACATCATGTCCCTGCGTGAAAAGCCTACCGAGTACTACGGTCGCTTTCGTCCGTCTTGGGTTCAGTTCCTAGTCCGTGACTACCACATCAACCCATACTGGCTGCTCCTTGGCTCGGGAGAGTTCTATGCGACTGGCTTCACGCCCGAAATCGTGAAAAACCTGAATAAAAACTGCACAAGAAAAAAGCAGCCTGCATAAGTTTTTAGTTTTCAATTATTTAGAACATACGTTATGATTTTAAGTACAACTTTACTGGTTTTCCCAGTATTTAAAGGGGTTCTCTGATGCTCTGATAACTTGAAAATGCCGCAATCATGCACCATGTTGCACAATTGCGGCTCTTAACGATGAAAATAAACTGAATAAATACTGCACGGAATTATGGCAACACTTAGACTATATCTAGATTCAAGGGTAAAAAGGCAGGATGGTACGTTCTCCATCCGGCTTGCTGTCAACCACCATGGTGGGACTGCCTTCATTTCCCTCAATCAATACTGCAAGAAGGATGAATGGGATAAAAGGGCTTGCAAGGTGCGCAAGCGTCCGGATCGTGATGCTATCAACGACTTCCTGCTTGACCGTCTTAATTTCTATAATAGAATGATGATGAAGGCGCAATGCAGGGAAACATACCGTGGCGACATTACGGCTAGGGAACTCCGGGACTTAATCATGCTTGAAGCCGAGCCTGCAAGGGAGAAAGTCGCCCTGCTTCGTGATGGCTTCATTGCCTACGAGGGCAGGAATCTGAAAAAGAACACGATAAACAGATATAAATATACTTGGGCAAAGATTGAAGCTTTCCTTGGGAAAGAAAAAGCGGCTCTGCTTACATACGATGAGATTAACCGCTCTTGGCTTGAAGATTTCGATGCGTTCATGGCAAAGGAAGGCTTGTCTAGGAATACCAGAGCCAGCAGGATGCTCTGTGTCGCTGCTGTCTTCAACTTGGCGATTGATAATGAGCAGACGAAAAACTACCCTTTCCGCAGGTACAGTCTGCGGCTTGAGACAACGAAAAAGCGAGATTTGTCCGTTGAGGAAATCCGCTCTATCTTCGAAGCTGGTGGTGATGAACTGGTCGACATGTTCCTGCTTATGTTCCTGCTGATTGGTATCAATGTGAGTGACTTGTTCGCCTTGACAAAGGAGAATATCGTCCGTGGTAGACTGGAATACGACCGGGCTAAGACTGGCAGGCATTACTCCATCCTGCTTCATCCCGAAGCTCTCCGAATCATCGAGAAATACAAAGGTGAAAAGAAGCTGCTTCGTTTCTCGGAGCATTTCAGGAACGTTGATGTTGCAACGGTCATGATTAATAAGAAACTCGCAAAGGTGCGCCCAGGGCTTACTACGTACTACGCTCGCCATACGTGGGCATCCATTGCCTTCAACATTGGTATACAAAAGGACGTGGTGTCGCTTGCGCTGGGTCACTCGTTCGGTGTCCGGGTAACTGATACCTACATCAATGCAGACCTATCGAGAGTAGATGAAGCAAACCGCAGGGTTATTGATTACGTGCTATACGACAAAAAATAGCCCTTATTTCTTGCGAATTTGCCGCAGAAACGGCTCAAATTGTTTTCGGGGATAGTTTTACGTGTTTACCACGTAAGCGGCTCAGAACGCAAATTTCGGGGTAAATCGGGAAAAGAGCATAAAAATACCCCAGCGGTGAAAAAGTCGAGCCGCTGGGGTAATAAGTGGAGACCACTGACCACTTTAAACATTCAGTGATGCAAAGGTACGCTTTTCCTTTGAAACCACCAAATTATTTGCCAAAAAATTTCTTTCTCAACAAATCATTGATAAATCGTGACTTGTTGGGCAATGCGTTGAGGAAAGGCAGCAGGTCGTTGTCTATCTGTATGCCAACCAGCTTGACCGTTGCGCCTGCACCCTTCTTCGTTCTCTTGATGTTTCTTCTATTCTTCTCCATATCCGTGATTCTTTACTGGTTCTCCATTTACTCGCAAAAGGTTGCACTGATAGATGCTACACCTCTTCGGGTTCTTTCGTGGCGTGCCATCCTTCTTGCAGGTCATACCGCGATATACCAGGCAAGGCAAGGAGTTGTATTCGTGGGTTCTCTTCGAAATCTCCCAGCTTTCAACCCTTATCGTGTCGCAATGGTCGCTGATATAATCTCCTACCAAAACTGAGCTGTGCTCAGTAGCAAATGCTCTTGCCAGTATTCTTCTTTCGTTCTCAGCCTTCACGTTGATTTCGTGCAGGGCTTCTCTGTACTCTTGTTCTGTCATTGTCTTCTGTCTTTTTTAAATTGTCTATCTAACTTCGTTTTCATTCGGTTCATCTTGTGCTCAAGCTTGCCAATCTGCTTGTAGCTTAGCCACTCCGGCTTGATATTCAACTCCAGCCAGTACTGGCGCATTTCCTTGCAATGCCGGGCGATGCTCGGAAAATAGAGGTGTCGCTCGTATGGGTTGTGAAGGAAGTACTTGCAATCGGATAATAGACGACCAAGCATCATGTATTTATGCTTTTGTCCTTCTCCAAGACTGACAAGCCTTCCGTTGTCCCCGATCCACAGCATTGCGCCCTCTCCCTTCCAATTAAAGTCGAAAGCCTTGCTTACCGGATAATAATAGCCATCGAGCACCGTGCCTTCCTTGAGGTCTCGCCCAATCTCTCGCAGGCAGGTTCTTCCCCAGCTGGTCGTTACCTCGACCACTGCTTGTGCTGGTATCTTGTCGTATTCCTTCATATCTTGCCAAATTTAAAATTCTCGTTCCGTGATGTAATACTTGTATGTCACTCCACCCATTTTAACCTTGAAGTGCCGGTCTCCTTCTTCCATCATTTCTGCAAATGGGTTGTTCCTGAAGGTTTCCTTAATTCGAGAAAACCTTTCCTCCATTATTTCCTTGGTTCTGTAGTCTTCGATGTGACTATCAACTTGCCCAAGGTTATTTTTGCCGTTCAAAATGTATTGTTTCATATCTTGATATATTGTGCAGGGCTTGCGCCCTGCTGGTTAATACTTTTCTATCCAATACTCTGTTGT
>ERZ791624.942-NODE-942-length-16128-cov-4.592795_pt1 | contig 16128 bp, 10 predicted proteins | sample MGYA00510058_ERZ791624 | MGnify/ENA primary metagenome ERZ791624 (study PRJEB30046, sample SAMN00715158) | human gut metagenome | study: EMG produced TPA metagenomics assembly of the A metagenome-wide association study of gut microbiota in type 2... | reverse complement strand
ACGAAGCCGCACGGCGGCTGGCAGAATACTTCGAGGGCTGTGAGGTACTGGTCTGCACGCACGTTGACCGCGAACACATTCATTCACACTGTATTATCAACAGTGTCAATTTTGAAACCGGCAAAAAAGTGCATATGGCGGACAAGCAGATTCAGGCGCTGCGCGTTCGCAACGACGAAATCTGTGAGGAATTGGGGCTTCCCAAATTCCAGAGAGATGAGCAAAAATGTTCCCGTGGAATGTCCAACGCGGAATACTACACGGCTAACAGAGGCGAGAGTTGGAAGTTTGAACTGATGCGCATGATCGACGAGTGTATGCGCTGTGCCGGAAATCGTGAAGAATTTCTGGCGCTGCTCCGCTCGGAGGGTTACTCGGCAACTTGGACGGACAGTCGGAAAAATATCACTTACACCACACCGGACGGACGCAAATGCCGTGATTGCAAATTGCACATAGTAAAATACCTGAAAGAAAATATGGAGGCGGAATTTGGATACAGAACGGAGAATGACAACACAAGAAATGTTGACGCAGCACAAAAAGCTGATGGACGAGGCGCAACGGCTGGAACCCAGCGTGATGGTCATGGAGCGGAACTGGAGCGCGCTGCTCGAAATGCAGGACAATCTGTTTCAGCAGCAGATGCAGCTGGACACAGACCTGAAAAAACTTCTGACGAGGGAGGACGCACAGGAATCCCTGATCAAGATGCAGACGAGCGCAGAAAAATTCGAGAAACAGGCTGGGAGCCTGAACGAGAAGTATTCTTCCAGCTGCAAAACGCTGACCGAGAGTACGAAGAACGCCCTGACCACAATCCTGAACGATACGAAGAATCAGCTTTCGGGTATGGAGCAGACGGCACAGAAGAAGATCATCACCTGCGCGTGGATCTCGACTGCGGCAGTGATCTTGTGCGCGACGCTGTGCAGTTTGGTCGTGCTGTGGAGCAGATGACGGACGATGCACCGACACGTGACGGAACGACTATAGCTCTGCACATCGACAGCAAGCGCCGCAAGAAGCTCCGGCAAAAGAAAACCGCCCTCGGCCATGCCGAGGACGATCACGAAGATTGGACAATGGAACAGCATCTATAAAAGCAGCCTCCATGCAAGAGGCAGAAAGGGGGCCTATGAAAAAGGATTGGGAGATTTACCGAGACACCGGTATTCTCGGCGGATATATGCCGGAGTGTGCAAAACTTCGGCAAACAGAGGATGGCGATGTCGCAACTGTTTTCCGGGACACAACAACTTGTATGGAAGAAGACTGCATCACAAAACAGCGCGAGATGCTGATCGGCGGCAGACGGTTCTGTATCACGTCTGTATTTCCGGCAGAACCTTCCGCAACGCCGACGGACAAGCTGATTGCCTGCATCGACGCGGAACTGGAAAAGGAAGCGCACAGCGCATAAAATTCTCGTAGACTTGTGGCAGCTGATGCGGTATACTTGCCGTACCGTACCGGCTTGCCCCACAGAAAAGGAGGTTACAATGGCAAGCCAGAAGCAACAATATACGATTCTCTACGGGCGGCTCAGTCAGGAGGACGAGCGTGCCGGAGAGTCAAACAGCATCCAGCATCAGCGGGATCTGTTAGAAAAATTCGCACGGGATAAAGGCTTTGAAAACACACTTTTTCTTGCGGACGACGGGTATTCCGGAACAAATTTTGAGCGGCCGAGCTGGAAAAAGATTGTGGAAATGATCGAAGCCGGGGAGGTCTCCACCCTGATTGTAAAGGATGCCTCCCGGCTGGGGCGTGAGTACTTGCAGGTCGGCTACTACATGGAGATTTATTTTCCGCAGAAGAACGTGCGGTTCATTGCAGTCAACGACGGCGTGGATTCTGCGGTGGAAAGCAGCAATGATTTTAATCCCATCCGCAACTGGGCAAACGAGCTGCACGCAAAGGATACGAGCCGGAAGGTTCGCGCCGTCAAGAAACTGCAGGCGGAACGCGGCGAACGGCTGGGCGGCAAGCCGCCCTACGGCTACAAGACGTCCGAAGCAGACCCGACGCATCTGGAAACTGACGCAGAGGCCGCAGAGGTCGTCCGGCAGATCTTTACCCTCTGTGCTTCCGGGAAAGGACCGAGCCAGATCGCGCGGATTCTGACAGAACAGAATATCCTGACACCGGCAAATTACTACTTCCAGAAAACCGGGAAAACGCACCATGGGCGCGATCCGCTCCGGCCATGTGCGTGGTCCGGCACAACAGTCAGCGACATTCTCGGCAACCTTGTATATCTGGGACACACGGTCGGCCTGCGGCGGACCACGATCTCCTACAAGAACAAGACGATCGTGCAGCGGCCAGAGAGCGAACAATTTCTGGTGGAGAACACGCATCCGCCGCTCATCTCACAGGAGCAATGGCAGATCGTGCAGGAGGTGCGGCAGCACAAAAAGCGCACGGCAAAGCACATGGATGAACCGAACATCTTTTCCGGATTGGTATTCTGTGCAGATTGCGGAAAGCCAATGGTGCTGCATCGTGCCACGACCATGAAAAAGCTGGAGTACAATTTCAAGTGCTATACCTACGGCAAGAAAGGAAAAACTGCCTGCAGCGCGCACCACATCCGGGAATGTGATCTCACGCAAATCGTGTTGGATGACCTGCGGCGGGTCACACACTTCGCCAGGATGAAGGAGCGACAGTTCGCGGCGTACATCAATCAGAAAAACAGCGCTGAGCTGCGGCAGGAAATCAACCGTGTTCTTCGGGAACTGGATACGATGAAACACAGAAGCGCAGAACTGGCAAAGCTGTTCAAGCGGCTTTATGAAGACAATGTGCTGGGGCGCGTGACCGACGAGCAGTACCGGATGCTCTCCGGCGATTACACAGACGAGCAGCGGCTGCTGGAAGAAGAAATTCCGAAAAAGGAAGAACGGCTGGCACAGCTCAAATCGCGGGAAGCCAACGTGGAGGCGTTCATTGAGAAAGCCAAACGATACAAAACGATCGACAAGCTGACACTGGAGCTGCTGCGGCTGTTCATCCAGCGTATTGAGATTGGAGAACGAGATGTGAAATACTCCCGCAATGCCAGCCAGTCCATCCGCATCATTTACCGGGACATCGGCACGTTGGACAGCGCCATGCAGCCGGATGAGAAACAGCCGAAGCTACTCCCGCCGCTGAGCGAAGTCATTTCGTTCCCAGCATAACATAAAAAAGGAAGAGGGGGCGGAGAAATCCGCTCCCTCGCAAGGGGTGACAGTTTGTGTCCCTGTAAAGGGAAGCAGAACGACTTCTGGGCTTTTTTGCACCCATTTTTAGAAGCGTGACAAAAAATGCCAAAATGGACTTTGCCAAATTCGATGGACCTGTACCTTTACCCAAGGCATTTTGAGCCGCTTTTCCGAGGATTTTTCGGGAAAGCGGCTCGTTTTTGCTCTCGGCAAAACGTAGAATTTGAGCAGGCTTTTTTGTTGGTGTTGCTGGATAGACATTCCAAGTGTATGTGCCATTGTGTTGACACGGGCAAAGCCCAAAACACACTATTGCAACATAACACATTCACGACATTACCGATATTTGCTGTGGGTTCTGCAAAACGCGCCGCAGCTGAGCGAAACTGATGAAGCATGGGCTGAAAAGCTGCTTCCCGCAAATGCCCCGGAAGAATGCTATGTGCCTCATAAATAAAAGACCGCCATCTCGGTGAGCAGCAGCTGAGATGGCGGCCTTTTATCCGCGGGGAGGTTTGACGCTTACGAGAATTTCATGGCACAGGTGATGTAAAAGCAAGAACAGAACAAGACGGGAAGAATGACATGAGCATTCTTCCCGTCTCACTCTGTATCGTTCCGCGTGTGGGTCGGCCATTATACGGTTATAAGTACAAAAATGCGGCCGCATTCTTCCCACAGATATTTTCCACGATCTGCCCCAGCGTCCGTTCATCCGCCGGGTACTGGCCGCTTTCCACCAGCTCGCCGAGCTTCTGGCAGAGGATGCGGCGGTAATACTCATGGCGTGGGAACGAGCTGAACGAGCGTGAGTCGGTCAGCATACCGACGGACTTCGCAAGCAGCCCGTTTTCCATCAGCTCATCGATCTGGCGGCGCATGCCGCGGATGGTGTCGTTGAACCACCATGCTGCACCAAACTGTACCTTGGGCGCGAAGTTGACTGCCATGGTGGAGAGAACGGCGTTGTCGGTCGGGTTCAGGTTGTACAGGATCGTGTTCGGCAAACATCCCTCGCGTTCCAGCTCGCCGAGGAACGCGCCCAGCTGGAACGGGTCGGTCGTGAGGCCGACGCTGTCGCCGCCCGCATCCGGACCGACCTCCGCAAGCAGGCGCGGATTCTGATTGCGGATGGGGCCAAGGTGCAGCTGCATGGCAACGCCATGCGCATGATACGCTTTGCCGAGGACGTGCAGCAGCTCTGCCTGTTTTGTGCCCGGAATGTAGGCAAATCTGCTGAACCCGTGGTCGGAGACCTTGCAGCCGTTTTCACAGAAATAGTCCAGCGCCTTTCCCAAGGCTTCCGGCAGACTGTCCGTGCCGTATTTTTCACACAGCGCGCGCTTCGCTTCCGGGTTGCCGCCGAGATAGTTGTCCGGCCGAAACGACGGCAGAACGCGGAACGGGATCGTGGGGTCAGCCGCGATTTTTTTGTGCCATTCCAGCGTGTCCGCCGGATCGTCCGTCGTGCAGAGCACGCGAACGTTCATCTTTTCAAGGAGCGAAACCGCATCGTAGGCTTTCAGCTTTTCTTTTGTTTCCTCCCAGATAGCAGGCGCAGTCTCCGGCGTCAGCGGTGCGTATATCTCAAAATACCGCTGCAATTCCAGATGCGCCCAATGGTACAGCGGGCAGCCGACCAGCTGCGGCACGACCTCCGCCCATTTCTGGAATTTTCTGTATTCTGGCGCGTCACCGGTGATATACCGTTCGTCCACGCCGCAGGCGCGCATGGCACGCCATTTGTAATGATCCGCTGCCAGCCACAGCTGCGTCAGGTTTTCGTACTGCTTCCGCTCCGCGATCTCGCGCGGCGGCAGGTGGTTGTGATAGTCGTAAATCGGTTGGTTTTCCGCATACTTATGAAACAGCGTCCGCGCTGTCTCATGTTCCAGCAGGAAATCCCTGTCCATAAATGCTTTCATAGTCAGCCCTCAAATTTTTCACGGTTGATCCATAGCCCCAGCGCGGGGTTGGGGATATAATAGATTTCTTCGCTGTCTACGGTGTTATAACCGTAGTGCAGCTTCTCCGGGTCATATTTTTTCGCCAGTTCGTCATAGCTTGCCGACTGGAAGCCCACACCATCAATTTCCTCCTGCGAAATCTCTTTCACAGCGTAGATAATAGAGAATCGTCCGTCGCTGGAGCCGTGGATGAGATGCGCTGCCGCGCCCATGTTGTCGCGCAAGTCCTGATTTTCTGGCTTGTTGAACTCGTCCAGTGTGTGGAGTCTGCCCTTGTAGCCGTACTTGCGGATGAGCTTGTCGCATTGCGCGTCCTCGCCGAATTTTGTGACGCCGGGGGCTAAGATGATCAGCTCGCCGCCGTCCGCAATCGCCATGCGGGTACGATAGACGGCCTTATTGCCGAGCCATGTACTCTTGAATTCACTGGGGTCAAGGTAGACCACGCATTTCTGAATGCCATGCTCTACGAAGTCAATATTCTTCTCCTGCGCCAGCTTCACGGCTTCCGTCAGGCAGCTTCTGCCCTCACCAATGAACAGGCCGTGCATGACGCTTTTGCCCTCTGGGGCCGTGCAGACGGTCAGGACGAAGAGAATGGGACGCTTATTCAAAAAATGCTCCATGCCGTAGTCGAAGATCTTGCGGACGGGCGTATGATCCTTTCCCATCATGCGCTCCATGCCATAGACCGCGCCGACCATGTGTGATTTATTGATCATATCGCTGCCGCCCACGCCGACGAACAGATTCTTCGAGTGGTTCGCCATACCGATCACCTCGTGCGGCACGACCTGACCGGGAGAAATGATGAGGTCATAGCTTTCGTCCATCACGCGGCGGTTGATCTCTACGCTGACGGGTTCGTGCCAGAGCCCTTCGGTGATCTCCTCCAGATAGCTTGCAGGAACCTCGCCGATTTTGACGACGTCATGCCGCCAGTCGTGGACGATCATGCTTTCATAGGGAATGCCCTTGAACATGATCTCCCACTGCTCTTTGGACACCGGCTCGTGTGTGCCAAGGGCAGGCATAATGTCGGCCTGCACGCCCCGTTCGGTCAACAGATGGTAGTAGATGCCGGTGATTTTCCCCGCTTGCGAATGGAAGCGCGTGAAATCAGGCGGGATGATGAGCACCTTTTGGAGCGTTCGTCCTTCCAGAGACGCTTTTAATGCGTCTTTCAGCTCTGCGTCCGAAATGCCGCCGTTTGCGGCAATTTTATAGATATCTTCCATGTCAGACACCGCTGTACGCCGAGAAGCCGCCGTCCACCGGGATGACTACGCCGGTCACGAACGACGCAGCCTCGTTGTTGAGCAGGAACAAGAGTGCGCCCAGCAATTCTTCTGCCTGTCCGAAGCGGCCCATTGGGGTCGCAGCAAGAATTTTCTTCGTCCGCGCCGTCGGCGTGCCGTCCGGATTCCAGAGAAGGGAGGCATTCTGCTTGCCGGAGAAGAAGCCCGGCGCGATGGCGTTCACGCGGATGCCAACCTTGGAAAAATGCACCGCCAGCCACTGCGTAAAATTCGACACAGCGGATTTCGCGCCCGAATACGCCGGAATTTTGGTGAGCGGCGTGTAGGCGTTCATCGATGAAATGTTGATAATATTGCAGCCCTCGCGCGTGACCATATCGCGGGCGAACGCCTGCGTGGGGATGAGAATCCCCATGAAGTTGAGATTGAAAACGGAAGCAACGCCCGCCTCGTCCAGATCGAAAAAACTCTTGGTGTCGGCGTCCAGATCGCCCGGCTCGTAATATTCCTTGTCGGTTGTCGCGCTGGGGTGGTTGCCGCCTGCGCCGTTGAGGAGGATGTCGCAGGGGCCGAAGTCGGCCAGCACCTGTTCATGGCAGGCCATAACTGCGGCCTTGTCCAGCACGTTGCATTCATACGCTTTCGCAGTGCCGCCCTCAGCGGTGATCTCGTCCGCCAGCTTCTGCACGTTGGCGTATGTACGTCCCAGCAGCGCGACCTTCGCGCCGCTCGCAGCCAGCGCCTTGGAAAAGACGCTGCAAAGCGTTCCCGCTGCGCCGGTCACGACCGCGACCTTGCCAGTCAGGTTCGTATTCAAAGGAAGATTCATTGCATTGACCTCCTTATGCGTTATAGGTGCTCGCGGCAGTATTCCCGCCGTGACCCGTCCAGTTGGTGTGGAAGAACTGCCCTCTGGGGCTGTCCAGCCGCTCATAGGTGTGCGCGCCGAAGTAGTCGCGCTGCGCCTGCAACAGATTCGCAGGCAGGCGGTCGGTGGTGTAGCCGTCGAAGTAACTCAGCGCCGCAGTCATGGCCGGAGCCGGAACGCCGTAAGAGACAGCGCTAGATGCGACCTTGCGCCACGCGGGGATGAGTTTTTCCATCGTCTCCTTGAAATACGGGTCGAGCAGGAGGTTACGAAGCTCCGGATTTTTGTCATACGCTTCCTTGATCTTGCCGAGGAAGACTGAGCGGATGATGCAGCCGCCGCGCCACATGAGGGCAATGCCGCCATAGTTGAGATTCCAGCCGTAGGTCTTCGCCGCCGTGCGCATGAGCGTGTAGCCCTGCGCGTAGGAGATGATCTTGGACGCATACAGCGCCTGCCGGATAGCTTCGACCATCTCGGCTTTATCGCCGGTAAAGGCAGGAATGTTGCGATTATATTCCTTCGCTGCCTCGACGCGCTCGTCTTTCATGGCGGACAGGCAGCGCGCAAACACGGCTTCGCCGATGAGCGTCAGCGGAACGCCCTCGTCCAGCGCTGCAATGCCCGTCCACTTGCCGGTGCCTTTCTGCCCGGCAGTGTCGAGGATTTTCTCGACGATGGGCTGACCGTCGGTATCCTTGTAGGCGAGGATATCGCGGGTGATCTCAATTAAGTACGAATCCAGTTCCGTCTTGTTCCACGCGGCGAAAACCTCGTGCATCTCATCGTCGGACATCCCAAGAAGATCGCGCATGAGCTGGTACGCTTCGCAGATGAGCTGCATATCGCCGTACTCAATGCCGTTATGCACCATCTTGACGAAATGCCCTGCGCCGTTCTCGCCGACCCAGTCGCAGCACGGAGAGCCGTCCTCGACCTTCGCGCAGATGGACTGGAAAATGGGCTTCACATACGGCCACGCGGCAGGGCTGCCGCCGGGCATCATGCTGGGGCCTTTCAGCGCGCCCTCCTCGCCGCCGGACACGCCGGTGCCGATGTAGAGCTTGCCCTTGGATTCCACATACGCCGTCCTGCGGATGGTGTCCGGGAAGTGGGAATTGCCGCCGTCAATGAGAATATCGCCGTCGTCGAGAAGCGGCAGAAGCTGCTCGATCATGTCGTCCACGGCCTGTCCCGCTTTGACCATCATAAACACCTTGCGCGGCTTTTCCAGATTGTCAACCAGTTCTTTGAGACTGTGGCAGCCGATGATGTTTTTCCCGGCGGCTCTGCCGTTTACAAATTTGTCCACCTTTTCCGTCGTGCGGTTGAAGACCGCCACGGTGAAGCCCTTGGACTCCATGTTCATGACTAAGTTTTCGCCCATCACGGCAAGACCGATGAGACCAATATCTGCTTTTTTCATCTCTGCACCCTCGCGTTTCCTTTGTAGATATCCCATACCTGTTTTTCGTCGGCAGGTTCGGCGTAGTCATTCAGGCTCGAAGCCGCCAATACGCCGCTCGCCCAGCCGAATTGCAGGCACTTTTCCGGCTCCCAGCCGTTCAGCACACCGTACAGGAGGCCACCGGAGAAGCCGTCACCGCCGCCGATGCGGTCGAGCACCTGAATCTCGCGCGGCTCCTCGACATACCACTTGCCGTCCGCCAGCAAAATTGCACCCCAGAGGTGCTCGTTGGCCGAAATGACTTGGCGAAGCGTCGTGGCAAACATCTTTGCGTTCGGATATTTTGCCTGCACCTGCGAGATCATGCCCTGAAAGGATTCGATTTTGGAAGCAAGATCTTTACCGCCCGCTTCGGGGCCTTTAAAACCAAGGCAGAGTTGAAAATCTTCTTCGTTGCCGATGAGCACGTCGGCCAGCGAAGCGATCTCGCCGAATGCCTCGGAAAGCGCATCCTCGCGGCCTTTCCAGAACGTCGCGCGGTAATTGAGATCGAACGAAACGAGCGTGCCGTACTGCTTCGCGGCCTTTGCCAGCGCAAGGCAGCACTGCGTCGTCTCATGGCTCATGGCGGCAATTAAGCCGGACAGATGCAGAATGCCGACACCCTCCTGCCCGAAGATACGCTCGATATCAAAATCTTCGATGGAAAGCGTTCTGCCGACCTCGCCCGCGCGGTCATTCCAGACACGCGGCGCGCGGAGTCCGAAGCCGGCGTCCGCGATGTTGAACTGATGGCGATAGCCCCACGGCCCGCCCTGCTCCACGTCCAGCCCCTCAAAGCGGATGTTCCGCGCGCGAAGCTGGCGCTTGATGAAGTCCGCGACGGGGCTGCCCTTGACGAATTTCGTAAGTGCAAGGCACTCCCGCCCAAGGCTAGACGCAACGTTCAGCACGTTCGACTCTGCGCTCGTCGCCTGCATATAAAACAGGTTGCTGTTCTGTACCGCCATCCGCTCCGGCGGCGTGATGCGCACGCCCATGCTCGTCGGGCACGCAATGGCATATTGATAGGTTTTCTTCATAGAGTCCTTTCTTTGATTCGGTTGAACCATCAAAGGCCGGGTGCACGCACCCGGCCTTTGTGTATGTTGGGTGTTCGGACTTATTTAGCGTCCGGTTTGCTGATCGTGGCTTTCGATTTAACTGCGATAATACCGAAATAGAATTCCTCGCCCACAAAATCACTGTTTGTGAGTTCTTTCTCAAAATAGGTCTTGTCATTGATTTTCAGAAGTACCTTGACGGTGCTCTCATTCACATCAATGATGCCAAATTCGATATTGTATGACTGTCCATCGTTCAGACTTGGTACTTCGGACGTTACAAAAACCGCCTGTTTATCCTTGCCGATGCAGCGCAGAACGGCACTTTCTTTGTTGAAATCCACATAAATGCCTCCGGCACCCCAATACACATTGTCCGGCCCGGAACCAAGCGTGAATCCGTCATAACCATCGTCAGCATAGCGCGTCCGCGTATATTTGAAGCGGAAAATCGTGTTTTTGTAGGTCTTTCCGTTGTAGCCGCCGACAGAGTAGGTAGAGCTTAGATCACCGTCTGCTGTGACACTGCCATTCTCAAATGTAAGTGCTTTATTCCAGCCAGTTGTCCAGTTATCCTTATCCGCCAGCAGTTCCGTCACATCGACCACGTCGTATGTGGGTTCGGGTTCAGGATCGGGGACGACGACCTTGCCGGTCTTTTCAATGGTCACGGACGCGGTGTTGACGCTGCCAAAGCAGAAGTAGCCCGCAGTATTTGCCAGCTTGGAGTCGGTGTAGACCTCATTGAACCATTCCGCGCCGTCTACCTTGACGATAACGCGAAGCTGGTTTGCTGCGATCTGGCAGACGCTGAGCGAAATATCATATGTTTTGCCATTGTCCAGCGTCAGACCGCTTGTTGTCTTTGCAATCAATCCCGCATCGCCGCGCGCATAAAGCGTAGCTTTTCCATTTTCAAAGGCAATCATCACGCCGCCGCTGTTCCATGGAAGATTTGTGACACTGTTTTCAAAGCTCCAAATGATCGCGCCGTAGTCGTTGCCCTCGCCCGTCGTTTGGGTGTATTTGAGTTGGAATTCCGTGTTGCGGTATTTTTCCTTCTTGTATCCGGCCAGCGCATAGGCCGTCTCGGTCGTACCGGCAATGGAGACCGTGCCGTCGCCGAACGTCGGAGCAGTCTTAAACCCGGCCCACGAGAAGTCCGTCCAGTTTGCCGTGTCTGCGATCAGCGTGTCCAGCGGAAGCTCCGTTGTCTTGTTATAGTGCTTGTCGTTGCCGGACAGGTCGTTCAGCGTGACCTGCACACCGCCGGGGCAGGCAATCGCGCCGAAATATCCGCCTGCACCGCGGAGCGTTGCGTCGGTGATTGTCTCGTCAAACAGCGTCTTGCCGTCCACGGTCACGAAAATGCGCACATCGGTGGAGTTCACGGCCACAATGCCGAAGCTCACGTCATAGATCATGTCGGAGCGGAAAATTTCGCCGGAGGCAATTACACTTTCATAGTTCTTGTCGCCGCGAATCTGAAGCTCCACCTGCTTTTCCTTGATAACGACCAGAACGCCCTTGTCTGCCCACGGCATTGCGACCGGATCGTTCAGATTGAAGTAGAAGCCGCCCCATTTGCCAGCCGTTTCGGGAAGCACCTGCTTATACTTGAAGTTGAACACCTTGCCGGAGAATTTTTCTCCGGTGTAAGCGGCCAACTCATAGCCTGCGTCGCTGCTCGTGATGGAAAGGCTCCCGTCCTTGAATTCCGGAGCATTTCCTGTGTAGGTCTTCCAGCTGCCTTCACTGCGGACGAGCGTTGCCACGTTAATCTTGTTGCCGAGGCTGCCGAGCTCCACATGGACGCCCTCACCGCTGGCAACCGCGCCGTAATAGCCCTGCATACCAAGAAGCTTGGCGTTCGTGACTGTCTCGTTGAACAGCGTCACATCGTCTGCCGTCAGGACGATCTGCACATCCGTCGAATTCACGTCATACATACCGAACGTCATGCGATAGGTCTTGCCGTTTTCGATCAGGTTTGTCTTGTTCTCCAGAACCGTTGTACTGCTGCCGTCGCGGATCTGCAATTCGATCACGTTCGACTTGATGCAGACAAGCAGACTGGGATTTTGCCATGGAATCGTGCCCGCGCCCTGGGTATTGAAGAACAGGCCGCCCCATTTATCCGACTCGCCAACCGTTGCGGAGAGCTCCTGCTTGTAGTTAAAGTGCAGCACACGGTTGGTATATGCTTCACCTGCGTATCCTGCCTGCGTGTGGCTGCTGCCTTCAAGGATCATCTTGCCCGCGATGAACTTCGGCGCGGCGGAGCCGTTGGAGGTCTGCCAGTGTTCTTCGTCTTCAATCAGGCTGTCGATTACAAGCTTTGTACCGACGCTGCCGAGCACCAGACTGTACCCGCTTATCGGCGCAGTCAGCACGCCGAAGTGCCCCTCAGCAGTGTGCAGATATTGATTGTCCATCTCGTGGCTGAATACCGCAGTCCCATCCACGGTCAGGATAAAGCGCACATCGGTGCTGTTGAGATCGTATACGCCGAAGTCAACGCGATACGTTTTGCCGCTCTCAAATACAAAGTTGCTGTTCAGTTGAAGCGCCTCGTTGACGCCGTCGCGGATCTGAAGTTCCGTACCGGTCGTCTTAGTCACGACAAGAACACCCTTTGTTGTCTGATTGAACGGCAGTGCCTCTGCGTCGCCCATGTTGAAGTAGAAGCCGCCCCAGCCACTGCCGGACTGCTGATAGGCAAAGCGGAAGGTCTTATTGGTATACGCCTTGCCGGTGTAGCACGCCGTCTGGTAGGCGGAAGCCGCGGTCAGAGTCAGCTTGCCTCCGGTAAAGGTAGGCTTTCCTGCCTTATTTTCTGCATGCGGCGTCCAGTTTTCCGTATCCTCGATCAATGCGTCGATCTCGATCACATCGGTCGCGGTACCGGCGTTCTGGTTGTTGCAGAAGCGGGTGTACGCCTTCTGGAACGCAGCCACGCCGAGATCAAAGTCATACTGGCTGATCGGGTCCTTTGCCAATACGGCCTCCGCGTCGGCAATGGCCGCCGTGATGAGGTCAATTTCCTTCTGTGTCCACTGGCCGGGCTCGTCGCCGATCTGTGCGGCTTCGACCTTAGCTTTGGCCTCGTCTACCAGCGCGCGGAATTCCGTCTTATCTACCGTGCTGGTGAACGCCACGAAAACAGGCTCAGACCAGACAGGTTCGCCCTGTGCGCCGCGGCTGTCCACGGGCGTCAGCTTGCAGCGGATCCACCTGCCCTCGCAGATGGGGGTCACGGTGAATTCCGTGCAGGTCATGTTGTCGCTGACCTTTTTCCAGTTCAGATAGAACAGGTCGTCGCGGCTTTCGGAAATGTAGTAGTTCGCAATGGTCGCGCCCTCACGGTCGCCGTCCGCGTCAGAGAAGGTATATGCCGCCGTGATGGTCTGGCCGACCTCCGCCGTGCCGGAAATGGAAACGCCGCTTGCCGCCGGCTTCTGGTTGCCGGGGAAGCTCTTCACGCCGATCCTGCTCTGGTCGATCTGCTCAAAGCCGGGCAGCTGCGCCAGAACGGATGCATTCAGCGCGTAATTGCCGTTTGCATAGTCGGCAAACAGCTGGCGGTTGTCACCCTCACCCTTCAGGATCGCCAGATTTTCCTCGATGCCGGTGATCTTGCTGTTCTGATGATCGTTTGTTTCGACCCAATTACGCTCGCCCTTTTCGCTGCCGCGCGGCGAAGCGTCGGTATAAATCAGGATATTGTTCTCGAAGGTATTCTGGATGTAGAAATCCGTCGCGCCCTCTCTCGCCGCAGCCATCCACGGCCAGCGTTCCGTATACCGTTCGTTGTTCCAGACCTGCTTTAGTGTGTCCGCTGTTCCGTAGCCGCTGTCGCTGGTCATGCGCGTTTCAAAATTGCTGTCGATATACGCATAAAGCGCGCACGGCATATCAATAAAGAGGTTATTTGTGATTACATTGTCATGGCCGCAGTTGATCTTGATCGCTTCGATATAATTTCCAGAAGCACCCGGGCCAAAGATATTGCCGGTGATCGCTGCGCCGCTCAGACCGTCGTCCATGTAAACGGCGCTGCCCGCGAAGTTGGGATAGGATGCGTCGTTGTTGCCCAGGTTGTAGAAATGATTGTTCCGGATAATCAGTCCCTGGCAGCGCGCGTCACGCCCGCCGTAGACTGCAGCCATATCCTTGCCGTTCAGGATCACGTCATGGAACGAGTTGTTCTCGATCACGCAGTCCAGCGAGGTCTCCGCATCGCCAGCAATGGCGAAGTTCAGCGCGATGTCCGTGATGTTATAGACCTCATTGCTGGAGAAGGTATTCTTCACACCGCGAAGCTTCACACCGCCTTCGTTGAACGTGCGGTGCTGGTTCGTATCGTGGATGCGGCAGTTTGAGATGAAGTTGCAGCCCGGCGTCATGGTCTGGAAGTCGCCGCCGTCCAGATACATGGCCGTGACGGACGTATAGGCGATTTCAGAGTTCTGAATGCCGGAGTTCGTGGCGTTGTCGATGCTGATGGCTCGTTCTTCAAAATTCGTCAGCGTACAGCTGTCGATGACACAGTGGTCGACGCCGTCCATGACGATGCCGTTCTTTTTGGAGGACGTGACCGTCAGGCCCTCAAGATTGAGATACGACGCATTTTTGACCGAGATCAGGTCAAAATTGCTGCTTGTCATGCGGAGCGTCGAAGCTGCCGCTGCATTTGCGAACGGATAGATATAGAGCTTGCCGCTCGTCTGGTCATAGTACCACTCGCCCGGCTCGTCCAGCGATTCATACGCATTGTAGAGCAGCATAGGCTTCAGCCCGGCGGCGCTGCCATAATGGGACGTATCCGTCGCCGTTACAATGTCGGTTTCCGGATCAAGCGTGCCGTGGAAGCCGTGCAGCGCCCAGCCGTAGGAGAAATAGCCAAAATAAATGCGGTCAGCGGCGTTATGATCCCAACCGAGAACTGTTTCGTCTGTAAGCTTGATCTTGGGATAGGTGCCTGCCGTCTGCGTGGGATCGACCGTCTCCACGTGCATCCAATCCTCGGTTGAGTTGGAGTTCGGGTAGCGCGTCAGGCGCATATGCTGTCCATCCAGCGAGAAAAGCGGTGCGTCGATGCAGAAGTTGCTCTGCGTCAAACCAACGCTGATCGTGCCCAAACCAAGTGCGCTGGCATCGGCCACCATGACATGTTCCTGCGCGTCCGGCGAAAGCTTTTCCTTCATTTCACCGGAAACCGGCTCAAAGGCAGACAAAGAGGCTCCGGCGCTGCCGGTAATGGTGACCGTCTCGCCTGGATAGGCGCGCCACGTCACGGGCAGTTCTTCCGTACCGCCGTCTTCCGCAGTCAGCTCGAACGTCTTGTCCAGCACATAGGTGCCGCCGCGCAGATAGACCGTTGTGGGCAGCTCCGTCGAGCGGTTCTCGCGCAGATAGTCGCGTACAGCCTCCAACGAGCCGAACGGCGCGTCCTTGCTGCCGTCGCCGTCACTGCCGCCGCTCGGAGACACATAGACCGGCTGTTCCGTGGGTTCCGGATCGGGATCGGGCTTCGGATCGGGGTCCGGCTTCGGGTCGGGATCGGGTTTCGGGTCGGGATCAGGTCTCAGAATGGGAAGAATCGCGCCGATATTGGAGCTATCCTCTCCCAGCGCTTCTCGGTAAGCCTTTTCCGTAAACACGCCCTTCTCGATCAGCGTCTGTGCCAGCGTCTTGCCGCCGGATTTGAATTTCGTCTCCAGCAGCGCCCAGATCACGTCAACGGCGTTGCCGCGCGTATACTCGCCGCTGTTTGCGGGCACGACCGGCAGGCCGAGCTTTTCCGCCAGCTCTGCCGACTTGTTCCATGTAAAGTCCGTGTCGTCCTCATATTGCAGCAGACGCAGAACCATCGTCAGGAACTGTGCTTCCGTCACGAGCTTGCCGTAGCCAAAGAGCGTTTCGCTGACGCCCTTGACAAGCGCATTCTGATAGCCGTAGCCGACATAGGGGCTGGCCCAGGCCAGAACGTCCGTAAACGGATGCTCCGGGTTCTTTTCCTTTGCTTCCGCTTCCGCGCCGAGCAGGCGGACGATCAAGGTGATCGCCTGTTCGCGCGTCAGCGTCTTTTCCAGCTCGAAGCCCTTGTTTGTGCCCTGAAACAGGCCAAGGGTCTTCAGCGCTTCGGCCTTCTGCAGCGTCGTGAGCTATGGCTGCTTCCGGCGGCCAGCGCCGGAACACAGCTCAGGAGCATCGCAAGCAGCAGCAGGACTGCAACGCAGGATTTATAAATTCGTTTCATACTAAAACCTAATTAAACGCTTTAATAATCCAATCGCGTCCGGTAATGC
>ERZ791624.940-NODE-940-length-16168-cov-2.647241_pt1 | contig 16168 bp, 10 predicted proteins | sample MGYA00510058_ERZ791624 | MGnify/ENA primary metagenome ERZ791624 (study PRJEB30046, sample SAMN00715158) | human gut metagenome | study: EMG produced TPA metagenomics assembly of the A metagenome-wide association study of gut microbiota in type 2... | reverse complement strand
GCGTGATACTCACCTCTTGGGATGATATCACCTACATAACCGGTCTTCACGGCATCATAACCATATTTGTTCATCAGGTTGAAGGCATCTTCCATGTGGCGCTCGTAGTTGAGAGCTGCAGAAGATGTCTCGTGGTGCATCATCAGTTTCACGCCCTTAGAGTGAGCATATTCGTTGAGCATCTTGATATCGAAGTCAGGATATGGAGTCACGAAGTCGAAGACATCGAGCTTTTGGTGACCGAACCAGTCTTCCCAACCTTCATTCCAGCCTTCTACCAATACTTCCTGCAAACCGTTCTTGGCAGCAAAGTCGATGTAGCGCTTCACTTCCTCGTTGGTTGCACCATGAGTACCGTTAGGCTTGCACTTGCTGTAATCAGTAACGCCGAGACGCACAGATGGCAGATCGTTGGTATAGCTCCAGGTCTTGGTACCCACAATCATGTTCCACCATACACCGCAGTACTTGGTAGGATGAATCCAGGATGTATCCTTAATCTTGCAAGGCTCATTAAGGTTCAATGTCAACTTGCATGAAAGCATATCACGTGCATCATCACTTACCATCACGGTACGCCAAGGGGTATTGAATGGAGTCTGGATAAATCCCTTTCTGCCCACGGCATCAGGAGTAAGCCAAGACTCGAAAGTCAATGTTTTCTCGTCCAGATTGAGGTGCATGGTAGGATAATCCAGACAGGCAGCCTCATGGATGTTGATGTAGAGTCCGTCCTTGGTCTTCATCTGGAGAGAGGTCTGAACACCGGTATCAGAGAAGACGGTGGTAGACGAATTACTCTTGTAAGCTTCACGGTTTTTCGCAATAATTGGGCGAATGCCTGTCAATGGAGTAATGTTGTAATCATACTCCTGTGTATCATAATCACCAGGAATCCAGTAAGCGGTATGATCGCCTGCCATGGCAAACTGGGTATGCTCCTCCTGGATGACAAAATAATTCAGACTCTCCTGCTGTGGGAACTCATAGCGCAAGCCCATACCATAATCATATACACGGAAACGGATGGTGATGTTACGCTTAGAAGAAGCCTGGTTCAGGTTTACCTCCATCTCGTTGTAATGGTTGCGGATGGTAGCGGTCTCGCCCCATACCGGCTTCCAGGTTTCATCGAAAGTCGATGTCTTGCTGCCGGTTTCAGTAAAACCATCCATCAGGCTGGTTTCCTCCATACCCTTAGAGGCATGTTTATCCTTAGCCAACTCCAATCCTAAGTGGGATGGCTTACATACAGTCTTTCCCTTATAACTCATCTCATAGGTAGGCTGTCCCTTTTCGGTCAAAGAGAAAGTTACCGAGACATTGCCGTCAGGTGACTTTACGGTCTGGGCCGCTGCCAACATAGGAAGCAAGAGACCCATCACTAATACATTCAGTTTCTTCATACTGTGCTATTGTTGTTATTATCGTCTATTTGTTAGTTTATACGCTAGTGAAGATTGCTTTACTTTGCGAATGCAACTTATTCGTTTGCAAAGATACAAAAAACAAAAATACCCTCCACATATTGGGAGGGTATTTCTCTGCAAATGAGTGTGCAAACGTTTGCACTATATATAATCATGTTAGTTAGACTCTTCCAGACTGCGAAATCATCTCTGTGATATTCTGCACGAAACGCTTGTCTGCAGCCAGATCCTCTATGTTGAGGTGCATGCGATAACGCCAGTAATGCTTAGGGTTAGCCGGGATATTGATACGCTCGGCATCAGCATCAGGCAGACGGAGAGACTCATCGGTAGCCAGCCAGTCCTGGATGCTCAATATGCAGAGCATGGATGGAGAGGTGAGATGGCGGCTGATGATGTCACTAGCCAACCAGCCTGGGAGTGGATGAGGTGCTGGTCCCTGACGGTAGAGCATCGTATTGTAATACTCCTGGGTACGCTGGACATTCTCATCCCACCACATACGCAGAGTAGGCATATCGTGGCTCGAGATGGTACATACCGAGCGGTATGGGTTACGGCTCAGATGTCCGAACTTAACCGATGGATCCTTTGGCATGCTCTGGAGTTCCAGACTCAATATCTTCAACTCGTCCATTACCCAAGGCACACAGTCTGGCACCATACCGAGGTCTTCGGCACAAACCAGCATGCGGGTAGCCTGAACCAGTTTAGGCAACTTTTTCATCGCCTCCTGATACCAGAACTGGTTGTTACGGCGATAGAAATAGTCGTTGTAAAGGCGGTTGAACGCAGCCTTGTCATTATCATAGAGCGACTCGTAGATAAAGTCAAGCTGGGCTGAGATACGTGGATGGAAGACGCCAGGGTTGGTATGATCACGTACGAAGAGTACATCGCTGATCAGGGCATACAAGCCATCACGCAGCCAGAGTTCCTTCTCATCTGTTACATCAGCAAAGAGAGCCTCAACCTTGCGCTGGGTATCTACCTCAGGCTTCATCTGATAACGCTCGTCATCCAGACGGTCGAGATATTTCTCCTTTACCTCGCCGGCACGCTCATGGAACATACGGTCCAATACCCAATCGGTAATGAACGGACGGGTAAAACGGTCTTCCTGGAAGTGTAAACCATAGCTTTCTATCTCTTCACGGCTCATGGCAAGCGCCGGTGCAAACTGTCCGAGCAGACCATGTACGCTATGTACCGGAATCTCCCAGATACGGAAGAAGCCCAATACGTGGTCGATGCGGTAAGCATCAAAATATCTTGCCATGTTCTTGAAACGGCGGTTCCACCACTGGCAGCCATCCTTCAGCATCTCAAACCAGTTATAGGTAGGGAATCCCCAGTTCTGACCATTGGCAGAGAAGTCATCAGGTGGAGCACCCGCCTGACCATTGAGGTTGAAGTATTTTGGTTCCATCCAAACATCGCAACCATTGCGGTTTACGCCGATTGGAATATCACCCTTCAAAATAACGCCCTTAGCCTTGGCATGCTCGTGAGCCTCCTGCATCTGGCGGTCCAGTACGAACTGTACGAAATAGAAGAACGCCACGTTCTTGTAAGCAGCAGTCTTAGGGTCGGCAAGCGCCTTGCGCTCAGCCTCATCCCATACCTGATGATCTGGCCACTGGTTGAAATCAGCCGTACCATTCTTATCACGCAGGTATGAATACTGTGCGTAAGGAACCAGCCACAGTTCAGTATCCTGGAAGAAAGCCTTATATTCGGCTGTCTTCATCATCTTTTCACCTTCCTGATTGAAGATTTGGCGCAAGTAATTTATCTTGAAATCATTTACTTTCTCGTAATCTATCTTATTCAGTGCGTTCAGCTCAGCACGTGTCTTCTCAGCCTCAGCACGAGCCTTGGCATCCTTCAGCTCAGGGAGAGCATGGAGGTCGACATACTGCGGATGAATAGCGAAGACGCTGATGCAGCTGTATGGATAACTGTCGGTCCATGTATGGGTGATGGTGGTATCATTGATAGGAAGGAGCTGGAGCACCTTCTGACCGGTAGAAGCCACAAAATCTATCATGGTCTTCAGATCACCGAAATCACCGATACCGGCACTCTTACGGGTACGCAATGAGAATACAGGCACCTGCGTTCCGGCAAGTTTGCGGTTATACAGAGCGAAGAAAGCCTGGTCGAGTTCATAAGATACCAACTCACCTGCCTTCATCTCCGGCAAATCCACGGTTCTGTTCATGCTGTTTTCCCAGAGAAGCTCGTTCTTTGCATTTCTGAAAGCCACGAACTTAAACTCCAGATGACTGCCCTCAAGATGAGTCGCATCAATATCAGCCACCCATTCATTATAGGTATGCTGAGTCATCGGAAGAATCTTCTGCACATCCCAAGCGCCCAAAGCTTTATCTGCACCCAATACACCCAGACGCTCACCATCGCGAAGCTGAGGAGCACGGACTATCAGACGCACAATCTTGCTGCCCGTTTCCGGCTTCATCACCTGTGGAACCTGATGATTGATGCAATCGGTAAAGGCACTGCTGTAGAGGAAAGCATCCTCAGGCATAGCCTTCCAATGATCGTAAAGGGTATAAACCGCAGCCTTCTTGGCATTTACTTCGAGCTGATGCTTAATCATAAGCCATTCGGTCTTGACTGCTCTACCTTCACGTTCTACACTATAATAATAGGTATACGATTTTTCTGGTGATTCAACACACCAGTCGCATGCCCATCTTTCACCATCTGTTGTCTCGAGAGGAAGTTTCAGTTCACCTTCCTCCGTCTGAATGTTTACGACGATCTGTTCGCCGAACATTGCTTTATACTCAATATTAAACTGTACTGTCATAAGACTCTTAAAGGCTCTTGAAAATGTTATAATTTATATTTGCTGCTACAAAGGTAAGAAAAACGTATGAAAAACGTATCAGAAATTTGCATTTTTTCTCACACAAACCTTGCAAACGTTTGCACATTCCCCACTCCGCAGAAGCAATCAATTAATCGTTTACTCTGCTACTTACACCTATTTCTTATCCTTGATGATGCTTACAGACAGTGCACCTGCAATCAGCAGAATACCTGCCACAATCATCATATCGCTCTGATGAGAACCCACCAGACTCAGGACAGTTCCACCGCAGATGGCAGCCACAATCTGAGGGATACAGATGGTTCCGTTAAACAGACCGAGATAAGCACCCATGTGACCATATCCCTGCAAAGCATTGGTAACAAAGGTGAAAGGCATCGCCAGCATGGCTGCCCAACCGGCACCAATCATCAGGAACGGAATAAACTGCAGATACTGATCATGCAGGAATGGTATCAGGGCAAAGCCCACACCGCCGATAACCAGACTGACAGCGTATGCCACCTTCGTATTCTTAAACTGAGGGAGAACGACAGCCCAGACTACACTACCTACCGCCTGTACGGCAAAGAGAATGCCCACCCAGTTACCTGCCTCCTGGAATGCTTCAGAAGCAGGGTCGGTCGTATTCCATACGGTTTCAGCGATGGCTCCCGTAGAATAATTCCAGAGATAAAGGAAACCAGCCCAGCAGAAGAACTGAACCAGGCCCACCTTCCAGAAGGTAGATGGCGCCTTACGGAGCAAAGTAATCCAACCGGCCTTGTCTTCAGAAGCCTCAGCATTAGGATTCTTCACTCTTCCCCCTTCACTCTTCACTTCATTATACTCCGCATACTGCTGTGGATTCCACTCCTTCACCTTCATCGTGGTGTAGATAACACAGAGAATCAGGATAGCCGCACCGATATAGAACGACCAGATGACAGAATCAGGAACCACACCCTTCTCAGCATAATTCTTGATACCGAGGAAGGTAAAGAGAAACGGGAAGATATATCCGGCTACAGAACCGGCATTACAGAGGAAACTCTGGATAGAGTAAGCCTTCGCCTTCTGTTTTTCATTTACCATATCACCTACCAGCATCTTGAACGGCTGCATCGCCATGTTGATGCTCGTATCGAGGAACATCAGCGCTATCAGACCGAAGAGCATCGCACCGCTTACGGTCAGTCCGAGCGAACCGGCATTCGGGAGCAGGCACATTACCAGGACGGCAATCGTAGCACCCACAAAAAGATAAGGGATGCGGCGGCCAAAGCGGCACCACGTCTTATCACTCAACGTGCCCACGATAGGCTGTACCAGGATTCCCATCAGAGGAGGGAGAATCCAGAAATAACTCAAGTTGTGTGGGTCAGCACCCAACGTTGCAAAGATTCGGGAGATATTGGCGCTCTGTAGGGCGTAGGCAATCTGTACTCCGAAAAATCCGAAGCTCAAGTTCCAGAGCTTCCAGAAACTTAAATCAGGTTTTTGTTTCATATTGTTATGCTTTTATATTATTATCTCGTTGTTCCTCTCACCACGAGTCGTGTTCTCACCACTCTTTTCTCCACCTCATCTTTAGGGATGGAGCCTTCCACCTGACCAATCAGGATATTGGCAGCTTCCTCGCCTACGGCTACACCTCGCTGCTCAACCGTAGTAAGCATCGGGTCGCACGCCTTGGCACGGTCACCATTGGTGAATCCGCAGATGCTGATTTCTTCAGGCACCTTGAACCCCATCCGCTTGGCGGTATAGAGGATGCCGATTGCCGTATCATCATTGATGGCAAAGAAAGCATCCGGACGATCTTCCTCTATCAGAATATCCGGTGTTATTGCTTCGGCATTGGCACGGTCATCGCAGATCTTCACCCAGTCAGGGTTCTCCGTCAAACCATGCTTTACCAGCGCATCATGATAACCGTTATATCGGTTCTTGGAGATTTCCAGATTCATCGGCGAGCGTAGAAGGCAATCTTCTTGCAGCCCGTATCAATCATGTGGGTAACGGCAGTAAAGGCACCCATATAATCATCTACCACCACTCGCGAGCAGTTCACGCCCGTACATATTCTATCATAGAAGATGAGCGGCACCCCATTCTGCCGCAGTTTTTCGAAATGATCATACTGCTTGGTATCCTTCGCCTGTGAAACGATGATGCCACAAACCTTGTTCTGATAGAAGTCTTCACAGATGGCCACCTCCTTATCGTAACGCTCGTTACTCTGCGCCACCATCACACGGTAACCTCTGGCTCTAGCCTCTTCCTCTATACCCGAAAGCACCGACATGAAGTAATAGTGTACCACCTGAGGTACAATAACTCCAATCACCTTCATCGGTTTCACCTTATTATGTCTTAAAGCCTCACCCAGGAAGTTAGGGAAGAAGTTATTTTCACGCGCGTATTTTTGAATACGCTCCTTTTGGGCAGTACTGATACGAGAACTGTCCTTCAATGCCCGGCTCACTGTGGCAACACTTACGCCCAGATCGCGAGCTATATCTTTCATTGTTATTGTTTCTTTATCGCCCATTGCTATTAGTTGTGCTGCAAAATTACGAAATATCCCCAATATCAGTTCAAAGTTCTTGACTTAAATCAAGTAATTTTCTGTGCAAACGTTTGCACAAAATAAATAACGGAATTAACATAAAAATAGTACAACATTAGAGAAAAGAACTTAATTTTGCACACAGAAACGACAAGTTTATGGGCAAGCGCCCCCATTCCTACCTTATATAATATAAGTAAGATGCCAGAAAGACTAAACAAGAGCCAGAGCGGTATTTTAGAGTAGGAACGATGACAACTTAAGCCGAAAAGAACGAAAAAGTAAATAATTTAATATTATACATTAACTTAAAAATCAAGCAAATGATGAAGCAGGTAAAAATTAAATTGCCTCTCAGAGCGTTGACCCTAGCAAGCGGTCTGCTTCTGACAGCGAGTTCCTTTGCGCAAAGTAATGCGATTAAGGGACATGTGAAGGATGCTTCCGGTGAGCCTATCATGGGTGCTACCATTACAGTTAACGGTAAGGCAGTGGGCATTACCGACATGGATGGTAACTTCTCAGTTGATGCAGCGCCAGGAGCCAATCTTACTTTCACCTATCTTGGAATGACACCAAAAACAATCAAAGCAACATCTAACATGATGATTACCTTGGTTGACGACCAAAAGTCTTTGAACGAGGTCGTCGTCATTGGTTATGGTCGCGCTAAGAAGAACGACTTGACTGGTTCTGTTACAGCTATCAAGCCTGATGAGCTTTCTAAGGGTATCACCAACAACGCATCAGACATGTTGGTTGGTAAGATTGCCGGTGTTGATGTACAGACTGCTGGTGGTACTCCTGGTGCAGGTGCCCAGATTCGTATCCGTGGTGGTGCTTCTCTCAGTGCATCTAATGACCCACTCTATGTAGTAGATGGTTTGGTTATCGATAATCAGACAGCTACCGGTATGAGTAATATCCTTGCGATGATTAATCCTACTGATATTGAGACTTTCACCGTATTGAAGGATGCTTCTGCCACAGCTATCTATGGTAGCCGTGCTTCTAATGGTGTCATCATCATCACCACCAAGAAAGGTCGCAATGGTCAGAAGCCTTCTATTTCATACACTGGCGATGTAACAATTTCTACTATCCAGAAAAAATATGATGTACTGAACGCAGCTCAGTACAAGGAACTTGTCAGCTCTATCAATGGTCTTGATGCATCAAAATTAGGTAATGCAGATACCAACTGGCAGGACGAGATTTTCCGCACAGCAGTTTCAACCAACCATAACGTAAGCATACAGGGCGGTTTGAAGAACATGCCATATCGTGCAAGCGTAGGCTTCAACAACTCAAATGGTATCGTGAAGACCAGTTGGATGAATCGTGTCAACGCTTCTCTCAACTTGGCTCCATCATTGCTCGACAAGCACTTGAACTTCAACATCACAGGTAAGTTCATGTATGAGAAGGATCGCTATGCAGATGCAGGCGGTGCTATCGGTGCAGCTTTGTCTATGAATCCAACAGAGCCTGTTTTTGGGGAAGGTGACCAGTATGCAGTTACAGGCGGTTACTATCAGAACCTGATTAACAAGACTGATGATATAACAGACCCTAACTGGAAGAATACGACCAACTCTAATGCAGCCCAGAACCCAGTGGCTCTTCTTAACCAGAAAGAGATTATGGCTCACGCCCGTGACTACAGTGGCAACTTCGAGGTAGATTACAAGATTCATGGTTTCGAGGATTTGCATCTGCATGCAAGTTTGGGTGCTCAGTACACTTCTACACAGCAAAGCGATGAGATTTCCAAGTACTCATACTCTAACAACTACTTCGGTTGGGCTGGTATGACTCATTATTGGAAATATAATATGATTGGTAATGCCTATGCACAGTATGCTCATAAGTTTGGTGTTCACGACATCGATGTAATGGCAGGTGCCGAGCAGAGCCACTACCACAGACATGGCTACAACCAGGGCTTTGGTACAGATGAATATCTGAAGGCAAACAATCCTGTCCTCAACGAGGAGACAGGTTACTACAATTGGCAGCACAACCCATCAAAGCGCAGCGAGCAGGAGTGGGCTAACCACAACTCTCTGGTATCATACTTCGGCCGTTTGAACTATAATCTTCTCGACCGCTACTTGATTACCGCCACATTCCGTGCCGATGGTTCTTCTCGTTTCGCCAAAGGTCATAAGTGGGGTTACTTCCCATCAGCAGCCTTTGCCTGGAAGATCAACCACGAGGGATTCCTGAAAGATGTAAAATGGCTCGATGACTTAAAACTCCGTGTGGGTTGGGGTAAGACCGGTCAGCAGAATGGTATCGATGACTTCTACTATGCTCCACTTTATGTAGTAGGTAACTCTTATGCTCAGTATCCTTTCGGTAACGATTATCACCAGACAGTACGTCCTAACAAATATAACGACAAGTTGACCTGGGAAAAGACAACAACATGGAATGCAGGTATCGACTTCGCTGCTCTCAACAACCGTTTCTCTTTCAACATTGATGGTTACTATCGCAAGACTACCGATTTGTTGTCAACAGTTGACGTTCCAGCAGGTACTACATTCGGTGATAACCTGTTGAAGAACGTAGGTTCCCTCAAGAACTATGGTGTTGAGTTGGCATTCGACGTAAAGCCTATCGTAACCAAGGACTTTACATGGGATATTACCTATAATGTAGGCTGGAACCACAATGAGATTACCTCTCTTGATGCCGGTGCTCAGGACTGGGTATGGACAGGCGACAAGATTTCTCGCGGTAACAACACAAAGATCTTGAAGAACAAGGTGGGTGAAGCAGTCAACTCTTTCTTCGTTTACCAGCAGGTATATGATGAGAATGGCAAGCCTATCGAGGGTCTGTATGTAGACCGCAACGCTGATGGTCAGATTAACGACGATGACCGTTACTACTACAAGAACCCAGCTGCAGATGTAATCATGGGTCTCACCACTAAGTTCCTCTATAAGAATTGGGACTTCAGTATGGCATTCCGTGCATCTTTGGGCAACTACGTATATTATGACTTCCTGGCCAACAGAGCATCCATCTCGCCATCAGGTCTTTACTCTAACAGTTCATTCAGCAACACCACTCCAGAGGCCGTTAAGCTCGGTTTCACAGGTTTGACAGTTGCCCAGAACTACTTGAGTGATTACTTTGTACGTAATGCTTCTTACTTGAAGTGTACCAATATTACATTGGGTTACAGCTTCCCTGCATTGATTAAGAATTCTTGCAGCGGACGTATCTACTTTACTGCACAGAACCCATTCATCATCACAAAATATAAGGGTATCGACCCAGAGGTAGCCAGTGGTATCGACAGCAATCCATATCCACGCCCAATGAGTTTCCAGATTGGTTTGAACCTCAACTTCTAATATATAAAGGATTATAATTATGAGAAATATATTAATAAAGACTGCAGTTGCCGGTTTCCTCTGCTTGGGATTGGCTTCTTGCGCAGACGATTTGAATATCAGCTCAATTGATCCTCAGTCATCACCTAGTTATGATGCCGACGGTCTTTTGGCTAAACAATATGCCACACTTGGTCTGACAGGTCAGAAAGGTCCTGCAGGAAATGGAGATATGAGCCAGGATGAGGGTGAAAGCGGTTTCTATCGTGTCATCTTCAATCTTCAGGAACTTTGTACAGATGAAGTTATCTGGGCTTGGCAGACTGATACCGATATCCCTGCCATCACCAATATTGCATGGAACTCAAGTTCAGTACGTGTCAACTGGGCATACCAGCGCCTGGCATACGACATCACCCTTCACAACCAGTTCATCAGTGAGCAGACTGGTAAGATGAGCGATGACGTCATTGCAGAGGTTCGTTTCCTCCGCTGCTTGAACTACTATTATTTCCTTGATCTCTTCCACAAGGCACCTTTCAAGGATACATTTAATAGTGATTTGCCTGTAGAGAAAACCGGCAAGGATCTCTACGACTGGATTGACAAGGAGTTGACCGCCATTGAGCCACAACTGAAGGAAGTAGGTGCTTACAATGACGAAAAAGGCTTTGGCCGTGCAGACCGTGGCGCAGCTTATGCCCTCCATGCTCGTCTGGCTCTGAACTCAGCAGTTTACACAGATGGTCAGGTTAAGGACTACCAAAAGGCAAAGGATTATTGTGACAAGATTCTCTCTAGTGGAGCTTACGCATTGTCAACCGAGGCAAAGAATGGTTTCACAGGCTATGAGCAGGTATTCATGGGCGACAACGACCAGAACACCCAGGCTATGAAGGAGATTATCTTCCCTATCCGCCAAGATGGCAAGAAAACTCAGGAATACTCAGGTTCTACATACCTCGTAGCATCTATGCGAATTGCAGGAATGCCATACTCATTCACCAGCAACAACTGGAGTTGTAACTTTGCCCGCAAGGACTTGGTTGAGAAGTTCTTCCCTAATGACAATATCCCTATGGCAGGTGAAAACGATGCGTTGAAGGATGCCACCGAGGAGCAGGTTATCGCAAAGGATGAAGAATTGCACGTAACAACAAAAGATGTCATCAACAGAGCAGGTGATGATCGTGCCATGTTCTACATGGGTGTAGGTGGCGGCATCCGCACACTCAGCCCTGGCAAGCAGATTACAGGTTTCACAAATGGTGCTTCTATCGTAAAATGGCAGAATCGCCATGCAGACGGTTCCGACATCCACGATGGTACATTCATGGATACAGATATTCCATTGTTCCGCCTGGCAGAGATTTATCTGACACGTGCAGAAGCTAACTATCGTTTGGGAAATACAACAGATGCTCTCGCAGATATCCAGACTATCCAGAACCGTGCTCATCGCAAGGAGATTTCTGGAGCTGTCGATGAACAGACCTTGATTGACGAGTGGTGCCGTGAGTTCTATGTAGAAGGACGCCGCCGTTCTGATTTGATCCGCTTTGGTCTCTTCACTGGTTCCAAGTATCTCTGGGACTTCAAGGGAGGTGTTGCAGGTGGTATCGGTATCGAGTCTAAGTTCAACGTATATCCTATCCCTGTTACCGACATCGCAGGTAATCCTAACATGAATCAGAACCCTAATTACTAATCTTAGTAAATCGGGGATTCTTCGGAATAAAGAACAATAATTGATTAAAGAAAACAATTATGAAAAAGATATTTTTTAAATTGATGCTGTTGCCTGCAATGGTTTTGCCTTTGCTCTTCACTTCATGCTCTGACGACAATGACAGCAATCCTACATTGGATTTAAGTCATGCTGCAGACGGATTTGTATTGAACACGCCAGCATACGCAGAAAACAATACATACGACCTGGCAAGTGCCAACAACTTGACCTTGTCTTGTTCACAGCCAAACTATGGAGGTATTCCATACGTGGTCCGCTACTATGTGCAGGTTGCACTCGATCAGAAGTTCCTGACAGATACAACAGCTACACATAAAGAGTTGTCAACCTCATACACCACAGCCAAGATGGCAGTAGATGCAGCAGAGTTGAACTCTACACTCGTTGATATGTTCCAGGCAGCTAACCCTGACACAAGCGTGCCAGAAACAATGCCTGTGTATGTAAGACTGCGCGCTGTCATTGATGGTACACTCGACCCTTACCTCGGTCAGAGCTATTCCAACATCATCACCCTGCCTTCAGTGAAGGCTACTTACAAGGCTCCTGATGCAAAGTATCCAGAGAACTTGTTCGTTGTTGGCTCTTCTATCCAGGAGGCTTGGAAGAGCTGGAAGCCAGTGGCTCCAGTATATGGTATGGCAGGCAACTATTACACCATGGTTTATGTTCCAGATGGCGGTTCATTCAAGTGGGGTACATACGAGAACGACTGGCGTGGCTTTAGCCGTCTGGCTGCTGTCAACGATAATGCTGGTGCTGAATTCTCTGAGGATGGAGATGGTAACTTGAAGGTTGCTCATGGCGGCTGGTTCGTTCTCCACTTCGTTGGTGAAATGTCAGCAGACAAGAAGAACATCAACTATACCTTGAACGTATATCCTGGTGCTGCATACATCATTGGTGCTGCTGCTGGTGGCAATTGGGACGACGCTTCTGCCGCTTGGGCTATGACAGCTCCTGCTGACCAGACTGGCGAATGGGTATCTCCTGCCTTCGGTGGTGATGGCGAGCTCCGCACATACATCAAGATTCCAGGAATCGACTGGTGGCGTACAGAGTTTACTATCTTCAAGGGCAACTGCTTCTGGAGAAACCTGAACATTATTGATTCTTGGACTGAGGCAGGTGACGGTTACGCTGTAACTTGCGCAACAGGACAGAAGCTCTATGTCAACTTCGACAAGAACACAGCAGAAGTTAAATAATTAAAAACATGAACACAATGAAAAAGACATTATTATATAGCTTAGCAGCAATGGCAAGTCTCGCACTTGCCAGCTGCGCTGGCGACTACGACGACTGGGCTAACCCACAGGCCAACGAGCAGGAAGCATCTGCAGCCAAGTATGGGGTAACCTTTGCCAACGGTTCTGAGGCAGAAGGCAGCATGGCTGATGAAGATGGTATCATCAATCTCGTAACAGTCAATTCTACTGATGCTAATGTCACTGGTTTCACCCTCAAAGATTTCAAGGTAAACGGAGTAGCTGTCAATGGAACAATGGTTGGCAACAACGTTCAGGTAAGTGCATCTGAATTGGAGAAAATCGTTTGCGAACAGAATAAGTCTCGTGCCTCTGTTGCTCGCGACCTGAATGTGGAGACACAAGTTTCTATCAATCTCGCTTCTGGTGATGCGGTAAGCATTACTGACAAGGGCGAGACTACAGGCAAGTTTACTCCAACTGCAACACCTCAACTCGATGAGAAGGGCTACTATATGCTCGGCCAGGTAAACGGAAATGAATGGGATGCAAAATCTCCTGTCTGGATGAACAAGATTAGCGATGGAGTTTATCAGTTGAAGGTTACAACTACAGCAGACAAGAACTGGTTTAAGTTCTATGCAGGCAGCAACTTCGTAAGTAATGACTGGGATTCCATCAACAAGGGAGCCTTGGGCTGCAAGGAGAACGGTTCAGAAGATACATTCGGATACATTCTCTATAATGGCGATTCATGGGGTGAGCTTCAGACTCCAGTTATCCCTGGAGCTGGTACATGGATTGTTACTCTTGATATGAACAACCTTACCTACACCGTAGGCAAGCCTGTGCTCTATATGGCTGGTGATGCTAATGGATGGAATCAGATTGACGTTCTCAATGGTGATGATGGTGTTCACTTTACAGGCTATATGTACCTGAACCAGAATGGCTTCAAGTTCTGTACTCAGCCAAACTGGGATGGTACCAACTATGGTGCTGACTTTGATACAGCTCCTGATGCAGGAAACATCGTGATAGCAGAAGAAGCTGGTTTCTATCAGGTAGATGTTGACTTGTCTGCGAAGACTTACACACTGACTCCATTTACTATTGGTATCATTGGCAACGCAACTCCTAAAGGTTGGGATGGCGATACGAATATGACATACAATCCGGAAGAGCGCTGCTGGGAACTTAAGGGCGTCACATTGAGTGATGGCGAAATGAAGTTCCGTCACACAAACGATTGGTCTCTCAGTTGGGGTGGAGAATTAGATAACCTCACTACACAGAATGGTCCAAACATCGTTGTAGCAGCTGGTACTTACGACATTAAGCTTGTGGTTAATTGGGCAGAAGGAACAGCAAAGTGTGTGATGACAAAGAAGTAAGCATTTGCTTCATCAAATAAACTTAAAATTAATAGGCGGCTCTCAATTCCGGGAGCCGCCTATTTTTTTCTTTCTCCTCATCCTTTTCAAGTATTTTTTCCCTAAATCCTTGGAAGTTACGGATAGTTACGACATGACAGAACCCTTTAGATTCAATCAAAGGGTTCTCTTTATAATCAGCCTTTACCGATTCATCAAGATAGATGCGGATAAGGGATGACTCCTCTTCTACACGTACTACTTCAAAATTTGAAAGTATCTCTGATGGCAGAATCAACTGTGCCAATGCTAATAGTCCTTGATTATTCATGGCACAAAGGTATAAATTTTCTATAGAATCAAAGCGTCTTCCCCCTAGTTTATCGGGTGAGCCGACTCTTTCTGCTGTGTAGAAGCAGTAGGTGCAGCATTGTTAACACAACCCGCGTATGCCATCTGTCCACCGCTCATAGGAGCAGCAGCGAGCAATGCCATAACCATACCGGCGGTCTTGACTTTCTTGTTCATAAGCAATTAATTTAGTTATAATTGATTTTAGTAGAGTTAGAACTATGTAAATACCCATTAGGACGCAGCAGAATAGTATGGTATGTATACATATTATAAAAATATGCACGCATCGTTGTGTTAATGTTTGAGCCATTATAACACACATTTTGCTTTATCCTTTAAAAACTAAGGGTCGAATTATTTATTTCGTTTTTAGTTGATGGTAAAACTTTTTAAATCTTGTAAATTGTTTTAGTGGTTTACGGGGGCAAAATCACAAAATGTGTTTAATATAATAAAGGCTTATTTGAAAAAATCTTAACGGCTTAATATTCTTTAACAATGAATGCAGGCATGTAAGGCAATGGCGTCAACATCACAACCGGTGCTTACCCCAATACAATATTTGCATTTTTCATCGCTCAAAACTGTGAGCTGAGCGCACGACGAGGTCTTCGGTTCGAATTTCTTGAGTTTTGAGCGGTTTGTGTTATGTCGTTCATTGCCAGCGGTTTATGTGGTGTGGTGAGAAGATGCACAATATGCTGATACGCAAAAAGGGCTACATTTCATTGAAAATGTAGCCCTTTTACCTTCCAACTGTAGTCGTTTTGCACTGCAACTGTAGTACATTTACCCTTAAAATGTAGTCCTTTTGCACTGCAAAACGACTACAAATGGCGAGCAGGAGTGTTTCTGACCCTTCAAAAACCGATAAAATCAGCGTCTGAAATCTCCAGAATCAATTTTTTATTTGTAACAGATTTTTACTGCTTGTACGATATTTGCATAAATAGGTTGAGGCTTTTCAAACATTTATTTACCTTATAATAATTGAATGAAATTGCCTTAATTTCAATTGAATATCGTTAATTTGTAGATTAAGGGATGCACCAACTTCCAATGACTTTAAAACAAGTATGGATAACAAATAAGCCCGAAGTCGCCAATCGACTATATTCGGTTCTTTGTTGCTTGTTGTATTGGCTAAATGCCGTTGATTCACAAAATGAGTTATGTGCTAACTTCAAGGACTTACTGTCACGCTATCCAGAAGTTGACACGAATGCCATGGGATTTCCTCAAGGTTGGGAAAACGAACCTTTATGGAGACTGTAGGCAGGTATTCGGACATA
>ERZ791624.939-NODE-939-length-16184-cov-2.062992_pt1 | contig 16184 bp, 15 predicted proteins | sample MGYA00510058_ERZ791624 | MGnify/ENA primary metagenome ERZ791624 (study PRJEB30046, sample SAMN00715158) | human gut metagenome | study: EMG produced TPA metagenomics assembly of the A metagenome-wide association study of gut microbiota in type 2... | reverse complement strand
CTCGCTGCAGGACGAAACGAGCGGAAGCGTTCCCTGGTTGGTAATGTCAAAAACATTCAAATATAACATCAAACAGTAGATATTGTGTAATTGACTATGAATGAATATGGAGGCGATGGGTATGGAAAAACTCAATCAGATTGTAAGTGCAGTTGATTCATTTGTGTGGGGACCGGTGATGCTGGTGCTTCTCGTAGGAACCGGTATCTTTCTGACGATACGGACGCGATTCCTGCCGTGGAGGAATCTCGGATATGCGATCAAGAGCACACTTAGTAAAGAAGCAAGAACAAAGAACAGAGGAACCGGTGATGTATCCCCATTCTCGGCACTGACGACAGCACTTGCCGCAACGATCGGAACCGGAAATATCGTAGGTGTGGCGACAGCAATGGTATCCGGTGGTCCGGGTGCTCTGGTCTGGATGTGGATCTCGGCGTTGTTCGGAATCACATCGAAATTTTCAGAATGTATGCTGGCGATCAAATACCGTGAGGTAAATGCCAAAGGAGAGATCTCCGGCGGCCCGATGTATACGATGAAGAAAGCATTGAAACACAAAAGATTCGGAAGTGTGCTCGGTTGGCTGTTTGCATTCTTTGCGGTTGTTGCATCCTTTGGTATCGGAAATATGACACAGGCGAACTCGATCGCATCCTCCATGAATGAGACCTTTCACATCAATCCGATCATTATCGGTGTGATCCTTACGATCCTTGCTTTAATGATTATTATCGGCGGTATCAATCCATATCAAAGATTTCCGCGATCGTTGTTCCGTTTATGGCAATCTTCTATGTACTTGCAGGACTTATAGTAATTATCGGAAATATATCGAATGTGCCGGAAGGTCTGCATGAGATCTTCACAATGGCATTTTCCATGAAATCCGTATCCGGCGGTGTGCTTGGTACCGTAGTTGCATCTATGACAAACGCAATGCGGTTCGGTGTTGCCCGTGGTTGTTTCTCAAATGAAGCAGGTATGGGATCAGCAGCAATCACCGCAGCAGCAGCTACAACAGATAACCCGGTTCGTCAGGGATATATCAACATGACAGGAACCTTCTGGGATACGATCGTTGTATGTACGATTACCGGTCTGGTAATCGCAAGCTCCGGTGTGATCGGTAAAACATCGACAACGACGGAAGGCTCATATGCGATCACCTCTGAAGCCGAAGATACGCTGGCTCTGACACATGAAGAAAAAGGCAAGATGGTGACGACAGAATATACCGTTACATACCAAGATGGAACATTGACTTTGTCCGGGGGAGCAGAGGATATTGTTCTGACACCATATGCAGACGCTTCCGATAGTGAAGCATTTGCAAAGCTTCAGCATCAGCCGGACAGTCTGGAAGCAGTTTATGAGAATGGTGCGATCACAGGTGCATGGACCTCTGGCTGCAATGCTTATATTTTTGATGAAGATGGTACATATTATTATGAAGAAGCCTATACAGGATCGGCACTGACGATCAAAGCATTTGAGACAGTTCTGGGTAAGGCGGGAGCATGGCTGGTAACGATCGGTATTGCATTATTTGCATTCTCGACAATCCTTGGCTGGGAGTATCATGGAGAGAAAGCCTTTGAATACCTGTTCCATTCCCACAAATACAACATGATCTATCGTATCATATTCTCCCTTGTAGTATACATCGGTGCGACGACTTCGCTGGATCTGGCATGGAACTTCTCGGATATTGCAAATGCACTGATGGCGATTCCAAACCTGATCTGCCTGCTTCTGTTAAGCAAAGAGATCGCAACGGATATGCAGGAATTCCAGAAAGTACTCGCAGAAGAAAAAGCAGCAAAGAAGCGTGCGTAAATAGTCGACCTGCCGGTGGGCTTTTGAACAAAAATGAAAGATAAAAGATACATTATTAAGATGAAGCAAAACCTGTTTATGTATTGATATATAAAGCAAAAATGGGAAATAGCATTACTATTATGTAGCAAGCCTTTTTCAACGCCGGTTCTTAGTGAGTCGCCATAGGCGAGGAGCTTAGCACCGCTGCGTTGAAATAGAGTGCAAACGACTTGCGAAATAATATGTAATGTATTTTCCATTTTGATTCAAAAACCTACAGACAGGTTTTGCGTCATAATAATGGTGTATCTTTCATTTTTTAGTAGCAAAATGACAGTTTATGAGTATAATTATAGTAAACGCGCAGACGGAATAATGAGAGGAAGATGCCGGAATGTGAAGCATAGCCGGATATGAGAGCGCATGAAGATGCGAGATTTACTGATGAAGTACCGGGATTTGTCTGCTTTATTATAATGGATTCAAAAATGAGTTCAGGGGGAGGCTGCCGGAGAAGCTCCGGCGGCATACCCGGATACATAGAAAGTCGATATCGGCTTTGGATAAAAAAGAAAACATGTGGGTAAGAACACAATGAGTACGACAGAAGAAAAACACAACTATACTTACATAGTCCGATGTAAGGACGGAACGTATTACACCGGATGGACGAATAATCTGGAAAAGCGGATGAAAGCACATAATGAAGGACGAGGGGGCGCCAAGTATACCAGAAGCCGGCGCCCTGTTGTCCTTGTTTATTATGAGGAATCAGAGACACCGGAGGAAGCAATGAGCAGAGAGTGGCACATCAAGCAGATGAGCCGGAGCCGAAAAGAAGAATTAATCAGAAATTTTCAACCAGATAGTATACAGAAGCCATGAAAATAGTATAAAATATAAGAATTGAGAAAATAAAAGTCGAACACCAGGAGGTTATAGATGGGAAGACAATTATGGAAACCGGGAAATATGTTGTACCCGGTACCGGCAGTATGGTAACATGTAAGAGGGGAGGCGGACAACCGAATATTATCACGATCGCATGGGCGGGAACGATTTGCAGTTCTCCGGCGATGGTTTCAATATCTGTTAGACCGGAACGCTATTCTTATGATATTATAAAAGCCAGTGGAGAATTTGTGATCAATCTGGTGACTGAGAAGCTGACATTTGCGACTGATTATTGTGGCGTAAAGAGTGGGCGCGATATAGACAAATTCAAAGCAACAGGACTTCATACCTGTCCGGGACTTACAGTTGCCACACCGGGTATCGCGGAGAGCCCGGTCAATATCGAATGTAAGGTAAAAGAAGTGATCCCGCTTGGAAGTCATCATATGTTCCTGGCGGAGGTGACCGGCGTACAGGTGGATGAAGCATACATGAATGAAAATGGCAAATTCGAGCTTAACCAGCTTGGACTGGTAGCATATTCCCATGGAGAATACTTCAAACTTGGAAAGAAACTGGGAAAATTCGGATATTCAGTGAGGAAGAAATAAGAAACATGAAGATAGAATTACAGGCATATGGTAAAGTAAATCTGGGACTGGACGTGCTCAGAAGAAGACCGGACGGTTATCATGAAGTAAAGATGATCATGCAGACAGTAAAATTACATGACGCATTGACATTTGAGACGGTGGATGAGGATGTGATCGTTCTCAGCACAAATGCGGACGAGCTTCCGGTAAATGAAGATAATCTGGTATATAAAGCATGTCGGATGTTGAAGCAGGAATATCAGATTACGCGTGGAATCCGGGTATTTCTTCAGAAAGAGCTTCCGGTTGCAGCCGGAATGGCTGGCGGAAGTGCTGATGCGGCAGCAGCGCTGATCGGAATGAATAAGATCTTTGATCTTCAGATTCCGAAACATAAGCTGATGGAATATGGAGTAAAGCTTGGTGCCGATATTCCGTACTGTATCATGAAGGGAACTGCATTATCAGAAGGAATTGGTGAGAAGCTGACGGCACTTGCACCGATGCCGGACTGCTATATCCTACTTGCAAAACCGCCGATCGCGGTATCGACGAAGATGGTATATGAGAACCTGCATGCAAATGAATTAGAAAAACATCCGGATATAGACGGCATGGTGATGGCACTGGAAGAACAGAGTTTACAGGGCATCACGGAACGTATGGAGAATGTGTTAGAGACAGTAACTGAGGTTCGGTATCCGGTTATTGCAGAGATCAAAGCTTGCATGAAAGAATGTGGTGCAATGAATGCACTTATGAGTGGAAGCGGTCCGACTGTATTTGGTATATTTACAGAGAAGGAAAAAGCGGAGAAAGCGGCAGATGCGATCCGCAGCCGTAAGCTGGCAAAGCAGGTATTTGTCACACAGCCATATAATGTGTAAGATCAGGCAGGACAGAGGGAGTTGTTCTGCAGAAGAAATAGAGAGAAATGGGGTAACTTATGGAGTTGAAGTTAAATATGGATGAGTATCTTCCGCTTCGGGAGGTTGTATTTGAAGCGTTGCGGGATGCCATCATACATGGAGAATTTGAACCGGGTGAACGATTATTAGAAGTGGCGCTTGCAAAACGTCTGGGTGTCAGCCGGACTCCGGTGCGTGAAGCAATCCGGATGCTGGAATTAGAGGGACTGGTTGTGATGGTTCCAAGAAAAGGGGCAGAGGTTGCCCGTATCACGGAGAAGGATCTCCGGGATGCGTTGGAGATCCGCCTGAGTCTGGAAGAACTGGCAGTCGAACTTGCCTGCAAGCGGATTGATGAAGACGGCAGACTCAGATTAAGAGAAGCCTGTGAGAATTTCCGTGAGGCAGTCCGTTCCGGTCGTGTGCCGGATATCGTAGATACAGATGTTGCCTTTCATGAAACGATCTGTGAATTAAGCAACAATCCAAGACTTGTGAGTCTTACCAAGAACTACGGAGAACAGGTGTACCGATACCGTGTGGAATATGTGCGGGATACCGGATATCATGGCAAGCTGCTTCGTGAGCATGACGAGATCACGGAGGCGATATTGCATGGAGATGTAGAGAAAGCAAAAGCAGTTATGCATCAGCACATCTACGATCAGGAGCAGATCGTGATTCAGAATATCAAACAGAAACAGGATAGCTAATAGAAATTAGCTACCAGCTCTTTCGTATCTCGTCAAATAGCCGCATGATATATAAAGTATGTTCATGTGGCATTTCCGGACATTCGGTCAGACCTTTTTCCAGTGCTCGCTCCCCGCGCCGCGTCGAGGGGCGACCACTTCGTATTCATAACCGCTGATCTGGGCAGGACAGTTGATCGTCTGAACCAGTCGGCGGTCATTTTCATATATACGAAATGCTTCGTAATTATTGATGTTGTCAACCTCGATGTAGCCTTTTGTTCCGTAGATCACGCCGCGGCGGTCGGTTGCTGATTCCATAGTTGTGAACAAGCCGGCGATCGCACCATTCTGGTATGTCAGGTTGATAAATTCTGTTTTGTCTACGCCCGTTTCGTGTGGAGTCATCGTTGTGTGGATCTCAGATACGTTGTCGCCAAGCACCCAGGTCGCAAAGTTTAAGGTATATGGTGCAAGATCTAAGAGTGCGCCACCGGCAAGCTCTGGGCGGATCAGGCGTTCTACCTGCATCAGGGAATAACCAAGATTTGCGGTCAGGCCTGTTATTTTTCCGATAACGCCGGAATCTATAATCTCTTTTAAGGTAAATGACATTGGCATATAGCGAACCCACATCGCTTCTGCCAGTAATATATTCTTTTCTTTTGCAAGCCGGATCATATCTTCGGCTTCTTTTGTATTTACGGCAAATGCTTTTTCACACAGAACAGCCCGGTTATGATTCAGACACAGCATCGTATGCTCTTTATGGTGGGAGTGTGGAGTTGCAACGTAGACAAGATCAATCCCGTCATCAGCAACCATTTCTTCATAAGAGCCATACCATTTGGATGCATGATAAGTATCTGAAAATTGTCTGGCTTTTTCTTCTGTTCTGCTTGCTACAGCATAGAGTTCAACCTCTTGCATCTGGTTAACGGTTTCCGCCATTTTGCGGGCGATACCGCCTGCACCGAGGATGGCAAGGCGTAGTTTCCTGTTTTCTAATCTGGCGTCTGGGGTTGCCGTAGCATTTCTGTTGTCTAATTTATGATCTGGATCTGTTGTATGTTTTTTGTAGTCGGATATATTATCTGATTTTATCATCTTTTTTCATTCCTTTCTGTGCGGTTTATGAAGTCATATTATTTCTATAGTTCTTCTTAAAATTCTATATGGTACTGATGCAACTGAAGCTATTTGAATATTGCCGGGTTCATCATATGTGAGCAATTCTATGATTTTATGTAATTACTATAGAAGCTTTTGGGGATTTGTGCAAGCGCATCCCATCGTAATGATCATTATATCGTACTCGTTCAATGCATTCGAAAAATCGACCCTTGCAAGCAAGCGATTTTTCATCATTATATCATGTGCTTCGCACATTCTATGCATTCCGCAAAATCAGCATCCTTGCAAGCAAATAATTTTGCGTTCATTATATCATGATTCAATGTAACATTTTATGTATAGTTCAGAGAGTTGCTGGTAATACTGGAAATAGTAAGAAGATAAAACAAGTAATAGTTAGATCATGGAGGAATAAGGTTGGGGAAAGTCGGTCAGAGTCGTAAAAAATATAAATGTACATAGGAGCAGCGGGAGGTGGAACGTTTGGGGAAAGACAGAGATGCGGAAGGCGGAATTTATAGTGCAGACAGCCGGATCGATAAAGACATAGATGCAAATATCAGCCGGGTAAAGTCGCTGTTTGCTGATTGGGGAGACATCGTGGAACGTCGGTTTACAGTAAGAAGAACCGGAATGGATGTGTATGCAGAAGATACCACCGGATCAGCAGATGAGACATCCGCTTCGGTAGGAGCAATCTATGTAGTGTACATTGATGGGTTATGTGACAATGGTCTGATCGAGGATACGATCATTAAGCCGGTGACCTGGGAGTGGCGGCATGAGCATGGCAGTTCCCTGTGGGAGGCAATGGATTCATTTGAGACACAATCGGCGGATATAAAGACAGAAAATGACTTTAAAAATGTGATGTTTTCGATATTAAAAGGAGACACAGCGGTATTTGTATCGGATGCAGATCAGGCGTTTGTTGTGTCTTCCAAGAAGCTGCCGGTACGTGGGGTGGAAGAAAGTTCTACCGAGGGTGGAATGCGTGGTCCGCGGGATAGTTTTAATGAAAGTATCCGTACATCGACAGCCCTTATTCGGCGGAGGATTAAAGATACAAGATTAAAATTGATCCAGAATACGATCGGTGTTCGTTCCAGAACCGAGTATGGAATCATGTATATTGAGGATATTGCAGAGAAGAAGCTGGTTGAACAGGTGAAAGAACGGATGAATGAATATGAGATAGATGCCATATTTGACAGTGGAATGGCAGAACATCTGATGGAGAAGAAATGGTACCGACCGTTTCCGGTATTCCAGTCAACCACCAGACCGGATAAAGCGGCAGCAGCACTGGCAGATGGCAGGGTTGTAATTGTATTTGATAATTCACCGGAGGTTCTGATCGCACCGGCGACGATCAATACATTATTCCAGACTGCCGATGATTATTATAACCGTTGGCCGGTTGCAACTTTTGCCAGAATCATTCGTTATATAGCGGCATTTATCGCGGTGGGGTTGCCGGGCTTCTATATAGCTGTTACCTGTTATCACCGAGAGGTGATACCGGATAAACTTCTCTATGCGATCGCAGTTGCAAGAAATCAGTTGTCTTTCCCGATCGTGTTAGAGGTTTTGATCATGGAGTTGTTGTTTGAATTGCTGCGGGAGGCAGGAATCCGTCTGCCGAGTCAGCTGGGAAATACAATCGGCGTTGTTGGTGGTCTGATCGTTGGACAGGCTGCGGTGGAAGCAGGGATTGTCAGTACGATCGTGGTGATCGTAGTTGCGTTGACGGCAATTGCTTCTTTTGCAATTCCAAATGAAGCCTTTGCCTCAGTGTTCCGTCTTTTGAAATTTCTTACCATACTGGCGGCTGCTTTTTTTGGACTGTATGGCTTTCTTCTGGTGATGCTTTTATTGATCTATCATCTTGCCAGTCTGAACAGCTTTGGTGTTCCATACATGGCACCGGTTGTAACCTGTGGCTATGCAGAGGATGGAATGGAAGATTTTATCCTTCGCAAACCGATCAAAAAATTTGTCTTTCGACCGGCATGGGCGAACCATAGAGAACGCAGGAGGCTTCGCAAAAAGTAATGATGAATGGGTGTGAATCAATATATGGATTATAGAAATGTGACATTTCGACAGCTTTTTATAACGGGAACTTGCCTGATTTTTCCGATTGCTTTCTGGAATATAGTACAGATTATGACGGATTTTTCAAAAAATAACGGAATTTTATCACTTTTTTTAATGCTAATGCTTGCTTTAGTTTATGTGGTGCTACTACATCTTGCGCTTTCAGGTGTAGTGAAAATGTCAGATCCGGCTAAAGAAAAGACAGAGATAACGGGTGCAAAAGTATGGAATAACAAGAAAAAAGTGGCTATTGCGTCTATTTATGTGATCAGATATGTAATTCGGGTTCTTTTTCTGCTTTATTTCTTTGTACAGGGGAGCCGGATCCTGATGCTGCCGGATTATGCAGAAACGGTTCTGGTTGTTCCGGTATTACTGGCACTTTTCTATATGGCAGGAAAGGGGCTGCGTGGTTATATCGGATTTGCGGAAGCAAGTGTGATCGGAATCGGGATCACATTGGTGCTGTTTGTCATTTGTGGATTTTGGAATGCAGATTTTTCCGGATTAAAAGAATATGTAGAATTCCAGATGCAGGCATCTGCATGTAACACGATATGTCAGGTTTTGATAAAAGGATATCTGATGATCGTAGGGTTATGTATGCTGGAATTTGTCATGTATCTTTATCTGAGAGTAGAGAAACGAAGACGTGGGATGCTGGTGTGGACGGTATCTGTTCCGGTTGTGTTAGCCCTTGTTGCTTCCTGTTTTGTGATATCATTGCTTGGCTTGCAGGGCAGAACAGCCGGCTCAAAGGGAATACTAAATGTTGTGGGTGCGATGATGTTCCCCGGAGGTGCAAATGCGAGGCTCGGTTTACTCGCCTGTTATCTGCTTATAATCTTCGGACTCTTGCTTCTGGCTATCCACATTGTATTCATTTGTCAGTTTGTGGATGAGATCTGGAAGATCATCTGTGTATGGAGAAAAAGCGGCGAGATGAGAGCAGTCTGGAATGATAAGAGTACAGAGTTACATGGATGTGATTCTGATAATGCAATGGATAAAAAAGTGATGGAAGAAAAAAACGATACATTTGAGGATAAGACACAGAAGAAAAACAAATATTCGGCAGAAGAAGATATGGAAGAGAAAAGAAGCCTGTGGATAAGAGGTGGCTGTGTGGTTGTTTTGTTTCTGTTGTTTTTGTGGATGGACCGGTTCCTTGGAGAACGGGATGCCGGCCGGGCATTCATGAGCTACATTGCTGCTGTGGATATTCCTTTGTCTGTTCTTGTACCGGCATTTGCAGGACGGAAACGGACGAATCCGGGGAAGCTTGCAAAGATGGCTGCAGAAGTGATTAGCGGAGTTCTGATCGCCTGTATGTTGTCCGGATGCATGGACAGATCCATTGAAGCGGTAGACTATCTCCGGGTGGTTATGATCTCTGAGACGGAAGGGGGCTACGAGTGCACATTTGTTACAGACAGTCTGGAGGGAGCGGAGTCAGCAGCCGAATCGGAGGAGCGGGAGTATCCGGTTGTTGCGGAGAGCCTGCAGCAGGCACGGGCTGAATATGATCAGGCGCATGACCGGAGCCTTGATCTGAGCCATGTTGAATATATCGTGGTGGATTCCGAAGAAACCCTGCGACAGATGTATCCGGAGCTGATAAAAGAATTTGTGACGAATTATGTAGAAGTGATCTGCACCGATTCGCTTTATCAGGGTGAAGCGTCCGGCAGCATCCGGAAATATATCGCAACGCATTACAAAGGAGAGTGTCTGGCGACACTGGGGGAGTAGACATTCGTTTAAAGTATTAGTTATTGATAAAGAGTGTGAAACAGAATTTGTTTCAATAATAAAGGAATTTAAATATATCAGATATAGATATTTCGTTAGTGTAGATAAAGAAAAATGGAGGTTATGGAAATGGGTAGAGCAGTAAGGGCGGCAGTTGCCGGAATCCTGATCGGTTTATTTTGTGGAACATTATATGTGGAAATGGGAGCACTGAAAAGATTATACAGCGCGAAAAACAGCGTAGAGCAGGTGATGAACCTGATCGAATATGCGGAAGAAAATGAAGATATAGCCTATGACAGTACAGAGGAAAATTATGCCGGAATAACCAGTGACAAAACTTCACAGACAGATGGTAAGAATGATGGATCGAGCCAGCAGGTGGTAAATGGTCTTGAGCCTTCGGATGGTCAGGATACAGAACTGTCAAATGATATCCAGACTGCATTTCGGATTCTGGATGGCACAACATTAAATGCGTATGAAACACAGAAGCAGTTACAGGAACTGGAAGCAATGTATGATGACATAGCAGGGAACTCAAAAGCGGAGCTTGTGGAGAGCAAAATGAATGCTCAGAATAAAACATCAGATGTTATCCGGATTCGGATAAGATATGAGGGAAATGAGAATTTATCAGATAAGCAATTGGATGAATTTACTTCATATGTTGAGCAGGCGGTACTTTATGGCATAGCCGAGAAGCTTGGCGCAGACTATAACGATCAGGAGAAAAGCATTGTGCGAAAGAATCTGATACTGAGCAAAGAATATATCGATGCCTGTGCAGAGGAAAGTGCAGAAGAATACGGCATCCCGGTTACTGCCTGGTCAGCCTTTGAATACCTGAGCCTCCCGGCAGCAACATTGAATGGCGTTGCTTATCCGGCTGGGTATTATGAGACTTTGTGTGTGACGTTGGCTGATGAATAGTTATAAAGGGGGCGAATTTGTCGATTACGACGAAAAAATGGTTGTTTGTGCAATGAAGTAGCATTGCGGATAGATAAGTGATAAAATAAATATATTATAAAGGTGGGGACAGAAATAACAAATGAGAAGAACGGAGGAGAAACATATGAGGAAAAAACTTACATGGATATTTTTAGTATTGGTACTTGTATTATGTGTGAAGCCGATGAGAGTAAAGGCGGCGGATGAGGACTACACATATATAGTAAATGAAGACGGAGAAACAATAACTATTACAAAGTATATCGGAAAAGATACGGAGGTTGAGATTCCGGCAGAAGTAGGTGGAAAGAAAGTTACAAAAATAGGTGGATGGGCATTTAGTAAGTGTTCATCTATAATAAGTATTCACATACCGGAGGGAGTTGTCGATATAGAGGATTGGGCATTTGAGGGATGTCTCCAGATGCAGAATATAAATATTCCCTCAACAAGCAAGACGATAGGAGAGTATGTATTTAAGGATTGTAATTGCTTGACGGATATAAATATTCCATCTAACGTTGTTAGTATAGGTAAAGCTGCTTTTGTCGGATGCATGGGGTTGACAAATGTAAAAATTTCTAATGGATTGACAAGTATAGCTCCAGATACATTTATGTTATGTAGTAGTTTGGAAAGCATAGAAATTCCATCCAGTGTTACAGAAATTGGTGAAAGAGCATTTAGCGAATGTCATGCATTAAAAACAATAAATCTGCCAAATGGATTAAAAAAAATAGAAAATAGGGTTTTGAGAGGATGCGAGAATTTAGAAAGCATTTATATACCAGATGGAGTAAAGATAATTGGAGAAAATGCGTTTGAAGGGTGTTATGAATTAGCTAAAATAGATTTGCCACAAAATGTTGAAAGTATAGGAGATTCTGCATTTGAAAATTGTCTTAATCTAACAGAGTTTTATATTCCATCAACGGTTGTGAGTATTGGTAGACAAATATTTGCAGGTTGTTACAAATTGGATGATTTGCGGGTGGCAGATGATAATGCGAAATATGATAGCAGAGATAATTGCAATGCAATTATAGAAAAAGATACAGATAAGTTGGTAGTGGTATGCCATGGGTCCAAAATTCCTAAAAATATAAAATGTATTGGTAAATATGTATTTTATGAATATGGCTTAACTAGTATTGAGATTCCGGATAGTGTAACAACAATAGAAGAATATGCATTTGCACATAATTCTATGATGACTTATATAAAAATTCCAGATAATGTAAAAGTTATCGGAGAAAAGGCTTTTGAAAGATGTTCAGAATTAAAGAATGTAAATTTATCTTCTGGTATAAATGTTGGGGAAGATGCATTTAATTCTTGTGGACTAATTAGTATTAATATACCTGAAAATGCGGTTATAGAGCGGAATGCATTTAAAGATTGTTATAGTTTGAAAAGTGTTAGTATAGCATCAGGAGCCAATATTGGTACTTGGGCGTTTTATGAATGTACTGGTCTCACGGATATAAACATGTCTCCTAATATTACTCTAGGAGGCGGAGTATTTAGTTTATGTTCCGGACTAACCAATGTTACGATTTCTTCAGGAACAAAAGTAGAAGGAAATGCATTTGACGGATGTGGTAACCTGACCAATGTTACGATTTTAGAAGGTGCCACAATTGGCATGTGGGTATTTTCCAGATGCGGAAAATTAAGTACGGTGGTTATATCTCCTAATGTACAAGTTGAAAATGATGCATTTCAGAATTGCCTGAGCTTGACTGAAATAAACATTCCTGAAGGATGTAATATAGGAATAGGTGCTTTTTGGGGATGTAAAAATTTGAAGACAGTTTCTATTGCATCGAATGTTAATCTTGGATTTAATGTATTTTACGATTGTAAGAGAATAGAGAATGTGACAATTGGATCAAATGTAGAAATTAATAGTGGCGCATTTGAAAGATGCTCAAATATTAAAAAGGTTGATATGGGATCAAATGTCAATATAGGAATTTCGGCATTTAAGGATTGCTACAGTTTAGCGGATGTGAATATGGGAGAGAATGTTACTATAAAATGTACAGCATTTGAGAATTGTAAGCAGTTGAAGTCTGTGAAGATACCAAAGGGTGCAGAACTTGGTTATGGAGCATTTTCAAATTGTGTTGGTCTCACAGATGTAACAATTCCCTCAAGTATTAAAATAAGTGATTGGGTGTTTAGTGGATGTATAAATCTGAAAAATGTTCGGTTTGTTGATGAAGATGAAGAAAAAGACAAAAATCAGGCAGAACTGACAGCATATACGGGCTCAAACATTAAAAGTATAGGCGACGGAATGTTTAAAAACTGTTCAAAACTGGAAAAGGTAAACATACCAAATAGTGTTGAATATATAGGAAAAGAAGCATTTAAAAATTGTGGTAGTTTAAAGACACTTAAGATTTCTTCAAAGACAAAAGAGATAGGAAAGGAAGCTTTTTGGGGATGTAATAAAATTAAAATAATGAATATTTCATCTAATGTAAAAAAGATAGGAAAGAATGTATTTAAAAACTGCGATATTATCATTCAGTGCAAGTATGGTTCTGCAATATATAAATATGCAGTTAATAACAAAATACCATACGAGTTGACAGATGTAGTGAAAAAAGGAATGACGACATCACAGAAAAATATAAAATACATAGTTACATCTGTTAAAGCATCTAACCGGACAGTAGCCGTAACAGGAGTATTGAATAAAAATGTCTCATCCATTAACATACCGGGAACGATAAAAATTAATGGAAAGACGTATAAAGTAACCGCTGTTGCAGACAGAGCATTCAAGAATAACAAGAAACTTACAAAGATAACAATAGGAAAGAATGTTAAGAAGATAGGAAACAGTGCGTTTGCGAACTGCACTAAGTTAACTGTAATCACTTTAGGCGGACAGGTTCAGACAATAGGAAAGAGTGCATTTTCCGGCTGTACTAAATTAGCAAAACTGACCCTTGGAAAGAATGTAAAGACTATTGGCAGTAAAGCGTTCTATGGTTGTAAAAAGTTGACAAAAATAACAATTCAGACTTCCAAGTTAACAACAAAGTCGGTTGGTAGTAAAGCATTTACAGGGGTAAGCAAGAAAGCGAAAGTTTACCTGCCAAAGAAGAACGCAAAGGCGTATAAAAAGCTGTTAAAATCTAAAGGGTTATCGACTAAAGTTAAGTATCAGAATATAAAATAAAATACCTTTTTCCATCCGCTTCTAAATCCCCGGAATCCTTGAATTATATAGGTGGTTGTGGTATGATATGAGATATTTTGATTATATATTTCAAAGGAGCTCAAGGGAATATGGCTAAGAAAAAACTGGTAGTTATTTTTGGAGGAAGATCATCGGAACATGAAGTTTCATGCATTTCAGTTCAGACAGTTGCCAAAGCGGTGGATACGGACAAATATGATATGACACTGATCGGAATCACAAAGGACGGCAAATGGCTGAAGGCTGACAGCATTGAGAGTATTGCTGACGGAAGCTGGTACGACAGTCAGGTTCGTGAAGTGATTTCACCGGATTCTGCAAAAGAGATTATCATAAAAGATGGCGACAGAATCTATGCGGAGCCTGTAGATGTTATTTTCCCTGTTTTGCATGGTTTATATGGAGAAGACGGTACGATTCAGGGATTGTTTGAGATGGCGGACATTCCATATGTGGGCTGCGGTGTATTTGCATCGGCTGCTGCAATGGACAAATTCCATACAAAGATCATTGCTGATCATATCAATGTAACACAGGCAAAATTTGTTCCTGTAGTAGAAGATGATTTAGATGATCTGGTGTTGCGATGGATCGGGTAGAGAGCGAGTTAAACTATCCGTATTTGTAAAACCATCATCCGCAGGTTCATCAAAGGGTGTTACAAAGGCACATGACAGAGCTGAGTTAGAAGCTGGTCTGCATGAGGCACTCAACCATGATTCTAAGATCCTTGTCGAGGAGACGATCGTTGGCAGAGAGTTGGAATGTGGCGTACTCGGATATGGCAATCATACAAAGGCATCCGGTGTTGGCGAGATCCTTGCCGCTGCAGATGCAGATTTCTATGATTTTGATGCAAAATACAACAATGCAGATTCCAAGACGATCATCGGTGCGGATATACCGGAAGAAGCTGAGGACGAGATCCGTGCAGAAGCAATCCGTATCTTTAATGCGATTGACGGCTTTGGACTTGCCCGTGTGGATTCTTCCTTGAGAAAGACACCAATCGTGTAATATTTAATGAAGTAAATACATTGCCGGGATTTACATCGATCAGTATGTATCCGATGCTGTGGGATGCAGAGGGATATGATATCAAGACCCTTGTAAATACCTTAATTGAGATGGCATTTGAAAGATAATTTATGACGACGAGAGATATAAAGATAAAAGTAACGGGTGTACAGAGTGTTGCCGGAGCGGATGATGAGCCGGAGGTTCTGGAGCTTGAGACGCGGGGAACATACTCTGAGAAAAACGGAAACCGCTATATCAAATATGACGAATTCATTGAAGATGTGGAAGAACCGGTGAAGAATCTTCTGCGATTCGATGAGCATGCGCTTCAGCTGACGAAACGTGGCAGTGTGAACACGGTTATGTTATTTGACCGTGAGAAGAACAGCTCAGTGCATTATGTAACTCCGGTCGGACCGATCTGTATGAATATCTGTACGGAGGAATATCATATGGAGCAGTCCGAGAAGGGGATTCGGATTGATATTCGTTACTGTATTGATTTTAACAATGATTATATTACGGATTGCAGTCTGAATGTGACTGCGGACTACGAAGGGGTATAAATATATATGGGTAGTGAGAAATCCTTCGATAGCTTTTTGGGGATTGAAACGATCGCGGAGACAGCATTTGGAGATATGGATGTATGTCTTCCGGTGAACGAAGAAGATAATAATTATGAGGTTACATATTATAATGATTTGGTGACGATGTTCGATGAGATCAGCATGGAGCCTGAAGATACGCTTGTGGATTTTGGCTGTGGACTTGGCAGAGTGCTTTTTTACTGTAATTCCAGACATTACTGCCGGACGGTTGGAATCGAGAACAATGCCAGGGTCTATGACAGACTTCTGACAAATGCCCAAGCTATCAGAGCAAATTCCTTGATCAGGAGGAACGGATGCAGTTCCTGAATGTGGAAGCGGAGGCATATGAGATCGGAGATGAAGACAATTATTTCTATTTCTTCAATCCATTTTCCAGCGCAACCTTCAAGAAGGTACTGGATAATATCATCGCATCGGTACGGAGACAGCCAAGAGATATTGAACTTCTGATCTACTATCCGACATTTGAATATCAGAAAGCAATC
>ERZ791624.935-NODE-935-length-16320-cov-2.148970_pt1 | contig 16320 bp, 16 predicted proteins | sample MGYA00510058_ERZ791624 | MGnify/ENA primary metagenome ERZ791624 (study PRJEB30046, sample SAMN00715158) | human gut metagenome | study: EMG produced TPA metagenomics assembly of the A metagenome-wide association study of gut microbiota in type 2... | reverse complement strand
TGCAACAAGTGAGTGGCCGAGTGGTTACATTCGCATTGAATACGTTTCTTGGCATCAATCTTTGCCGTAAACACAGCTGATACGTCTTGAGGCAGTTTTTCTACAAGATGAATCGGCAAGTTGTTTTCCCGCTTCGTATCTATCACAACAATCTTTTCATCCCGTTGATCAACCATCCGGTATCACCAACCTGACCACCCATTTCTGCATAGAACGGAGTCTGTCCAGAACAATCTGATACAATACCTTGTTCTTCTGTTTTACCTGACGGTAACGAAGAATTTCTGCATCATATTCAAAGAAGTCATAACCAGCAAATTCAGTTTCTCCTTCTCTCAGAATAACCCAGTCGCCTGTTTCTACAGCGGCAGCATACGGGCACGTTCTTTCTGCTTCTGCATTTCGACATTGAATTCTTCAATATCGGCATCCATACCATGCTCGCGCAAGATCAGTTCTGTCAAGTCCAATGGGAAACCATACGTATCATATAAAGTAAGGCATCAACACCGCTGATAGTAGTCTTTCCAGCAGCCTTTGTTCTTCCATTTTCTTATCCAGCAAACGGATTCCGGTTTCAAGTGTACGCAAGAAAGCTTCTTCTTCTTCCTTGATTACTTTTTCAATCAGTGTCTTTTGTGCAACTAGTTCAGGATAAGCCTCTCCCATGTTATCAATCAATACCGGAAGCAACTTGTACATGAATGCTTGTTTTTGTCCGAGGAAAGTATATCCGTAACGAACAGCACGGCGGAGGATACGGCGAATTACATAACCCGCTTTTGCGTTAGAGGGCAATTGACCGTCTGTGATAGAGAAAGCGATGGTGCGGATATGGTCGGCGATCACGCGCATAGCGATGTCCTGCTGTTTGTCTTTTCCGTATTCTGTGCCTGACATGACAGCAATCGCTTTCAGCATCGGTTGGAATACGTCCGTATCATAGTTGGACGTTTTGCCTTGCAGTGCCATACAGAGACGCTCAAATCCCATACCGGTGTCAATTACTTTTGCCGGAAGCGGTTCGAGGCTACTGTCTGCTTTGCGGTTATATTGCATAAATACAAGGTTCCAGATTTCAATTACCTGCGGGTGATCGTGGTGACTAGATCACGACCGGAGATTTTTGCACGTTCTTCAGCAGGACGGAGGTCGATATGAATTTCGGAACAGGGTCCGCAAGGTCCTGTATCACCCATTTCCCAGAAGTTATCGTGTTGTTGCCATTGATGATATGATCTTTCGGTAGGAATTGCTCCCAGTAAGAAGCGGCTTCGTCGTCACGGCTCAGTCCTTCTTCGGGGCTTCCTTCAAATACAGTGGCATAGAGATGTTCCGGATTCAGTTTCAGTACTTCTACCAGGTATTCCCATGCCCAGTTGATTGCTTCTTTTTTGAAGTAATCACCGAAGGACCAGTTGCCGAGCATTTCAAACATGGTGTGGTGGTACGTATCGTGTCCGACTTCTTCCAGGTCATTGTGCTTTCCGCTTACGCGCAGACATTTCTGAGAGTCCGCGACTCTTTGGTATTTCGCCGGGTGGTTACCCAAAATAATATCTTTAAACTGGTTCATACCCGCGTTGGTAAACATCAGGGTAGGGTCGTCTTTTATCACCATGGGAGCCGACGGAACGATGTGGTGTCCTTTCGACTCAAAGAAATTCTTGAATGAATCTCTGATTTCTTTTGCAGTCAACATATCTTCTATATATCTATCGTTGAGGTTAATATTCTCAAAAAACTGTGCAAAGATAGCTTGTTTTTATTACTTTTGCCGTATTAACAAGCGAAATATTTCCAAAAAGATGCGCAAAGTATACTATATCTATAATCCACAGACCCAGACTTATGACCGAATTTATCCTACTGTACGGCAGCGTGCGCTCAGTATCCTGCGCAGACTCTTTTACGGTATGGGGCTGGGAGCAGGCTGTTTCATCGTGTTGCTCTTTATCTTCGGTTCACCGTCAGAAAAGGAATTGCGAATAGAAAACAGTCGTTTACAGGCGCAATATAATGTACTTTCCCGCCGTTTGGATGACGCCATGGGGGTACTTCAGGATATTCAGCAGCGTGATGATAACTTGTACCGCGTGATTCTGCAAGCTGACCCGGTTTCTCCGGCTATTCGTCAGGCAGGATACGGAGGTACGAACCGTTATGAAGAACTTATGGACTTGGCCAATGCCAAGCTTGTCGTAAATACCACTCAAAAGTTGGATGTATTGTCCAAACGACTGTATATTCAATCCAAATCTTTTGATGATGTGGTGGATATGTGCAAGAACCATGACGAGATGTTGAAATGTATTCCGGCCATTCAGCCTATTTCCAATAAAGACCTTCGTCAGACCGCTTCCGGTTATGGAACGCGTATCGATCCGATTTATGGAACGACGAAGTTTCATTCCGGTATGGACTTTTCGGCTCATCCGGGGACAGATGTATATGCTACCGGAGATGGAACTGTCGTGAAAGTGGGATGGGAAACCGGATACGGTAATACGATTGAGATAGATCATGGCTTTGGATATATGACGCGCTATGCTCACTTGCAAGGTTTCAATACGAAAGTGGGTAAGAGGGTTGTACGTGGTGAAGTTATCGGAAAGGTGGGGAGTACGGGAAAGAGTACCGGACCGCATCTTCATTATGAAGTGCACGTGAAAGGTCAGGTGGTGAATCCTGTAAACTATTATTTCATGGATCTGAGTGCAGAAGATTATGAGAAGATGATACAGTTAGCTGCCAACCATGGTAAGGTGTTCGATTAAATTTTAAAGAAACAAAAGAATGCTATGCTCAATACGGATAAGGAATTAAAGCTGTATTATTCAATAGGTGAAGTGGCCGATATGTTTGGTGTCAATCAGTCTTTGCTCCGTTTCTGGGAAAAGGAGTTTCCACAGATCTCTCCCAAAACAACGGGAAGAGGGATACGCCAGTATCGCAAAGAAGATGTGGAGACGATCGGACTAATTTATCATTTGGTTAAGGAAAAAGGAATGACCCTTCCGGGTGCCAGACAGCGGTTGAAAGATAATAAAGAAGCTACTGTCCGCAATTATGAGATTGTGAACAGACTCAAAGCGATAAAGGATGAGTTGCTGGCAATCAAACGGGAACTCGACGGGCGGGAGTAAATTTTCTCGCCCCTACTTGCAAACATTTTAATTCGATGACTATTCTTCTACGCGGTTTACCTGCTTGATATTCTGAATCTTCTTCAGGTTGTTACAGATTGTCTTTACGTCTTCCACATCATGTACCCACAATTGTATCTTTCCTTCGAAGATGCCATCGTTGGTTTCGATTGTCAATTTGCGGATGTTGACATTCAGTTGCCGGGAGATAACTTGGGTTACTTCATTTAAAAGCCCCATACTGTCTATTCCTTTTATATATATATAGACGAGGAAGGAGAGTTCTTTGTGGGTATCCCATTCGGTAGCCAGAATACGGTTACCGTAACTGCTTTTCAGCTTGGCTGCAACCGGACATTGGCGTTTGTGGATAATAATCCGGTCGTTCTCATCGACATATCCCAAAACATCATCACCCGGAATGGGATGACAACATTCTGCCATGATATACTTCTTTTGAAGGCTTTCTTCCGTCAGTTTGAGTATTTGTTTCGGGTTAATTTTTTCTTTCTCTTGAGGTTGCTCTTTTTCTTCCGGCTTTTCTTTATTGGTATTGCCGAAAGAGAAAGTGAGGTATTTCTTCCAGTTGCTGGTTTGTTTTTCTTTCAGTTCGTTCTTGTCCACTTCTCCCAAAATGATAACCTTGCTGCCGATAGCTGCCAGCAGTTCCTCTTCGTTTTTGGCATTATGCAATTTACGCAATTTTTCAATCACGGAATCTTCCGGACGGATTTCCTCTTTTTTGAGAAATTCGCTAAGGATTTCTTCACCAAGCTTTTGGTTTACTTTGCGTTCTTTGCGCAGAATAGCGGCTATTTTGGCACGGGCACGGGCGGTTGTTGCAAACACCTCCCATTGCGGTTGTACACGTTGCGATTTAGATGTCAGAATCTCCACCTGGTCGCCACTTTGTAACTTGTGACTTAGTGGTACGAGTTTATGATTGACTTTGGCGCCGATACAATGGCTGCCGATATCAGTGTGCAGTGAGAAAGCAAAGTCCAGTGCTGTTGAATTTTGCGGCATTGTCTTTAACTCCCCTTTCGGTGTAAACACAAATATTTCGGAAGCAAAGAGGTTCAGTTTTATTGTATCCAGAAAGTCGATAGCGTCCGGTTGCGGATCATCCAGTATTTCCTTGATCGTTTTCAGCCATTTCTCTAATTCGCCTTCGTCCTCACTGCCGCCTCCCTCTTTATATTTCCAGTGAGCTGCGAAGCCTTGTTCGGCAACGTCGTTCATTCGTTCGCTGCGAATCTGAACTTCAATCCATTGCCCGTTGTTCCCCATCAGGGTAACGTGCAACGCCTGATAACCATTTGCCTTCGGATGACTTACCCAGTCACGGAGGCGGTCAGGATGAGGCTTGTATATTTTGGAGATAGAGACGTAGATATCGAAACAGTCGTTGAGTTCCTCCTCTATGTTGCGAGGCTCAAAAATAATACGGACGGCCAGTAAGTCGTAGATTTCTTCGAAAGGAACGTGCTTGGTCTGCATCTTGTTCCAGATTGAGTAGATTGATTTTACGCGGGCGAGAATCCGGTATTTCAATCCCATTTTATCGAGTTGTGTACGGATAGGAGCTGTGAAATCGTTGAATACCTTGTCGCGTTCGGCTGCTGTCGCATTCAACTTTTCTTCTATCTCGGCATATTCTTCGGGATGTTCGTATTTGAAACTTAGATTTTCGAGTTCGGTCTTTATTTTATAAAGCCCCAGACGGTTGGCAAGGGGAGCGTAGATATAAAGAGTTTCGCCGGCTATCTTGTATTGCTTGTTGGGCAACATGGAACCAAGGGTACGCATATTGTGCAGGCGGTCGGCTATTTTGATAAGGATCACCCGGATATCGTTCGACATGGTAAGCAGTAACTTTTTGAAATTCTCTGCTTGTGCCGAGGCACGGTCGCCAAAGATACCTCCGGATATTTTAGTAAGTCCATCTACAATTTGGGCAATCTTTGGACCAAAGATGTTTTCGATATCTTCTACCGTATAATCGGTGTCTTCCACTACATCATGCAGTAACGCTGCACAAATAGAAGTCGATCCGAGACCGATTTCGTTGCATACGATACTCGCCACAGCAATCGGGTGCATAATATATGGTTCGCCCGAACGGCGTTTGATTCCTTTGTGCGCCTGATTGGCAAAGTTGAAAGCCTTCGTAATGATTTCAACACGTTTGCGATGTTTTGTAGCGAGATAATCATTCAGCAGTTCGTGGAACGCCTGATTGATCATCTCTTCATCAGCTATTTCTTTGGGGGTCAGATTATCCATAATTGTTATCCTTTCACTTGCTTACTTTTGCAAAAATAAGCAAATTTCCGAACGGTGCAAGCGGGATACCGTTTATTTGTATATTTTCAATCGTTTTCCTGCTGCAATCTTGGTGTTTGACATTCCGTTCCATCGCTGTATATCCTTAACACTGACACCATATTTTCCGGCAATAGTCGACAGAGTGTCTCCACTTTTTATTGTGTAGTAAGACAGTTTTCCTTTTCCAGCAACGGCTGTTGTAGCTTTGCGGGTACTAGGTGTATTCTCTTTTACGGCAACAGTTTTTCGGTTACGGAACAATTCATTCGAGCGATGTGCATAGATTGTATCTTGTTTGTCGATGAAATTGCTGATTGCTTCGATCGGCAACCGCAGGGTATAAGGCTTGCTGTCACCCGGGATAACTTGTTTCTTGTACTGTGGATTCAAACTCTTTATTTGATCCAATGGCACATTACAAAGATCGGCAATCTGTTCGAAATGCAGGTTCTTGTTCACTTGCACAGTGTCTGTGCTTGCCGGAATATTAGTTTCCATTGGACAAATATTGTGGTCGCAGTAATAGGTCATCACATAGTTGGCTGCAATAAAGGCAGGTACATAACCACGTGTTTCTTTGGGTAATAAATTGTAGATTTTCCAGTAATCCGTTTCACCGTTGGCGCGACGGATTGCTTTGTTGATTGTGCCGGGACCACAGTTGTAGGCGGCAATTACAAGGTTCCAGTCGCCGTAAATGGCGTACATCTCTTTCAGATAACGTGCGGCAGCCCATGTTGCTTTGATCGGGTCACGGCGTTCATCTACCAAACTGTTGGACTCCAGACCGTAGATTTTACCTGTGCCGATCATGAATTGCCACAAGCCTGATGCGCCGGCACGTGATACGGCGGAAGGGTTCAAAGCTGATTCAATGATAGGAAGATATTTAAGTTCCAATGGAAGTCCGTATGCATCCAATGCTTCTTCGAAAATCGGCATATAGAAGTTGCAGGCGCTCAGCATAAAAGAAACTTGATTACGTAGGCGTCCTGCATACATATCTATGAATTTGCGTACAATGTCGTTGTATGGCATTTCCATAATAGCCGGGATGCGTGAGAGGCGGTCCATGTAAACAGAATCACTGAATAAAGGATTTACTTCAGCCGTGCTGCAATCTTTGCCCAGATCAATGTAATTTTTGGCTTTCCAATCGTTCAGCAAACTGTCGAGCGGATAAGTCATACTCATAGGCAGGTCGATGCTTTCCTTACGTTCTGTACCATTTTCACGAATCACCACATCTACACTTTGGGCTTTTACTTGGGATGTTGCCAATAGTAAAAGAAGAATAATCGAACAATAGTTAACTAATTTCTTCATGCTTCAATAATAAGATCAATCTAAATTGTGTTTTTAAAATCGTAATACGCATTGCAAGCCGACCGATTTGCTTTTCAAACTATTTGAACGGAACTGGTTGTTATTGTCGATAACTGCCGGTTCCACTTTCATACTTAGGTCGGGGGTTATATCGAAGTTGGACAACTCGGCATCTACATAAGCGTCAATGATAGAGATGAGGTAAACTCCGATAAATGCAAATATACTAAGGTCCCGGTAACGCCGGAACATATCCTTTCTTCGTTTTAACGTACTTTTTAATTGTTCCTCGTTGTAAGAGGAATTAGGGGGCAGCAGATCTTCATAACTTTTAGTGTTTGGATTGCTGTCCATAATGTCCAGATAGGCTTGCGAATAGTCTTTATACATCTTGCCATTCCAACTCAAGGCATACGCACAACCGGCAAATCCTCCATATATAATAGGCAGTTTCCAGTATTTACGGTTGTAAATCTGTCCTCCACCCGGGAATACGACGGCAAGCCAGGTAGCTTTGGTCGGATTAGGTACGAATATCTTTTTATTAATGTCTTGGGATGGAGGCGGAACCGTATCGGTATTCACGACAATGGCTGCCGGCTGTTCTATCTTCTTCAGTTCTTTTTTGTTGGCTGCATCAAGGCTGTCGGCTACTTGTATTTTAGCTGCCGATAAACTGTCAATAGACTGAAGATGCTTAGGTGGTAACATTATGCTGTCTTTTCGCAATGAATCTTGCTCTTGCATAGGGTCACGATGTCTTCGTGCACGGGCTTTTGGCGGTTCTCGGTGCGTAATGGTAGTATCTTTCTGAACTGGAGTTACAGGGGCTTGTGCATACACATCAATCCCTGCCATCTGTAAAAAACAGAGAAGCAGGGTGCTGATTAGTAACTGATATTTCTTGTTTTTTCTTGTCATTTATTTCTTTAGCGTATCGAAGATTTCCATGATACGTTCCAGTTCCTCCTCATTACTGAAAGGAATACTAATTTTCCCTTTCCCCTTTTCGGAGCAAGTGAGTTGTACCTTGGTGCTGAAAAAGCCTGAAAGTTGTTGCTTCAGTAAGTTAAATTCTTCCGGAAGTTTGGCACGTTTCGGAGTTATTTTCCGCGTACCGCTTTTCACAGCTTCACCTTCACTTAATGATTTTACAATCTCTTCGACTTTGCGGACTGAATATCCGTGTTCTTGTATTTCTTCGAATATTTTTACTTGTAGTTTAGGGTCGCCTAATGAAATCAACGCACGGGCATGTCCCATGTCTAACTGCTTGTTTTGTAGCGCCATTTGGATAGGAGCGGGTAGCTTGAGCAGACGCAAGTAATTGGCGATAGTCGTCCGGTTCTTGCCGATACGCTCGCTAAGGCGTTCTTGGGTCAGTTCATATTGGTCTAACAGATGTTGATAAGCCAATGCGATTTCTACAGCATTCAGGTCTTCACGCTGGATATTCTCGATCAGCGCCATTTCCATCATGTTTTCGTCGTCGGCTGTGCGGATGTAAGCAGGGATTGTTTTTAATCCGGCTCTCTGTGAAGCACGGTAGCGGCGTTCACCTGCGATAATTTGGTATTCATTGTCCGATACCTTACGTAAAGTGATCGGTTGGATGATACCTATTTCCGCTATTGAATCAGCCAGTTCCTGCAAGGCCGTTTCGTCAAACTCACGGCGAGGCTGGTTAGGGTTGACTGAAATCTTAGCTAACTCTATTTCGTTAATGGAAGAAGAACCTTCGGTTTTCACATCATCCATTGAGAGCAAGGCGTCAAGTCCGCGTCCTAATGCATTTCTTCTTTGTGTTGCCATATCTTCTTCGTTACTTATTTATTACGGTTAATAATCTCTTTAGCAAGAGCCAGGTGGTTCTTGGCACCGGTGGAGTCCGCATCATAAAGAATAGTCGGGACACCGTAGCTGGGAGCCTCGCTCAGTTTTACATTTCGTTGAATTACGGTGTTGAACACCAGTTCCTGGAAGTGGCGTTTTACTTCATCGTAGATTTGGTTTGCCTGGCGCAGGCGTGAATCGTACATCGTCAGCAGGAAACCTTCGATTTCCAATGCCGGATTCAATTTCGACTTGATAATCTTGATTGTGTTCAGCAGTTTGCTGATCCCTTCGAGAGCAAAATATTCGGCCTGCACGGGGATAATCACAGAATCGGCTGCCGTCAGGGCATTGATTGTAATAAGTCCTAATGAAGGAGAACAGTCTATCAGGATATAGTCATATTCTTTCTTCAAAGGAGTAAGTACTTCTTTCAGTATCTTTTCGCGGTTTGGGAGGTTCAGCATTTCAATCTCTGCTCCTACAAGATTGATGTGCGAAGAGATTACTTTTAAAGAATCAATTTCGGTGTCATGGATAGCGTCCTGTACGTTGGCTCTGTCAATGATACATTCATAGATAGTACATTCCGACTGCTTGATGTCCACTCCCAGACCGGAGGAGGCATTAGCTTGCGGGTCGGCGTCTACTACGAGTACCTTTTTTTCGAGTGTAGCAAGCGAAGCTGCGAGATTGATCGTAGTCGTTGTTTTTCCTACACCACCTTTTTGATTAGCCAAAGCAATAATTTTTCCCATATTCTCTAAATTTATTGGCAGCGAAATAAGTGATAAATCCTTAGAGCGCCTACGAAAAAAGAGAAACTTTGCAATTTCTGTTGATAAGTCACCTGTTTTGTTAATAACTGTCGGACGAAACAGATACCAAACTTCGACAGGTTCATCATCTACCTTTCTCTTTATGAGCTTGCAAATATACATATTTATATTGGATATTTATTTCTTTTTTTGCTCGCTTGCAGAAGATTAAGATTTGTAAACGGGTAGAAACAGGGAAGGAAGATACTTTTTCATCTGGAGGAAAGAGGGTTTGGAGGTACGGCTTCTTTTTGTTACTTTTGTGCGAATATTAAAAAGGAAAGGATTGAATATATGGAAAATAAGAAGCCGTTGATACTCGTTTCCAATGACGATGGGGTTATGGCCAAGGGTATTAATGAATTAGTGAGATTTCTTCGTCCTCTTGGGGACATTGTGGTCATGGCTCCTGACTCTCCGCGTTCCGGTAGCGGATGTGCGCTGACGGTGACGCAGCCTGTTCATTATCAACTGGTCAAGAAAGAAGTCGGATTAACAGTCTATAAGTGTACGGGAACGCCTACCGACTGCATCAAGCTGGCGCGCAATACCGTTCTCGACCGAGAACCGGATCTTGTGGTCGGAGGCATTAATCATGGAGATAATTCGGCAACTAATATGCATTATTCCGGTACTATGGGAGTGGTGGTTGAAGGTTGTCTGAATGGTATTCCTTCTATTGGCTTTTCGCTTTGTAACCATGACCATGATGCGGATTTTGAAGCTACGGGACTCTATGTACGCAAGATATCTGCTATGATATTGGAGAAAGGACTTCCTCCTTTAACTTGTTTGAATGTGAACTTCCCGAATACTGCCGATATCAAAGGAATAAGGATTTGTGAACAGGCAAAGGGACGTTGGACCGGGGAATGGACTCCTTGTCCCCGTTTGAATGATACAAATTATTTTTGGTTAACCGGTGAATTTACCGATCATGAACCGGAAAATGAGAAAAACGATCATTGGGCGTTGGTTAACGGCTATGTAGCTATCACCCCGACTACTGTTGACGTGACGGCTTATGGTTTTATGGACGAGCTTAATAAGTGGTTCAATTAAGAACCTTCAACTATCATGAAGTATTATCTGATTGTTGGTGAGGCTTCCGGTGACTTGCACGCTTCCCACTTGATGAGTGCCTTGAAAACGGCAGATCCGCAAGCCGATTTTCGCTTTTTCGGGGGCGACCTAATGGCTGCTGTTGGCGGCAAAATGGTGAAGCATTATAAAGAGCTGGCATATATGGGATTTATTCCTGTATTGCTTCATTTGCGCACTATCTTTGCAAATATGAAACGTTGCAAAGAAGACATTGTTGCTTGGAATCCGGATGTCGTAATTTTGGTGGATTATCCGGGGTTCAACCTTGATATTGCCAAATTTGTTCATGCAAAGACACAAATACCGGTCTACTATTATATATCTCCTAAGATATGGGCATGGAAGGAGTATCGCATCAAGAATATCAAACGTGATGTAGACGAATTGTTCTCTATACTTCCTTTTGAAGTTGAGTTTTTTGAAGGGAAGCATCAGTATCCCATTCACTATGTAGGAAACCCTACCGTGGACGAAGTGGCTGCTTATCAGGAAATGAACCCGAAAGACTTTGCTGCGTTTATTGCAGCAAACCAGTTGGAGAATAAACCGGTTATTGCTTTGCTGGCAGGTAGTCGGAAGCAAGAAATCAAGGATAATTTGCCTGATATGCTGAAAGCTGCTTCTGCTTTCCCGGATTATCAACTGGTATTAGCCGGTGCGCCCGGCATTACCCCGGAATATTATGAAAAGTATGTGGGGCAGGCGAACGTAAAAATTATATTCGGACAGACATACCGCATTTTACAGCATGCAGATGCGGCTTTGGTGACATCGGGAACGGCTACTCTCGAAACAGCTTTGTTTCGTGTTCCTCAGGTGGTTTGCTATCATACTCCGATTGGAAAAGTTATTTCGTTCCTACGACGTCACATTCTGACTGTGAAATATATTTCATTGGTTAATCTGATTGCCGACTGTGAGGTTGTTAAAGAGTTGGTTGCTGATACCATGACGGTAAAGAATATGCAGTGTGAACTGGCTAATCTTCTTGAAAATGAAGTGTATAAGAAGGAAATGCTTACTGGATATGATTATGTGGCGGAACGGTTGGGACCTGCCGGTGCTCCCTGTCATGCAGCTCATGGAATAGTGAAGCTGTTGAAAAAATAACTTTCTTTTTCTGAATAAACGTAAAGCCGATGCAGTAATTGCACGGCTTTTTTATTTATTAAGCAGAAGACTAAAAAAGAAAGGAACAGATATGAAAAAATTTAAGTGGCTTTTAGGTATGTTAGTACTGGCACTAATGCCAATGTTGCAATCATGTGATGATGATGATGGATATTCTATCGGAGATTTCAGTTGGGACTGGGCTACGGTCCGGACTACCGGTGGAGGAGGTTATTATTTGGTAGGTGACCGTTGGGGAATCATCGATCCGGTTGCTACTTCTATACCTTGGTTCAAACCTGTGGATGGTGAACGTGTGGTATCCTTTTTCAATCCTTTGGCTGACATGAGTGATGAAAAAGGTGTTCAGGTGAAAATGGAAGGTATTCAGGAAGTGTTGACTAAGGAAGTTGAGGAAATGACTGCTGAAAATGAAGAAGAATTTGGAAATGATCCTATTTTGATTTATCAGGGTGATATGTGGCTGGGAGGAAAGTTTCTGAACATTATCTTCCGCCAGAATTTGCCTCGCAGTGAAAAACATCGCATCAGTCTCGTGGAGAATAAGATAGCAACTGAGCCGGGTGAACCCGAAACTCCGGAAACTTTAAGCATCGGTGAAGACGGCTATGTTCATTTGGAGTTACGTTATAATACGTATGATGATGTAACAGACTATTGGGGGTGGGGACGAGTTTCCTATAATTTGGAAAAGTTCTACCCGACACCCAAAGAAGGTGAAACTACGATGAAAGGTTTTAAGGTAACGATTAACTCTGAAGAAAATGGAGAAGGAGTAGTGGTAGTACTTGACTTGGAACATCCGGTCGGTGTGCCGGAGAAAGCTAAAGATGTACATGCTACATCTGTAATCAGATAAATAACCTAACCTATGTAACTGTGTGTAAAAAAAGGTCGGGATAATTTTCGCAAAGAAAGTTTCCCAACCTTTATTTTTTATCTCTATTCTGAATATACAGATTTAAACCCAAGTGAGAGCATAAAGATAGACTACTGCTGCCGGTATAGCCATTAATGAACTGTCGAACCGATCAAGCATGCCTCCGTGTCCCGGAAGAATTGTACCGGAATCTTTTACGTGAAGTTGGCGTTTTAGCAATGATTCTGTCAAGTCACCCCAAGTTCCGAACACTACAACTACCAGCGCCAATCCTGCCCATTGCCACATCGACATGAACGGAAAATAATGTGCCAGTATAAAGGAAGAACCAATAGCAACGATACCTCCGCCGATAGAGCCTTCCCACGATTTCTTAGGAGAAATACGTTCGAACAAACGATGCTTTCCGATCAGCGAACCGATGCAATATGCACCTGTGTCACTCAACCAAAGGAAGATGAAGATAGATAACGGCAAAATCGGGTTGTAGCTAACACTGCTGTATTCCGAACTGGGATCATTGTGGAAAGCAAGTACGTTCAGTAGTGCGAATGGCAGACCGATGTATAGCTGGCTAAGCATAGAATATGCCCAGTTCAGCACCGGATTTTCCTTTTTCAGGTATAACTCGCTAATCATTAAGTAGAGCAGTAGCAGTACGTAAGGAATAAAGATCTTGGAATCAGCTGCATCAATACAGAAGCCCATTACTGCAAGGAAGAGATAAGCTCCTCCCAGCATGATAATCGTTTTATTTACGTTTACTCCGTCAGCACGCATATTTACTAGTTGTCCAAACTCATAAATAGTCAAGGCGCTAATGATTATGAACAGTATACCGAAACTGAATGATGTGTAAAGGATGCATCCCACCAGAATGGCGACGAAAAGCACACCTGTAATAGCCCGTTTGATAAAATTGCTAGCCAAAATATTTGCGTTTTAAGTTGTTTTCTTTCCACCTTCCGCCGAGATCACCTTTTTTTCTATGGAAACTTTACCTTCCACGGTAATCTTAGCTTCGGTTGCCTCTTTCTCCTCTGTAGAGTTTTCAGCTTCTTCTTCCTTGATTTCTTTCTCCTTCTCTTTTACCTCTTCGGCCAGTCTCTTTTCCGCTTCGGCAGCTTCCTGACTTTCTTTGGCAGCCATGATTTCTTCTGAGCGGGAAGCCCAAGGGCGTTTTCCAAAGATACGTTCAACATCTTCGGCAAAGATTACTTCCTTATCAATTAGTAATTGAGCGAGCTGGTTGTGTCCTTCCCGATGTTCGGACAGAATTTTTTTTGCACGTTCATATTGCTCATTCACCATATTTTTGACTTCCGTATCAATCAGTTCGGCTGTCTTTTCACTATATGGACGATTGAAAGAATATTCTTCATTGTTATAATAGCATAAGTTAGGCAGTTTGTCGCTCATACCTAAATAAGCTATCATTCCGTATGCTTGTTTGGTGACTCTTTCCAAGTCGTTCATAGCACCTGTGGAGATACGATTGAGAAATAAATCTTCGGCAGCGCGTCCTCCTAGAGTGGCACACATTTCATCGAGCATTTGCTCTTTAGTTGTGATCTGGCGTTCCTCCGGCAAATACCAGGCAGCACCCAATGCACGTCCGCGAGGAACAATTGTCACTTTAATCAACGGGTTTGCATATTCCAGCAGCCAGGAGATCGAAGCGTGTCCCGCTTCATGCAGAGCGATAGAACGTCTTTCTGCTTCTGTTGTAATCTTTGTCTTCTTTTCCAAACCGCCGATGATGCGGTCTACGGCGTCGAGGAAGTCTTGTTTTCCAACGAACTTCTTGCCGTGACGGGCTGCAATCAGGGCCGCTTCATTACAAACATTGGCAATGTCCGCACCGGAGAACCCCGGAGTTTGGCGGGCAAGAAGGTCCACATCTACAGTATCATCTATCTTGATCGGGCGCAAATGCACACCGAATACTTCTTTACGTTCATTCAGTCGGGCAAGTCTACATGTATCTGACGGTCAAAACGTCCGGCACGGAGTAAAGCCTTGTCGAGTACATCTACACGGTTGGTCGCGGCCAGGATGATTACACCACTATTGGAACCGAAACCGTCCATTTCAGTCAATAACTGGTTCAATGTATTCTCGCGTTCGTCATTTCCTCCCATTGCAGGATTCTTGCCACGGGCACGTCCAACGGCGTCAATCTCGTCAATAAATACGATACAAGGAGCTTTCTCTTTGGCTTGCTTAAACAAGTCGCGGACACGGGAAGCACCTACGCCGACAAACATTTCCACAAAGTCAGAACCTGCCAGCGAGAAGAAAGGTACATTAGCTTCACCGGCCACAGCTTTGGCGAGTAATGTTTTACCGGTCCCCGGAGGGCCTACCAGTAATGCTCCCTTAGGAATTTTACCTCCCAAGTCTGTATATTTTTGAGGTTCTTTCAAGAACTCCACAATTTCTTCTACTTCCTGTTTGGCTTCCGCCAGGCCGGCTACATCTTTGAATGTAATCTTGATCGCCCCTCCTTTTTCGAAAATTGGGCTTTTGATTTACCTACATTAAACACACCGCCAGGACCTCCACTACCACCGCCACTCATACGGCGCATGAAGAATATCCATAAAGCAATCAGCAGCACAAGCGGCAGGACCTGAATCAGGATAGCAGGGAATATATCTGATTTAGGCGGATAATCCGAGGTCCCGTCAAAATGACCGGCTTCTTTTTCTGCCTGCAAAAATTCTTCCAGTTTGTCAGTAGACGGCGCCCTACTTGTGATGATCGGGTTGCGCCCTACTTTGGTAGAGTCCGCTCCGAATACGGCACCTACGGAATTAGGTTTGAGATAAGCCTCAATCGACTTGTCCTCATATCCCAGCACTTTGCTGACATAACCGTTTTTAACGTAATCCTGAAATTCGCTGTATGTGACAGCTTTGTTTCCGGCTCCCCTTGAATCACTGCCCCACCAGAGGCCGAGAAGCATAAGGGCAATAATCATATACATCCAGTTCAAGTTGAACTTGGGCATATTAACCTTGTTGTTAGGTTTATTGCTATTGTTTTTGTTGCTACTATTATTGTCCATAATCGTTGATTAGTCTAAATCGGGGATTTGAATAAGTTTGGCATCTGCCCAAAGGTGTTCCAGATTATAAAAGGCTCTTGTTTCCGGTAGAAAAACATGTACCAGTACGTCCGCATAGTCCATAGCTACCCATTCTGCATTTCGAAGTCCGTCAACGGCAAAAGGTTTGCTGTCCGCACCTTTACGGGTAAATTCTTTGATAGAATCTACGATAGCACCAACCTGACTGGGAGAATTTCCCTGACAAATAACGAAGTATTTACAGATAGTATCTTCTATATTGGTTAAATCGGCAATAATGATGTTTTTACCTTTTTTCTCTTGAATTCCCTCTTTTATTTTTTCAATTAATACTTTAGTATCGTTCATTCTTTTAATTGAGATTAATAATTCATGTTCTCTTTTGGTTTATAACAAAAAAGGCTTCCCCTTTGTTTCTGATTATAAACGTGATATTTTTGACAAATATACGCTGATTTATTGGATACAAGAAAGTTATCACTTAATTTTTGTGTTTTTTAGTGGAGATGCTTTTATTTGAAAAGTTAATTTGGGGATTTTTGCAAAAAAAATAGTGGAAATGTTTTGAATTCCCAAAATATTTGTATCTTTGCACCCGCAAACGAAAATAATTGGGCTATGGTGTAATGGTAACACTACAGATTCTGGTCCTGTCATTCCTTG